>Ga0181604_10001748_pt1 | contig 19133 bp, 16 predicted proteins | sample 041ome_12_FD_148663 | JGI IMG/M metagenome (GOLD analysis project Ga0181604, IMG submission 148663) | Coastal salt marsh microbial communities from the Groves Creek Marsh, Skidaway Island, Georgia - 041410US metaG (spades assembly) | ecosystem: Environmental > Aquatic > Marine > Intertidal zone...
CGGCTTTCCGTGTTTTGCAACGTGAAGGGTGGATCCACCACGTGGCTTCCAAGGAAGCGCTCCTGCGCCGCGAACTCTCGCACCTCAGTGAAACGGGTAGGCTTTCTGGTCAAGGACTCCTTCTGGCCCTTCCCCTTGGGGATTTTGACCGCGTGCTTTCCGTCCAGCAAGCCCTCATTCAACAAGGCCTCCTCACGGATTGGTTTTTATTCGAGAATCAAGCCCTTCGCTTGGCACCGCCCTTGTCTATTTCTGAAGAAGAACTTCAGCAAGCTTGCCGCGCCATTCGCCACGCCATACCTTCATAGCCATGAGTGCAGAACGTCCTTCCTCCAATAAGCAGAAACTGGTCAAAGGCTTGATCTTCTTGTCCATTGCTTTCCCCTTCCTCTTTGCGGGTCCCGCCTTTTACTATTGGATCGGTGCGCCGGCCTTGCGGGAAGGCGCCTGGGGCTGGACCGCATTCATTGTTGTCATGATGTTTTCAGCGGCCGCCTTTGCAGTGCGCGGCATTGCCATGATTTTGGACGGATTTTTCGACCACGAATAAGGGTAACGGGCCCCCTGCTCGGTACCAACCCGCTTGCCCTATTGGATGCCATAAAAAAAGCCGCCCCTTCGGGCGGCTTTCTTCGTTTTATGCTTGTCCCGTTGGACCCCCAAACTGAATGGGGACATGCGGTTGCTCTGTTTCCGAGATGGCTCCATGGCTCGCTTCAAAGCGCTGCACATTTTCTTCCATCGCGCGAATCAAGCGCTTGGCATGTTGGGGAGTCAGAATGACCCGTGCCTTCACGCGCGCCTTAGGTAGTCCGGGCATCATTTGAATGAAGTCCAGAACAAACTCTGAGGGCGAGTGATTGATGACCGCCAAATTGCTGTAGATACCCTCCGCCATTTCAGGCGAAAGCTCAATCTGCAATTGGTTTTCGGGCTCTGTGCTCATATCCGATTATTCCGCTGATTCAACATCCACGGCTTGGCTCGACATCATTTGCTCGTATTCGTCCTTGCTGCCTACTACAGACGTGTAGTAGCGCTTGAGGCCTGTTCCGGCAGGGATGCGGTGACCCACGATGACGTTTTCCTTCAAACCATCCAAGGTGTCGACCTTCGCAGCGATGGCTGCTTCGTTCAATACTTTGGTGGTCTCCTGGAACGACGCCGCAGATACCCATGACTTCGTTTGCAATGATGCACGCGTGATACCCTGCAAGATGAGCTTGGCCGTCGCAGACTGTGCGTCACGCGCTTGAACCAAGGCCTTGTCGGCACGCTTCAACAGAGAATTCTCATCGCGCAAGCGGCGAGAAGAAATCATCATACCTGGCTTCAGTGTTTCGCTGTCGCCGGCATCTTCCACCACCTTCTTATCGAAGATGCGGTCGTTTTCGTTGATGAAGTCAATGGTGTGCTCCAAGTGGCCTTCCAAGAAGGACGTGTCGCCCCCATCCACAATCTCCACTTTGCGCATCATCTGACGAACAATCACCTCAAAGTGCTTGTCGTTGATCTTCACGCCCTGAAGACGGTAAACTTCTTGAATTTCATTCACGAGGTACTCCTGAACCGCCGTCGGACCTTGAATGGCCAAAATATCGGCAGGGGTAATCGCTCCATCGCTCAAGGGGGATCCAGCCCGAACAAAATCGTTTTCTTGTACCAAGATTTGCTTGGACAAGTTGATCAAGTACTTGCGCTGCTCACCGGTACGGCTTTCGATCATGATTTCACGGTTACCGCGCTTGATCTTACCGTAGGACACGGTGCCATCAATCTCGGCCACGACAGCTGGGTTCGATGGGTTACGTGCTTCAAACAATTCTGTCACACGGGGAAGACCACCGGTGATGTCACCAGACTTCGCTCCCTTACGTGGGATCTTAACCAACACCTTACCAGACTTGATGTCCTCGCCTTCGTCAACCATCAGGTGTGCGCCAACAGGCAGGGTGTAATGCTTGATTTCGTTCCCTTTCTTGTCCACAACTTGAAGCATGGGAACCAGCTTCTTGTTGCGGCTTTCAGAGATGACTTTGTCTTGGAAACCAGTTTGCTCGTCGATTTCGACCTTGTACGTCACACCTTGAACGATGTCCATGTACGCAATCTTACCTGTATGCTCGGAGATGATGACCGCATTATAGGGGTCCCACGTACAAATCACGTCGCCTTTCTTCACTTTGGATCCACCCTTCACAAGGAGGGTTGAACCGTAAGGAATATTGGCAGTCATGACTGCAATGCCGGTCTTGGCATCAACCACGCGCATTTCGCCCGTACGTCCGATGACAATTTCCGCTTTCTCACCGTCTGCTCCTTCGCTGGCGACCGTACGAACCTCCTCGTATTCGAGGATGCCATCGAATTTGGCCATCAAGCTGCTGATTTCCGAAACGTTACCGGCCGTACCACCCACGTGGAAGGTACGAAGTGTCAACTGTGTTCCAGGCTCACCAATGGATTGGGCGGCGAGAACACCTACAGCTTCACCCGTTTGCACGCCTTTGGCTGTGGCCAAATTGCGGCCGTAGCATTTCGCACAGATACCGCGCTTGCTTTCACAAGTCAAGGGTGAACGAACTTCTACCGATTCAATAGGGCTCTCTTCAATCTTGTCCGCAATGATGTCAGAGATCATCTCACCCGTACGTACATACACTTCACCGGTCAAAGGATTGATTACGTTGGCCAAGGATACTCGGCCTGCAATGCGCTCCTTCAATGTTTCAACGACTTCTTCGTTCTTGCGCAAAGCCTGGATTTCCAGACCGCGAAGCGTTCCACAGTCGTCTTCATTCACGATCACGTCTTGAGCGACGTCGTGGAGACGACGGGTCAAGTAACCCGCGTCAGCCGTCTTCAAGGCCGTATCCGCCAGACCCTTACGGGCACCGTGCGTAGAAATGAAGTACTCCAAGATGGAGAGTCCCTCTTTAAAGTTCGAGATAATTGGGTTTTCAATGATCTCACCACCCGATGAACCGGACTTCTGAGGCTTGGCCATCAAACCACGCATACCGGAGAGCTGACGAATCTGCTCTTTCGATCCACGGGCTCCTGAATCCAACATCATGTAGATGGGGTTGAATCCTTGGCGGTCATTGATCAATTGGTTCATCGCAGCTTGAGTCAAACGCGCGTTCGCGTTGGTCCAAACGTCAATGACCTGGTTGTATCGTTCGTTGTTCGTGATCAGACCCATGTTGTAGTTCATCAAAATGCCCTCCACTTCTGTGTTGGCATCTGTAATGAGGCTGGTCTTGATCTCAGGAACCTGAATGTCACCCAAAGAGAAGGACAATCCACCGCGGAAGGCGTTGGAGTAACCCAAATCTTTCATGTCATCCAAGAACTTCGCAGTACGGGGTACGTCCGTGCGGGTCAAGATGCGCGCAATGATGTCACGCAATGCCTTCTTCGTCAACAATTCGTTGATGAAGCCGACCTCCTTGGGAACCACTTGGTTGAAAAGGACGCGGCCGACACTGGTTTCAATCACTTTGTAAACCAATTCTCCATTGTCGCCGTCCACGAGGGTACGCACTTTCACAATGGCGTTGAGGTCTACGCGCTTTTCATTGTATGCAATGTTCACTTCCTCCGCGGAGTAGAAGGTCATGCCTTCGCCCTTGACGGGATCTCCGGGTAGGTTGCGCTTGGCCTTGGTCATGTAGTACAGACCCAAGACCATGTCTTGTGAAGGGACCGTGATAGGTGATCCGTTGGCCGGATTCAAGATATTGTGCGAGGCCAACATCAAGATTTGGGCTTCCAAGATTGCGGCAGGGCCCAAGGGCAAGTGCACAGCCATTTGGTCACCGTCAAAATCCGCGTTGAAGGCCGTACAGGTCAAGGGGTGCAGCTGAATAGCCTTACCCTCGATCATCTTGGGCTGGAAGGACTGGATACCCAGGCGGTGAAGCGTCGGAGCACGGTTCAGAAGAACGGGGTGTCCCTTCATCACGTTTTCCAAGATATCCCACACAACCGCTTCGCGCTTGTCGATGATTTTCTTCGCAGACTTCACCGTTTTCACGATTCCGCGCTCAATCAACTTGCGAACGATAAACGGCTTGTAGAGCTCAGCAGCCATGTCCTTGGGAAGACCACACTCGTGGAGCTTCAAGTCAGGTCCGATAACGATGACCGAACGTGCCGAATAGTCCACACGCTTACCCAAGAGGTTTTGGCGGAAACGACCCTGCTTGCCCTTCAAGCTATCGCTCAAGGACTTCAAGGGACGGTTGCTTTCCGTCTTGACCGCACTGGCTTTGCGGGTATTGTCAAACAAGCTGTCGACCGACTCTTGAAGCATGCGCTTTTCGTTGCGCAAAATCACTTCAGGTGCCTTGATCTCCAACAAACGCTTCAAACGGTTGTTGCGGATGATCACACGGCGGTAGAGATCGTTCAAATCCGAGGTCGCGAAACGTCCGCCATCCAAGGGCACCAAGGGGCGCAATTCGGGCGGGATAACGGGGACCACCTTGATGATCATCCACTCGGGCTTGTTCTCCAAGCGCACATTGGCGTCGCGCATGGCTTCCACCACTTGTAGACGCTTCAATGCCTCTTGCTTACGTTGTTGAGAGGTCTCACGGTTCGCGCGGTCGCGCAAATCGTACGACATGGCATCCAAGTCCAAACGCTGAAGCAACATCAACATAGCCTCCGCGCCCATTTTGGCGATGAACTTGTTGGGATCGTTGTCATCCAGGTATTGGTTCTCCATGGGCAAGCGGTCTTGGGCGTCGAGGTACTCCTCTTCGGTCAAGAACTGCATGTGCTCAAAAGGATTGCCTTCATTATCGACCGCCTCACCCGTCTGAATGACGATATAGCGCTCGTAATAAATGATCATGTCCAATTTCTTGGTGGGAATACCCAAAAGGTATCCCAACTTGTTGGGCAAGGAACGGAAGTACCAGATGTGCGCTACAGGCACCACCAAGTTGATGTGGCCAATGCGCTCACGGCGTACTTTCTTCTCCGTCACTTCCACACCACAACGGTCACACACGATGCCCTTGTAGCGGATGCGCTTGTATTTACCGCAAGCACATTCGAAATCCTTCACAGGACCGAAAATGCGCTCACAGAACAAGCCGTCGCGCTCGGGTTTGTGGGTGCGATAGTTGATCGTTTCGGGCTTCAGCACTTCACCGCTGGAGCGCTCCAAAAGGAATTCAGGAGAAGCCAATCCAATGGTGATGGAGTTGAAGCTGCCTGAGGTTTGCTGTTCGATTTTTCGCATGGTATTCTAAATGAGGTTCCCGAAGGGTCGGATTAGTCTAAGGATACTTTCAAGCCAAGGCCTTGCAACTCATGGAGCAAGACATTGAAGGATTCAGGAATACCTGGTTCAGGCATCCGGTCGCCCTTCACAATGGCTTCGTAGGTCTTCGCACGTCCAACGACGTCATCCGACTTCACCGTCAAGATTTCACGCAGGATGTTGGAGGCGCCAAACGCTTCCAAAGCCCAAACTTCCATCTCACCAAAACGCTGTCCACCAAACTGTGCCTTACCACCCAGCGGCTGCTGTGTGATCAGAGAGTACGGTCCAATAGAACGTGCGTGCATCTTATCGTCCACCATGTGGCCGAGTTTTAACATATAGATGACCCCTACCGTCGCCTTTTGGTCAAACGCCTCGCCGGAACCGCCATCATACAATTGCGTGTGTCCGAACATGGGGATGCCTGCGGCTTCCGTGTGCTGGGTGATTTCATCCAAGGTTGCTCCGTCGAAAATCGGCGTTGAGAATTTCTGACCCGTCTTCAGACCAGCCCAACCCAACACGGTCTCATAGATCTGACCGATGTTCATACGAGAAGGTACACCAAGTGGGTTCAAGACGATATCCACGGGAGTTCCGTCCTCCAAGAAAGGCATGTCTTCCTGACGTACAATCTTGGCAACGATACCCTTGTTACCGTGGCGACCTGCCATCTTATCACCTACTTTCAGCTTGCGCTTTTTGGCGATGATCACTTTGGCCATCTTCACGATACCTGCAGGCAATTCGTCTCCTACGCTGATCGTGAATTTGCGGCGGCGGTGTACACCGGCGACATCGCTCACTTTGATCTTGTAGTTGTGGAGCAGATTGTCGATGAGTTTATTCTTCTCATCGTCCGTGGTCCAGGTTCCGCCCGTCAGGTGCGTGTAGTCTTCTACCGCATTTAGCACTTTCAAGGTGAACTTGGTGCCTTTGGGGATCACCTCTTCGTTCAAGTCGTTGGTCACGCCTTGGGCGGTCTTGCCGCTGACTAATTTGGCCAACTTCTCAATAAAGGTGGTGCGGATCTCCTCCAACTGGGTGGCGAATTCCAACTCCAACGCTTCCAATTCCTCCTTGTCGCGGACACGCTGGCGCTTGTCCTTCATGCTGCGGCTGAAGAGCTTTTTGTCGATCACCACTCCACTCAAAGAGGGAGAAGCCTTCAAGGAAGCGTCTTTCACGTCACCCGCTTTGTCACCAAAGATGGCACGCAAGAGTTTCTCTTCTGGAGAAGGATCGCTTTCCCCTTTCGGCGTGATTTTACCAATGAGGATGTCGCCCGGATTGACTTCAGCTCCGACACGGATAATACCGTTTTCGTCCAAGTCTTTCGTCGCTTCTTCACTCACGTTGGGGATATCGGCGGTCAATTCCTCCATGCCCAACTTGGTGTCGCGCACGTCGAGTGTGTATTCGTCGATGTGGATGGAGGTAAAGATGTCTTCGCGGACAACGCGCTCGTTGATCACGATCGCATCCTCGAAGTTGTACCCCTTCCAAGGCATAAAGGCCACCAATAAGTTGCGGCCCAAAGCCAATTCACCGCCTTGTGTGGCATAACCCTCACAAAGAACCTGGCCCAAGTCCACGCGCTCTCCCGCCGAAACAATCGGCTTCAAGTTGATCGTGGTGCTTTGGTTGGTCTTCAAGAATTTGGTCAATGGGTAGGACTTTGTGGCCGGCTCGAAGCTGACCAATTCTTCGTCCTCCGTGCGATCGTATTCGATCACAATTTCATTGGCGTCCACGTAGCGAACCGTACCAGGCCCTTCCGCATTCACCAAAACGCGCGAGTCGTGGGCCACTTGACGTTCCAATCCGGTTCCCACAATCGGGGCCTCGGGGCGGAGCAAGGGCACCGCCTGGCGCATCATGTTTGATCCCATCAACGCACGGTTGGCGTCGTCGTGCTCCAAGAACGGAATCAAAGAAGCCGAAATCGAAGCGATCTGGTTGGGGGCTACGTCCATCAAATCGACTTTCGCGGGCTCTACAACGGGGAAATCGCCCTCGTCGCGTGCTTTGATTCGATCGTTGACAAACGTGCCATTTTGGTTCAATGGGGCATTCGCCTGGGCAATGACTTTCGCCTCCTCTTCCTCGGCAGAGAGGTACAAGGGAGCGGAGCTCAATTTCACTTGACCGTCCTCTACTTCGCGGTAGGGTGTTTCGATGAAGCCCATGCTGTTCACCTTCGCGTAGACACAGAGAGAAGAAATCAAACCGATGTTGGGTCCTTCTGGCGTTTCAATGGGGCAAAGGCGTCCGTAGTGAGTGTAGTGGACGTCACGAACTTCGAAGCCGGCGCGTTCGCGGCTCAAACCACCGGGTCCGAGAGCGGACAGACGGCGCTTGTGCGTGATTTCAGACAAGGGGTTTGTCTGGTCCATGAATTGGCTCAGCTGATTTGTTCCAAAGAAGGAATTGATCACTGAACTCAAGGTCTTGGCGTTGATCAAGTCGATTGGCGTGAATACCTCGTTGTCGCGCACGTTCATTCGCTCACGGATGGTACGAGCCATGCGGGCTAAGCCCACACCAAATTGATTGGCCATTTGCTCACCTACCGTTCGAACACGGCGGTTAGACAAGTGGTCGATGTCGTCGATCTCGGCCTTTGAGTTGATCAACTCAATCAAATACTTGATGATCGAGATGATGTCCTGCTTGGTCAATACCTGCTTCTCCTTCTCGATTTCGAGATTGAGTTTCTTGTTCAAGCGGTACCGGCCTACTTCACCCAAGCTATAGCGCTGCTCGGAGAAGAAAAGTTTGTCAATGATGCCCCGCGCGGTCTCCTCATCCGGTGGTTCAGCATTGCGCAGTTGACGGTAGATGTGCTCCACGGCCTCGATTTCCGAGTTCGTGGGGTCCTTCTGCAACGTATTGTAAATGATGGAGTATTCTCCCTCAATAATATCTTCTTTATGCAACAAAATCGTCGCAACTTCCGCCTCCAAGATCATGTCGACATGCTCCTTCTCCAGGATGGTGTCGCGATCGAGGATCACCTCGTTGCGTTCGATGGATACTACTTCTCCGGTATCTTCATCCACGAAGTCTTCGATCCAGCTCTTCAAGACACGCGCCGCCAATTTGCGGCCGACTGTGCGCTTGAGGCCTGCCTTTGAAACTTTCACTTCTTCGGCTAGGTCAAAAATCTCCAAGATGTCCTTGTCGCGTTCGTATCCGATCGCGCGGAAAAGAGTGGTTACGGGCAACTTCTTTTTCCGGTCGATGTACGCGTACATGACGTTGTTGATGTCCGTAGCAAATTCAATCCAGCTACCCTTGAAGGGGATGACACGTGCCGAGTACAACTTGGTGCCGTTCGCGTGGAAGCTTTGGCCAAAGAAGACACCGGGCGAACGGTGCAGCTGAGAAACAATTACACGCTCGGCTCCGTTCACAATGAACGTACCGCGTGGGGTCATGTAGGGAATGGTTCCCAAGTACACATCCTGGACGATGGTTTCAAAGTCCTCGTGTTCGGGGTCCGTACAGTAAAGCTTGAGACGTGCCTTGAGAGGTACGCTGTAGGTCAGCCCGCGCTCGATGCATTCCATCTCGCTGTAACGGGGGGGATCTACGAAATAATCAATGAATTCCAGTACAAACTGGTTGCGGGAATCCGTAATGGGGAAGTTTTCATTGAAGGTCTTAAACAAGCCTTCATTCGACCGATTTTCCGGTTTGGTATCGATCTGAAAAAAATCCCGGAACGACTTGATTTGGATATCAAGAAAATCCGGGCAATCCGCCTGTGCGAAGGTTGAGGAGAAATTGATTCGCGATTGAACGTGCGCCATGGAGCTCGACAGATTGATGAATATGATTTGAAATACGAAAAGGTTTAGGCCTTGAAACAGCGTTTCAAGGGCCTAAACCTGAGTGGTTGACAGGGCTCTTACTTGAGCTCTACTTCAGCACCAGCCTCTTCAAGTTGCTTCTTGAGGGCTTCTGCTTCGTCTTTGCTAACGCCTTCCTTGATAGGAGCAGGAGCAGCATCAACGGCGTCCTTCGCTTCTTTCAAGCCAAGTCCAGTCAATTCTTTAACGACCTTCACGACGGCCAACTTAGAAGCGCCAGCGCTCTTAAGGATTACGTCGAAAGAAGATTTCTCTTCAGCAGCAGCTTCGCCACCGCCAGCAGCGGGAGCAGCTACAGCTACAGCCGCAGCAGCGGGCTCGATGCCGTATTCTTCTTTGAGGTAGTTTGCGAGTTCATTAACTTCTTTCACGGTCAGGTTGACCAAAGAGTCTCCGAGGTTTTTGATATCAGCCATTTTGGTTGAGTTTGAGATTTCTAATTAAAATGCACGTAGTTGGAAGCGTGAGTGCGTACAGGGGTTAGGAATTGCGCTCTTCCAGCGCCTTGATCAAACCAGCGATGGTTTGACCACTGCCAGCCTGGAGGCCCGAAACAACATTCTTGATTGGGCTCTGCAACAACAGGATAACGTCCCCAATCAATTCGTTCTTCGACTTCAAGCTAGTCAATGCATCAAGCTGAGTGTCGCCAATGAAAATGGCTTCCTCGACATAGGCTCCCTTCAAGATGGGCTTGGGGCTCTTCTTGCGGAATTCCTTGATCAATTTAGCGGGGGCATTGCCTGCCTCAGCCATCATGATGCTTGAGTTGCCCTTGAGGACGTCCGAGAGCTCACCAAAATCCTTGGTGGAGCGCTCCATGGCCTTCTTCAAGAGGGCGTTCTTGACCACGGTCATTTTGATGTCGGCTTTGTGGCAGGCACGACGCAAGTTGCTCGTGTTTTCTGCATCCAATCCGGCAATGTCCGTGATGTACACCGTTGCGGTAGATTCTAGCGCAGCGGTGAGATCTTCGATGAGTTGATTCTTTTCTTCGCGGGTCATAGGACTATCGCATTAGGCGTTTTTCGCTTCAACGGGAACACCAGGGCCCATGGTAGGGCTCAATGTGATGCTCTTGATATAGGTACCCTTGGCAGAGGTAGGCTTCAAACGAACCAAAGTCTTGATGACTTCATCCGCATTTTCCTTGATTGCCTCGGCTGTGAAAGACACCTTGCCGATTCCGGCGTGTACGATGCCATAACGGTCCACCTTAAAGTCAATTTTACCAGCCTTCACTTCTGCAACCGCTTTGGCTACATCCATGGTGACCGTACCAGACTTGGGGTTGGGCATCAATCCACGGGGGCCGAGAACACGGCCCAAGGGACCGAGTTTGCCCATCGCAGCGGGAACGGTGATGATGACATCGATGTCCGTCCATCCGCCCTTGATTTTATCCAAGTACTCGTCCATACCGACGAAGTCTGCACCCGCTTCTTTCGCTTCAGCCTCCTTATCAGGAGTTACCAAGGCCAAAACACGGATGGACTTACCTGTACCGTTTGGAAGGCTAACCACACCGCGAACCATTTGATTGGCTTTACGGGGATCTACGCCCAAACGGACTGCCAAGTCGACAGATCCATCAAATTTGGTGGTGCTCACTTCTTTGACCAAGGCAGACGCCTCATCCAAAGAATACAATTTGCCGGGAACAATTTTATCCTCAGCGGCCTTTTGCTTTTTTGTCAATTTTGCCATGATTCTGAGGATTAATTGTTGCTCGGTTTCGTTCCGGTTACGGTTAAGCCCATGCTTCGAGCCGTTCCCGCGACCATTGACATCGCCGAGTCCATTGTGAAGCAATTCAGGTCTACCATTTTATCTTCAGCAATCGCTTGAACTTGAGCCCAAGTAACCTTACCGACTTTCTCGCGGTTAGGTACTCCGGATCCGCTCTTAAGCTTCGCCGCTTCCAATAATTGAACAGCCACTGGGGGTTGCTTTACGATGAAATCAAAAGACTTGTCTGTGTATACCGTAATAACAACGGGCAACAGCTTGCCTTGCTTTTCCTGCGTACGTGCATTGAACTGCTTGCAGAATTCCATGATGTTGACACCCTTCGCACCCAAGGCAGGACCTACGGGAGGTGAAGGGTTTGCGGCACCACCACGAACTTGCAGCTTGATCATCGCACTGATTTCTTTCGCCATATTCTGTTGTTCGTATTTGCTTTATTTGACAGCTTGTTGTGTTCGTTCGCAGTTGGAAGCTCTGCTTCAGAACGGACGGGAGCTCACACCGTTTTAACTTTCTTTTTCGACTTGCATGAAGCTGAGCTCAAGCGGCGTGCGGCGGCCAAAAATTTTGACCATCACTTCCAGCTTGCGCTTGTCTTCGTGAATTTTTTCAATAGAGCCAACGAAATCGCGGAAAGGACCGTCGATAACCTTGACTGATTCGCCCAAAACGAAGGGAATCGAAACCTGCTCGGCCGATTCCGCCAATTCGTCGACCTTGCCCAACATGCGATTGACTTCGCTGAGACGCAAGGGAGTGGGTTCGCCGCCTTTGGTCTCACCCAAGAAACCAATGACGCCGGGGATATTTTTGAGGGTGTGAACCAACTCACCAGTCAACACGGCTTCAACCATGATGTAACCTGGGAAGAAATTGCGCTCCTTGAGCACTTTCTTGCCGTTGCGGATTTGGTACACTTTTTCGGTTGGAATCAATACTTGACCCAACAAGTCAGACATGCCCGTACGGGCCATCTCCGTCTCAATGTAATGCTTGGTCTTGGTTTCCTGGCCACTAATAGCCCGAACCACATACCATTTCATTCCTTCGTTTACACTCATCAGATTACGCAAAGAGGGTATATACGAAGTCAAACACTTGGGTAATCACTTTGTCCATGGCAAAAATGGCCAAAGCAAAAACCAACGAACCCGCAATCACCACAAGGGTGCTCTTTTGCAAGCTGATCCATGTAGGCCAAGTCACGCGGTGCATGAACTCGGAGTAGGAGTCTTTGAGATATTGACGAATAGTTTCCATGGGATTCCCTAGGTTAAACGTTGATTGCACGGGTGGAGAGATTCGAACTCCCATCAATGGTTTTGGAGACCACTATTCTACCCTTGAACTACACCCGTAGATGGAAAAAGGCATCCCGGAAAATCCGGGATACCTTACTTCCTTCTTTGATGTACAATTACCCGATGATCTCGGTAACTTGACCAGCACCTACGGTGCGACCACCTTCGCGGATAGCGAAGCGGAGACCCTTGCTAACAGCAACGGGAGCGATCAAGTTTACGTCGATAGACAAGTTGTCACCAGGCATAACCATCTCAACTCCAGCGGGGAGCATGATTTCGCCCGTAACGTCTGTCGTACGGAGGTAGAACTGGGGACGGTACTTGTTGTGGAAAGGAGTGTGGCGACCACCTTCTTCCTTCTTCAAGATGTAGACCTCAGCCTTGAATTTGCTAGCAGGCTTCTGTGAACCTGGCTTGCAGATTACCATACCGCGGCGGATGTCCGCCTTGTCGATACCGCGCAACAACAGACCTACGTTGTCACCTGCTTCACCGCGATCCAAGATCTTACGGAACATTTCAACACCTGTAACGGTAGAAGTCAATTTCTCGTCACCGAAACCGATGATATCCACTGCGTCACCAGTCAAGGCAACACCCGTTTCGATACGACCGGTAGCAACCGTTCCACGACCCGTGATGGTGAATACGTCTTCGATAGGCATCAAGAAAGGCTTGTCGATTTCGCGCTCTGGCTCCTCGATCCACGCATCAACAGAGTTCATCAACTCCATGATGGTGTCTACCCACTTCTGCTCACCGTTCAAACCACCGAGGGCCGAACCTTGGATCACAGGCGTGTTGTCGCCGTCATACTTGTAGAAAGTCAACAAGTCACGGATTTCCATTTCAACCAACTCGAGGAGTTCCTCGTCGTCGACCATGTCCACTTTGTTCATGAACACCACGATACGGGGTACACCAACCTGGCGAGCCAAAAGGATGTGCTCGCGGGTCTGAGGCATAGGACCGTCCGTAGAAGCCACAACCAAGATTGCGCCGTCCATTTGGGCAGCACCCGTTACCATGTTCTTTACATAGTCAGCGTGACCAGGGCAATCCACGTGAGCATAGTGGCGGGCAGCCGTTTCATACTCTACGTGAGCTGTGTTGATCGTGATACCACGCTCTTTTTCTTCAGGAGCTGCGTCGATAGAATCGAAGCTACGCGCCTTAGAAAGACCTGCATTCGCCAATACCGTAGTGATGGCGGCCGTCAGGGTTGTTTTACCGTGGTCAACGTGACCGATGGTACCGATATTCAAGTGCGGCTTGTTCCGCACGAAATTCTCCTTTGCCATTTGTTTTAAGATTAAGTGATTGAACCCAAAGAAAGAAGTCGTTGATTGAGCCAATGAGGGGAATTGAACCCCTGACCTTTTCCTTACCAAGGAAACGCTCTACCCCTGAGCTACATCGGCTGATGTGTCATGAGCGGAAGACGGGGTTCGAACCCGCGACCCTCAGCTTGGAAGGCTGATGCTCTACCAACTGAGCTACTTCCGCGTTTGTGTTGTGGGAGTGGATGGACTCGAACCACCGATGTCTTCCGACGACAGATTTACAGTCTGCTGCAATAGCCACTATGCGACACTCCCAAATTTGATATGCCCTAAAAGATTGACGTAATGCTTGGTTGAGCTTCGAGCCAGCAGAGGGACTCGAACCCCCGACCTACTGATTACAAATCAGTAGCTCTACCAACTGAGCTATGCTGGCAAAAAGTAAAGGACAAGCGGTCCCAAGCAGTGCGTCAAAAAAGAACGTTGCTGCATAGCAGCTTTCCCGCTATTTTCAAACGGACTGCAAATGTAGAAAATAAAAGGATGTCTACAAGCGGTCTCTAACGCTTTTTCGCAGACAAGTTTTTCCCCTTGCTGCGCTTGACGATTCGGCGGAGTGCCAACATGGCTAAACTCACCGATTTCTCAAAGGTCTTGGCCTCCTTTTTCACCACTACTTCCTTGCCAGGTAGATGAATGCATACTTCGGCAATCTTGTTTTCATGCATGTGGTTGTTGTCCAAGCGCAAGAAGACCGTGGCTGCGGATACGCGGTTCGAGACCTTGGTGACCGTTTCTACTTTGGACTGGATGTAGGAAAGAAGGCGCTCGCTGGCTTTGAAGTGAACGGAATGGACTGCAACATTCATGAGACAAGAATTTTACCTGCACCCTATCGGCCTTTGGGATGCGATTGATGATATACACGCTTTAACTGCTCCATGGAAGCATGCGTGTATATCTGCGTGGCCGACAAATTCGCGTGACCCAAGAGGCTGCGAATCGCAGATAGATCTGCTCCCATGTCTAGCAAATGCGTGGCAAACGTATGCCGCAAGATGTGCGGACTCTTTGTCTCGACGGTGCTAGTCCTTTGAAGATACGAATGAACGACGCGGTATACAAGCCTTGGAGACAAGGATTTTCCCGAATCCGAGGAAAAAACGGGAGCACTCGGCCCCAGCAAGGGCCACACGAGCAGATATGCGCCATAGGCCTCCGCCCAGGCAGGCAGCACGGGCAACTGACGTTCTTTGTTTCGCTTGCCCACCACCCGGATCGTGCCTTCTCGCACATCTACGTCGCTGTGCTTAAGGCCGATCAACTCCGCACGTCGCAGTCCAAACGCATACAGGGTAAAGAGCAAGAATTGATCGCGCTGGCCTTCCCGGGTAGCAGGGAAGAGGTTGGGATCCAGCAGGGCTTCCACTTCATCGGTAGTCAGCGCACGAACTAAGCGCTTTTTTTCCTTGAGCGCCGGAATGCCCAGCGCCGGATTGCGTGCCGCCCCGGCGGACTGCTCGGCAAACCGATAGAATGAACGCAAGGTCGAGAGCTTGCGGTTGACGGAACGGGCATCCATGCCCCGATCAACCATGTTGGCGACCCAGGCCCGTACGTGGCTTCGGTCGGCCTCGAGAAGGTCCTCCAGGCCGACATGCCATTCCAAGAACACCACCCATTGGCCCATGTCCGAAACATAGGCCTCCACCGTCGCGGGGGACAGGCGCCGCTCGAGGGCGAGGTATTCAGCATAGGATTCAAGCATGAGGGACGGATCAAAAAAAAGCCCCGAGAAGATAGAACTTCTCGGGGCAGTATCGAATAGGGAACCGGATTATTCGGCTTCCTTGATGCGCAAATTCTGCACGTAGGCCGCTTTGATAAATTCTTCGCGACGGGAAATGGAGGGTTTGGTAAACGCTTGGCGCTTGCGCAATTGGCGCATCGTCTGCGTACGGTCAAACTTCCGCTTGTAACGCTTGAGCGCGCGGTCGATGCCTTCTCCTTCTTTAACTTGAATAACTAACATACTTGAGTCACCTCCTTTCTTTAGGGTGGCAAATGTAGTGCAAATTACCACACGCCCCTATCCTCTATCTCAATTTCCCGGCGCGCGAAGAAGGAAGTACTTCGGGATCCAGCTCTGCTGTACCGAATCAAAGGGGGCCAAGGCAAAGACCTCTTCCCAAGTGCGCAAGGGGCGAATGCGCGATTGATAGCGGTGAACAGATTGAATTTGGGCCGAGCGCCAAAGCGGGTGGGCATACCACGATTCCAATTCCAAGTCGGGCAAGGCCTGACGCGGTGGGACGACCCACTCCCATCTCCAGCGCGTGTCCAACCAGTCCTCCTTTGCGGCGATGGCCGAATCCATCCCTCCCCAGCGTGCTCTTTGCGTGATAAAGCGATCCGCTTTCCACTGCGGCCAATACCCAGCAAGCCATTTGGCCGAAACCGTATCACTCCGAACGAACGCAGGTACGGATACCGTGCGCATCGAATCCCGAGCATAGGACTTCCTGGAACGAGGGTTTTGACGCCGGTACGGGGGCGGCTCCCGCCAAATGGTCGAATCCTCCAGGCCGGCCTCCGCCTCCCAAGCCACCCACCCTATCCAGGAAGGTTCTCGGTTTCGTTGGTACCTATTTAAAATGAAAAGGGCGAGGAAAATCCCCGCCCAAGCCATTGTGGTAAACCATTCCGTTCGCCTCATTCCAAATCGTTGTCCTCGAAGGAGTCAGGTTCGGGCTTCGCCGGCGTGCGGAGGACCTTTAAGAAGAAATATCCCGTGATGCAGGTTACGGTGACCTGCGTGATCACCATCATCCAAAAAGCGCTTGTACTCATGATTCGTTCTGTGTTCGGTTCATAGAGGCACGCCATACGAGCGCGCAGATAAAGACAAATAGGCCGATCAGCATGAACCGGGCAAGATGAATGTAAAAAATATCATTCAAGAAGGATCCCGACGCGATGGGTTGGCCTGCTGTAATGACTTCGCCAGAGCGCACCATCGGGGCTTGATCCTCCTCGGTGAAGACATACATGGCGGCGATTTCCTCCGGAGCATCTGTTTCATGTACAATCACCGCGAAGCCTTCTTCCTGAGTTTGAAGTTCCACCACTCCGGCATGCTCGGTTTCAAAGTGGTCCGCAAAGGATTCCCGGTTGTAGGGACGGCTCATGTTCATAGCCCGCCCGATGATGGAACCTTCATCGAGCTCCCAGCCATTTTCCAGGGCGTTGGCGTAGTCGTTGTTCTTGGGAGTAATGAGGCTCATCACGAAAATGACCAAAAGAATCGTGGGCGTGATGTACTTAATGATAGGTTTGTAGATGCGCGGGAGGGTGATGTCCGAGCCCGCGTTGATTTCATCCCAGCCTTTATCGATCCCAAAAATCCATGAGAAGAGAATGGATTCGGCCAGCGCAAAGATGACAATGCCCACCGTGGCGCCCCAATAATCGTATTGGTCGAAGACGCCCTCGTTAAAGAAGAACACCGTAGGCAGTCCCATCACCAAGGTGATCAGTCCAAAGGTGATGGCGGACTTCTTGATGCTAAACCCAAATTCATCCTGCATGAAGCCCATCCATGGTGTGCCCATAGCCAAGGAGCTAGTGATGCCCGCAAAGAAGAGCAAGCCAAACCACATCACGCCGGCGAGCGTGCCCAAGGCGACACCCCACTTTCCGAAGAGGAAGGGCATGGTTTGGAACGCCATGGAGAATCCGGCATTCTCTTTGACCCAGTCCAGTCCCAAATACCCGACGGCAATAGGGATCACAATGGACGCTCCGAGGACAATTTCGACGAAACCATTCATCCAACCGGCAGTCATCGCATTGAGGGCGATGTCATCCTTTGGGCGAACGTAGGCTGCGTAGCAATGTATCGTTCCCATGCCGACGGAGAGGGTGAAGAAGATTTGGCCTGCTGCGGCCAACCACACATTAAAGTTGGTCAAGGAGTCAAATTGCGGTTCCCACAAGAAGTTGAGACCCAGGGTGGAATCGCAATCCAAGCATCCCTCTGATGCCCCGGAGGTGCCAAGCGTCAAGGCGCGAATAGCCAAGAAGACACCAAAGAGAATCAGCATAGGCATCCCGATTTTCGCCACTTTTTCCACCCCACCTTTTAAGCCTTTGGAGAGAATCCAGGTATTGAGCACGAGACAAAGCACGTAGAAGAAAACCGCTTCGTAAGGAATGCCCAGGGTGTTTTGAGAAATGTCCACATACGTGGTAAAGAAGGCCGCCACCTCCGTTTGGCTCATACCGGTAAAAGTTTGGGCCAAGGAGTGGAAGACATAGGACAACGTCCAGCTTTCGATGTAGCAATAGTAGGCCGCCACCGCGATGTTGGTGTAAATCCCGAATACGCCGAAGTAGCGCCAGAATTTGCGCCGTCCCATCGAGCCAAGGATAAAGGGCGTGGAGTGGTTGCCCGACTTTCCGCCATAGCGGCCAGAGGACCATTCAATCCACAGCAGTGGGATACCCATCAGCAGGAAGCAAACGAGGTAGGGAATGATAAAGGTACCTCCCCCATTTTGGACGGCTTGTACCGGGAATCGAAGGAAGTTTCCTAGTCCCACGGCATTTCCTGCCATAGCGAGGATGAGGCCCACCCGTGAACCCCATGATTGTGTTTCTGAACTCATGTTTTTTGGATATCCCTCAAATATAGGGAATCACATCTAAGACCTCTTGCAAAGTATGGGGGGCGAAGCCTAAATCTTTTTGGGCCTTCCGAATGTCAAAGCCCGTAATGGGGGGGCGCTTGGCAGGCTGCCCCAAGGTGGTGCTGTCTACCCGGTCCATCAGGCTAGCGTCATAGCCGCCATGGGCCGCTACCCGCTCCACCAGAGCATAGATCGTCATCGTTTCCGGGCCGGAAAGGTGGTAAATGCCCGTGGCGCCTTTTTCGGCGATGAGCAAACATCCTTCCGCTAAATCCATGGACCATGTCGGGCTCCGAACTTGGTCATCGACCACGCGAATGCGTTCTCCACGTTGAAAAGCCCCACGTGCCCACAAAATGATGTTGCTTCGGCTCAAACCCGGCACGTAGCCGATGACGAGCACGGTGCGTGCGATGGACCACGGACAGGTGGCCGCCCTCACGAGCGCCTCCGCATCGGCTTTGGATTGCCCATACACCGACAAGGGATGGGCCGGAGCCTCTTCAGAGTATGGACCCGCCGTCCCGTCAAAAATGAAGTCTGTGCTGATAAAAATGAGATGCGCCCCAACTGCTTCGCAGGCCGCAATGCAATGGGCCGTCGCCTCCACATTAAGCTGATGGCAAAGGTCCGGTTGAAGCTCGCAATCATCTACTTGGGTCATCGCCGCCCCGTGGATCACCACATCGGGGCGAAAGGCGGCAAAGGCCCGCGCAAAGTCTTCGGGGGACGTCGTATCCAGGACTTCGTACTCGGCTCCTTGCAAATCGCCTCGAGCCACCCCACGACCGGTCGCGCAGAGGTCAAAGCGACCCTGGTTCGCATGCAAGAGGGATTGGCCCAATAGACCATTCGCTCCCGTGACGAGGATGCGCTTTTTCATACCTCGTCGGGCCAATGGGTTTGCATGTCCGCCACCAAGCGCTCTGCCTCGGCGGCCGCAGCTTCCGTAA
>Ga0181604_10001758_pt1 | contig 19085 bp, 14 predicted proteins | sample 041ome_12_FD_148663 | JGI IMG/M metagenome (GOLD analysis project Ga0181604, IMG submission 148663) | Coastal salt marsh microbial communities from the Groves Creek Marsh, Skidaway Island, Georgia - 041410US metaG (spades assembly) | ecosystem: Environmental > Aquatic > Marine > Intertidal zone...
TGTCGATGGTCAAAATCATTGCCGATAAAGGTGCCGCTATCCCGCCGCCAGCAATCACGCTTTACGGGTTGGTTGCGATCGTCGCGCTTTATCTGGCACTGCGCAAACAGCGTTAGACAACAGCCCTCTCAAACAAGGCCTCAAGCGCATTGCTCACCGCTTCGGGGGCTTCCATTGATGATAGATGCCCGACTCCGTCAAGCAGGCATAACTCGGCCTCGGCCGCAAGCCCGGCCATCTCAACCGACAATGCTGGCGGCGTCAGAATGTCAAGCGTTCCGCATAACACCAAAAGCGGCGCAGTAAAGCTGGTTAGCGTGTCATGCTGCGCCCGCCGCCCCATAATGGCGGTTTGCTGCTGCACGAAACCTACCCGCCCGATATCGGCCGCCATCGCCAGAACATCGGCAACCAGCGCGTCATCCTTGATTGCAGCCGGTGATAACAGCCGCGGCATCAGATGGCGGGTAACGCCCTGAAAGCCTTTATGCTGGGCAAGGGCAATCGCGTGCTGGCGCTGTGCCTTACTGGCCTCGCTATCATTTTGACAATTGGTGCTTAGCAATGCCATGCCGGCCATGCGTTGCGGTGCAAGCCTTGCCATCTCCAACGCCACATAGCCGCCCATTGAAAGGCCGACAGGCACAAGCGGCCCATCACATAGCCCAAGCGCAGCTCTGGCCATATCATGGATCGTATCATGGGACATAGTATCCGCAATCAGCCCGGCATCCGGCAGCATATCGCGCTGTTTGGCAAACAATAATTCGGTGCAAAGCAGGCCGGGAATAAAAATTGGCGTGAACGGTAACATGTCAGGCTCGTTGCGGTAAGCGAATGAAAGATTGACCTATGCGGCAATCATCTGTATCACCAGCAACGTTGAAAGCCCATGAAAACCTATCAAATTGATTGGTAAAATCTCCGGATGTGGCGCCCAGACGTTTCTAGTCAATATCAATAAGGACATAATCCTTGAAATTTTCAGATCTTGGCCTCAGTGACGAGCTAAGCCGCGCCGTAGCAGATTTAGGCTACACCAGCCCAACACCAATTCAGGAAAAATCCATTCCCGTCGTTCTGATGGGGCGAGATATTCTTGGCTCTGCACAAACGGGTACTGGCAAAACCGCGTCATTCACCTTGCCGATGATTGATATTCTAGCGTCGGGCCGTGCCAAGGCGCGCCTGCCTCGGTCACTGATCCTCGCACCAACCCGCGAGCTAGCTGCGCAGGTAGCTGAATCATTCGAAAAATTTAGCTCATACCACAAATTAAGCATGGCCCTGCTCATCGGCGGCGTCAGCTTTACTGACCAGAACACCGCGTTAAGCAAAGGTGTGGACGTGTTGATTGCAACGCCGGGCCGACTGCTTGACCATTTTGAGCGTGGCAAAGTGCTGTTGAACGACGTCAAAATTCTCGTGATCGACGAAGCCGACCGGATGCTCGATATGGGCTTTATCCCTGACGTTGAGCGGATCGCCGGTCTATTACCGCGGATGCGCCAGACGCTGTTTTTCTCGGCAACATTGTCCGATGATATTCAAAAACTCGGCGCAAAATTCGTGATGAATCCAAAAATCATCGAAGTCGCCCCACCGGCGTCAACAGCCGATACCGTTGCCCAGCATTTGATCTGGACGGATGTGAAAAAGAAACGGCAGGTTCTGCGCGATATTCTGCGTCATGAATCAGTAAAAAATGCGGTGATCTTTTGCAATCGCAAACGCGATATCGCAGAGTTGATCAAATCGCTAACACGGCATGGATTTTCCGCCGTTGCCCTGCATGGCGACATGACCCAATCAGCCCGGCTTGAAGCCCTGCAACGGTTCAAAGATGGCGACGTGCCATTGATGATCGCCTCGGATGTGGCGGCGCGCGGTCTTGATATTGCCGGCCTTAGCCATGTTTTCAATTTTGACGTGCCAAGCCATGCCGAGGATTATGTCCACCGGATTGGCCGCACCGGACGCGCCGGTAATTCTGGACGCGCCTTTACCATCGCCGCCAGCAAAGATGATGTGAAATATATTGGCTTTATCGAGAAATTGATTGGCAAACCAGTCCCGAAAATTACCGTCGTCGACGGCAAAGTTGTTGAGGATGATGGGGCGATATCAGCCAAAACAGGCGATAACAGAGGCGATAACAAGGGCGATATTGCTAGCAACGATAGCTCTGACGCCCCCCAAGCAGCAATTGATGGTGCCAAAGCCGCGCCAAAGCGCCGGTCGCGCAATGGACGGGCGGAAAAATCGACTGATAAATCGACTGAAAAAACAGCTGAAAAATCAGTCAAAGGCGCCAAAGCCGCGTCGAAATCAGCCAAATCTGCACAGGATAAAAAGCCGGTTACAGGTAAAAACCGCAATCGGGACGATGAATTACCATCACCGCCAGATTGTTCGGGAAACACGCTGGTTGAAACCGGCCATGTGCCGGCCTTTTTGCGGCGCTGAGTTTATCTCTCGTCTATGCTGGTGACGGCAGGTCGGCCAGCGCCTTGTCAACAACCTCACGAAGATCATTTGACTGCGCCTGTTTCTGCACCTTTTGCAGAACCGCACCCATTTTCGCCCGCCGTTCGGGCGCATAATGCGCCATCCGCGTTAACGGCAACGCCATCCGCGCCGCAAGCTGGGCATTGCGGGCGTCGATCTCGATAAGGCAATCACCGATAAAATCAAAACCAGACCCGTCCTCGGCATAGAAACGCAGCGGATTACCGGACATAAACGCCCCCAGAACCGCGCGTAATTTATTCGGATTATTCGGATCAAAGGCGGGATGCGTCATCAATTCGCCAAGCCGCTCAACCGTTCCTGATATGCTGGACATTGCCTCCATCATGAACCATTTTTCCATGACAAGTGGGCTGTCTTGCCAGCGATCATGAAACACCTGCAACGCGGCCGTGCGCGCCTTGTGATCACAATTGTTCAGTGCGGCAAGTGCGCCTTGTGACAAGGCCATGTTTTCGTCATGCACCTGTGCCGATGCCAGCTTGATCGCAGCCTCATCGCCAGCCGCAACACCAAGCGCCAGCAGACGGTTCAACAAAGCCCGCCCCCCCGCAGTAGCGGCAAGATTTCCGGCGTTTTGAGCGCCAAGCCCAGCCGTGATCTGCGGCGCCAATAGCCGCCCCAGCCCAGCCTCAACCGCGCGGCGCGCAGTAAACAGAGCCACCGGATCGGCAGGCTGCATCCGGCTTTCCAGAACCGAGATAGCTGGCAAGGTTAACAGGCCAGATTTGAACATATCCAGCAAATCAGGATCAGCAAGGCTGTTTGCATAAGCCTTCGCCAGCGCCGTAATCGCCGCCTCATCAACAAGGTGGGCAGGGTCATTAGCCACCGCAAGAATAAGGTCGGCAAGCAGCGTTTGCGCCGCATCCCAGCGATTGAACATATCCGCATCAAAAGCCATCAGATGCAAGCGTTCAGCCGATGACAAATCATCCTTTAGAATAACCGGCGCGGAAAAATTACGCAGCAGGCTTGGCACAACCGGCGAAGCGGTTGCCGGATAGAGCGGCTGTAGATGCGCCGCTTCGCTGATCAGGATAACCTGCTCGTCGCTTAAGGGGCCATCGGGGGCAAGGCGAAATGGAACGATCTCGCCAGCGTCACCAACCAGCCCGATACGCACCGGAATCGGCAATGGCAAGCGGGGCGTCTTTGCCATGGTGTCCGGGATCGTTTGGGTAAACTCAATCGCAAGTTCGGTATCATGGGCGCTAGCAACCCTGCGGGCCGTAAGTTCGGGGGTTCCGGCTTGTGAATACCAGCCAGAAAATGCCGTCAGATCAAGCGAATTTGCATCAGCAAGCGCAGCGATAAAATCATCACAAGTAACCGCGTCTCCGTCATGCCGTTCAAAATAAAGATCGGTTCCACGCCGGAATCCGTCCTTGCCAAGATAGCCTGCAAGCATTCGGATAACTTCAGCGCCCTTTTCATAGACGGTTGCAGTGTAGAAATTATTTATCTCACGGTAACTCTCTGGCCGGATCGGATGCGCGGTTGGGCTGCGATCCTCGGGGAATTGCGCTGCACGCAACATCGACACATCATCTGCGCGTTGCAGGCCAGCATCATGCATATCCGCCGAAAAACACTGGTCCCGAAATACCGTCAGCCCTTCTTTCAAGGTCAACTGAAACCAATCGCGGCAGGTCACGCGATTACCGGTCCAATTATGAAAATATTCATGCGCTATAATCGATTCAACACGATGTAAATCGGTATCGGTTGCGGTTTTTGGGTCAGCAAGAACAAATTTGCTGTTAAAGATGTTCAACCCCTTATTTTCCATCGCGCCCATATTGAAATGGCTAACAGCTACGATCTGGAACAGGTCAAGATCATATTCAAGACCATAAACCTCCTCATCCCAACGCATCGAGCGCTTGAGCGAATCCATCGCATGATGAGTAAGGTCAAGATTGCCCTTTTCAACATAGATATGAAGATCAACCCGCCGCCCCGACATGGTGACGAAATGATCAATTGCGCAATCCAGATCACCAGCCACGGCAGCAAACAGATAGCTGGGCTTTGGGTGCGGGTCATGCCAGATCGCAAAATGCCGACCATTGCCGCAATCGCCAGTTTCAACAAGATTGCCATTCGACAGCAATTGCGGATAGCGCTGCGCCGCCTCCAGCCGAACATTAAAGATGCTCATAACGTCGGGGCGATCCGGATAAAACCCGATCCGGCGGAACCCCTCAGGCTCGCACTGGGTGCAATACATGCCGCCAGAAAGGTACAGTCCTTCCAATGCGGTATTGGTTTCGGGGTGGCACTCGGCAATCGTCTCAATGACGCAATTCCTGTCAATGCCATCAATGTAAAGGCCGGTTTGATCCAGCCGATACGCATCTTTGGCAAGCGGCTTGCCATCAATCGTCACAGTATGAAGCGTTAAATCGCGGCCATCAAGCTGCAACGTTTGCCCGCCAGTAACCGCAGGATTGGGCGTAATTTGCAATTTGGTCGTGACCATTGTTTCTTGGTCATGAATATCGATATTCAGATCAACATTCGTCACCAGAAAGGCTGGCGGCGTATAGTCTTCGCGGCGTTTCAACATGGGCGTTAGTTTGAGTCGCGCGACGTTGTATAGGCTTCTTGGCAATGTGTCAGGCAATAGGGCTTGCCCGGAACAATCACATCACCGCAAAATACAAAACCGTTTTTCTTTGGATCGCCGGTCGGCCAACAGCATTTACTGCGCGACCATTCAAGCTGGCGTAACTCAAGGCGCAACGGCAGATTTTCAACCGGTTCAGGCACAACAACCTTTGGCTTTTCAACCTTTGGCCGGCTGATTGGTGATGGGCGCTTGGGCAGCCCCATCCGATGCGCCTTACCCGCAATCGCATTACGCGAAACGCCAAGAGCCTCGCCAATTTGCGAAATGGACAAGCCTTGTGACCACAGCTCTTTTAGCTTTTCAAGCCGGTCATCAGTCCAAACATTTGCGGTATCAGTCATTCACATCCTCGTTTTCAACAACCATGCCATCGTTGGTTGCCCAGTTATAGCTGTCTGATCCGGCGAACTCAATGACCGAATCGGTGATTGGCTATAGCGCGCCAATAAATTTCCCTATCAGGTCGATCTGGTAATCCAGCATATGCCGCCCATAATGCACCTTATGTCCAGCCATTTTTGCCGCTGCCAGCCATCGTGTTTCGGCTGGTACCATGATAATATCGGCAATCACCGTTTCCGATCGCACCGCATCCAATGCCAACGGCAAATCATCATCAGGCTTCAGGCCAAGGCTGGTGCCATTAATGATCATATCAGCATGCACGCCGTTACAATCGGCAAGCGGCATCGCAACCACCGCGGTAAAGCCAGTTTTTTCACCTAGCAACTGCGCCAGATTTTCGGCCTTTTCAACACTCCGGTTTGCGATAATCAATTTGCCAATTTTTGCCTCGGTCAATGCCGCCGCAATCGCCCGTGCAGCCCCGCCAGCACCAATTAGTAGAATTGTCCGACCAGCCAGCTGATACCCATTGCCAATACAGCCGGCCACAAATCCGGCGCCATCAAAATTATCACCATGCATCAGGCCATCAGCATCAAAGCGAACCGCGTTGACCGCGCCGGTTAACTGCGCCGCCGTGCCCAGCGTATCGCATAAATCAGCCAGCGGCATTTTATGCGGAATTGTCACCGCCAGCCCGCCAAAATTAGGCATCGCACGCAACCCGTCAATCACCCTAGCTAGCTGATCTGGCGGCGCCTCAATCGGTACCATGATATGCGGCAAACCAGCCGCGGCAAAGCGCGGGTTAAACACCATTGGCGCCCGGACATGATCGACCGGATGCGCAATAACGCCAAAGATGCGCGTCGTGCCCTCAACCCATGGCATATCATCTGGCAATTTATGTTCCGGTGGCAAAGACATTAGCCCTGTTCCCATTGCGTAAACGCCGTGGCACGGCGCTTGTCTTGAACCCACGCTAAGGGCTCATCATCAACCGGCCAATCAACCGGCCACTAAATTGACGTCAAGCTATGCGCGCTATTGATGAAATGCAAGTCATGCCTGCCTTAATCCTAGCAAATCTTGGCCATATTTAGGCCAAGCTATGACCCCGAAATAGGCATTAGCACGCCTATTTTTGGCCTCTATTCATCATGATTATATGCTGGTGACACCGGCATTGGCTGGGGCATCACCCACAGTCTTGGCGGGTGCCGGTGTCAACATGGACATCTCCATCAATGACAATTCTATGACAAAACACGGCCAAAGGAACATCTTTATGAAACAGCGTTATTCTCCCTACATCATTGGCGCCAGCTTGCTTATCTCTGGCAGTATTATCACCGGACTTGCCAATGCCGATATCGAAACGCCTGCGCACAAACGCGCCAAGGTTATGGCAAAGAAACTCGATACGAATAATGATGGTCTGATCACGCTTGATGAGCTGACCAGCCGTCAGGACCAGCGCTTTCAGCATCTCGACCGCGACAGGAATGGCACCCTCGACAAGTCCGAGTTCAACGCCCGTATGATCGCGATGTTTAACCGCATGGATATGAATGGCGATGGCGCCTTGGATGACAATGAAATGTCACAGATAAAACAGCACCATCATGGCAAAATGAACGGCAAGACGGGCCAGCATAACAGTTAAGCCGGCACCCGGTCTTTACCATCTAACGGCCCAGCTACCGGCTTTGGCGTACCGCTAATCGCTAGTGTCATCAATAAAATCGAGTGACGCAGAATTAATGCAATAGCGAAGGCCGGTTGGTTGCGGGCCATCGGGGAACACATGGCCCAGATGCGCATCACAGCGATCACAATGCACCTCGGTGCGGCGCATAAAAAAGCTTTCATCTACGGTTTTGCCGATATTAGCCTCGTCAATTGGCGCGTAAAAACTAGGCCAGCCTGATCTTGAGTCAAATTTCGTATCGGATGAAAATAGCGGCGTTCCACAACAAATACAGTGATAGCTGCCCGCCTCATAATGCTTGTCAAGACGCCCGCTAAACGCTCTTTCGGTAGCATGATTACGGGTAACCTGATATTGCTCCTCGGTCAGCTGCGCGCGCCACTCATCATCTGTTTTGACGATTTTTTCACTCATATTCTAGACCCTTTCATCATTGTGCCCTCGGGCCTGTTTGGCTCTCATGGCATTGAAAATCGCCAATGGTGTCGCTGGCATATCAATATGGGTTATGCCAAGCGCATCACAAATGGCCGAAATCATCGCTTGCGGCGCCCCAATGGCACCGGCCTCACCCGCCCCCTTGATGCCAAGCGCATTATTTGCACAAGGCGTATTGCGCATACTGATCTTGAAACCGGGAAAGTGATCGGCACGTGGAAGCGCATAATCCATTAGTGAACCTGAGATAAGCTGACCCGACTCGTCATAGACAACATTTTCCAAAAGCGCCTGACCGACCCCTTGGGCAATGCCGCCATGTATCTGGCCAGCAAGCGTCATCGGGTTAATCACAAGCCCAAAATCATCAACCACATGATAGCTGACAATTTCAACCGCCGCGGTGGCCTGATCAATATCCACCTCGACAATATGGCATCCATAGGGATAGGTTGCCCCGTCGGTCTCATAAGGCTGCGCGCAATTCAGCCGGTGTAATGCGCCCGGCACTGCAAGATGCCGGACAAGCTCTTCAAGCGCGATTGACTGGTTCGTATCCGCCCGCAAAAACAGGCCATCATCAAACCGCAAATCATCCGGATCACAACCCAGATGTTCGGCTGCAAATGGCATCGCGAGATCAATGATTTTTGCCGCTGCCAGTGCCGTTGCCGAACCAAGCACCGCGGTCATACGCGCACCGCCGGTTGTGCCGCGTGGGCTGCGGTTGGAGTCACCTTGAATGACGGTAATAAGATCAGCATCATACCCAAGCCGGTCTGAGAGAATTTGCGTTACTGTGGTCTGATGCCCCTGCCCGTTACATTGCTGCGAGCCGTGTAGAATAATCCGCCCATCATCCTGAAATTCGATATCAACACCCTCATCAGCACCGCCGCCGCACTGTTCAAGATACATCCCAAAGCCGATACCGCGCAGCTTGCCCTGTTCCGCCGACGCTGCCTTGCGGCCAGCAAAACCGGCAACATCGGCGATGTCGATTGCCATTTCGAACAATTCCGTCATTTCACCGGAATCGATCACGCCCCCCGAAACCATTTCATAGGGGATTTGGCTTGACTTGATCATATTGACCCGGCGCACATCAATGCGGCTTTTGCCGGTTTTAGCGGCGATATGGTCCATCAGCCGTTCGATCAGATAATTTGCCTCTGGCCGACCGGCACCGCGATAGGCGTCAATGGCTGGTGTGTTTGTCATGACGCCAATCACCCGCAGGCTTGCCGCTTGGATATCATAATTGGTGGTTAGGGTTCGGCTTCCCGATAAGGTCGGAATATAGGTTGAGTAATTCGACAGCCACGCACCAAGATTAGCGTGCGCGGTAACCTGAAGCGCCAATACACGGCCATCCTTATCAAACGCCGCACGCGCCCGTGACCGGTTATCGCGGCCATGCAAATCAGATACAAACCCGTCAGACCGTGCCTGCTGCCAGCGCACCATTTGCCCAAGACGCCGTGCCGCCCAAGCCACGCAAACCTGTTCAGGATGCAGAAAAATCTTAAAGCCGAAACTGCCACCCACATCGCCAGTTTGAACCCTCACATCAGCGCGTTCCATTGATAGTGCTATGGCAATCTGGTCGGCAATAACAACAGCGCCTTGTGTTCCGCACCAGATATCTAGCGTGCCATCACGCGCACCCGGCGCGGCAACAATCGGGCGGGTTTCCATCGAATTAATCACAATGCGGTTATTCACCACATCAATCTCAATGATCTGATGTCCGGCCTTGGCGGCGTCATCCATCGCAACTTCGGCCTCGTCAAGTTTACCAGCCCCCCATTCAAAGGCGATATTATTGGGATAACAGGCATAAAGCTGGGGTGCACCATCCTTCATCGCGGCGTAAATGTCGGTCACCGCGGGCATAGTTTCAAACTCTGCCTCGATCAACTCGACCGCTGAATTGGCAATCTCCTCAGTTTCGGCCACGACCATCGCAACGATATCACCAGCGTGGCGATTGATATCACGCACCATGGCTGGCTTGCTGACAAGATGCATCTTGCCGCCACCGATCAATGGCGGTCGATATTGGCACTGAATGTCGCCAACCTTGTCAGCGTCAAGATCGGCTTGTGTCGCGACCAGATGAACCCCGCCCAGCTGCTGCGCTGTCGTTACGTCAAGCCGCACCAGTCGCGCATGCGCAAACGGGGCCCGCAAGAACGCAACACGCAAACCCTGCCCGGGGGCAACATCATCGCTATAGCAGCCAGCCCCGACCAGCAACCGACGATCTTCGATACGTGCAGTTGATTGTCCAATTCCAAATTTCATTTATCTGGCGCTCCCACTTGATCTAGCGTCGTTCCGGCGGCCAACACGACCTGCCATAAGCCGAAGGCCCGTCGTTAGTCATTAAATTGGCGGTACGCCGCATAAATACGGGTGCCGGTTGTTACCCAGCATAGCAGCCCGAACAGCAACGCCATGATACTGAAATAGTCAGGCCAGATAAGCATTGCAAGGAGCAGCAGAACGGTTTCCGCGCCTTCGGTCAAGCCGCCAAGATAATAAAATGTTTTCTTGCCACGAATTTCAGTTGTGACCTGATGCTTTTCAGCAAGAATGGCAAAGCCGAGAAAGCTGCTGGCGGTGCCGATAAAGCTGAAAATCAGGAACGCTGCGGCGAGCGCATTTTCCGGCCGCGCCAGCGCAAAGGCAAATGGGATTGCACTGTAAAAAATAAAATCGCTGACAATATCAAGATAACCGCCAAAATCGCTGGACCGGCTAGCCCGCGCCACCGCCCCATCGACCCCATCAGCAATGCGGTTCAGCAACACCAGCCATAAGGCCGTTTGAAACATCTCAAATGCCACACAGCCTGCCGCAAGCAAACCAAAGCCAGCCCCAGCGAGTGTAACCTGATTAGCTGTCACCCCAAGCCTGACCAGAGCGCGCCCAACCGGATTTAACAGCTGGTCAATCATTGGCCGAATTTGGGCGTCAAACATGATCTTTAACCCTGTTTGGAGGCAGGTCTGCGGGCGAATTGCGCCACCACAGTCTCACCAGCAATCACATGCTGGCCTCGCTTTATTGTGATTTTGCAATCAGCGGGCACATAAAGATCGACCACCCCGGCGATGCGCGCCATCCCGATCGGACTGCCGGCCTGCACCAGCTTTCCTTCAGCCAAGCGGCAAACCAATTGACGCGCGGTCTTGCTGCCAAGCTGTACCAGCACAATATCGCGGTTAAACGCATCGCGAATATAGATTTCGCGCCGCTCATTCACCTGCCGTGCTGCCTGCCAGCTTGCCGGATTATCGCCCCACGAGGTGAACAGCCCGGGCAGCAGCACATTTTCAACAATATGGCCGGTGATCGGGCTGGTCTGCAATTGCAAGTCGCTAAGGCGTGTTTGAATGGTGATGCACCGTGCCGCGCCAGCCGCGCCAGCCGTGTCACTCATCATGCCATCAGGGAAATTTGTGGTCGTAATATCCAGAATTAAGCCATCTGCCGGCGCATAGATCGACTGCTCGTCAGCTGCTGTTTGCCGGTTTGGCACCCGCAAACCATGCGCCAGCCACACCATGAGACCAAGCGCAAAACACCCTATCGGTAAAGAAATCAAACTGGTTACGATTGTTACAATCCCGGCCATAGCAAGCACCGGCCAGCCATCATCAGCGATTTTCCAGTCAGATCCAGATATCATCTTCTTGCCTCATTCACGACACGAGGTTCGTTTCCGGCCCCAATAATAGCTCCAATAATAGCTCCAGTAATCATCTGGTTATCGGCTGGCCAATCCAAAATGCCGTTTGACAATGCCGATCGGTTTAATTTTGATCGGCGATTGGGCTGGTCGATTTTGGAACCGCAAAAATCTGCTTTGGGTAAATCAGGTTTGGATCGCTAATATCCTGCCGGTTGCGCCGCACGATATCGACATATTTCACCCCGTCACCTAGCTGATGATAGGCAATGCGCCACAAAGCATCACCTTTGTTCACAACGATCAGAGGCGAGCCATCCTGACCTTTGGCAAGGTCGCGCGCACTAATCGGCAGATCATAATGCGCAATCACCTGATTGGCCTCATCATAAAGCTCAAAGCGAAGATGGTTCACCTTCACATTGACATCCAGACTACCGGCAATTTGCCAATCCCCATCGGCAAGCACCAACGCCTCGCCAAAGCTACGCTTTGGATCAGTTGCCGTTACCTTGATGCCGCCGCGCGATGAGCCTGATATCAGAATATTACTCGCATCGCGCCAGACAATGGCACTTGGCGCCAGAGCGGCAAGCGGGGTTGCACCGATAACCGGCTGAGGCTCAGCAGCCGAGGTTTCTACAGTCGCATTATCGGGGCTGGTTGCCGGTTGCGCCAGATCGGCATCATCCGGCGACTGAATTAACACAGGCACTTCGGTGGCGGTTTCTGGCAATAGCGCCACCAAGGGCTTGGTGTCGGCATCTTGATATATTTCTAACGCCAGACTGCGATCGGCAAGCTCGGTCGAGCCGTCCGGACGTTCCATTGCAACAGAAATGAGATGCTGGCCGGGTGCGAGCATTTTTTCCAGCACAATGACCCATTCACCACTGCCATTGGCAATCGTTTCGCCAAGCAGAATATCGCCTTCAAAAATACTGATTTTTGAATTCGGGGCAGCCGTACCGGCAAAGACTGCCGCACCATCAGGCTTGACCCGCGCCAGATCTATAATCAATGGCGGCGGCGAGGCCGCACCGGTGCGCAAATTTGATTGCGGCGCAACTGAAGGATCGCTGCCTGCCGGTTCCGCAACCGCAGGCGCCGGCTTTGATATATCAATTGATTGGCTTTGCGGCTCTATCTGACGAGTTTCATCATCAAGAAACACCATCGAGAGCGCAATCGCAACCAGAACTCCACCAACCGCAAAAAGAATGTAGAGTATCCAGCGCACTTATGTGGTTTCCTGTCCCATCGAGATTGACTGTTAACAGAGTAATCCTAATTGCGTTAAGGTTCAATGTCAGTTAGGTGCAGGTCTGGTATTAAAAGGATTCCAAATGAAAAAAGTTTGTGTATTTACAGGTGCCGCAGCCGGCACCAACCCAACCTATAAGGATGCTGCCTATCAATTGGGCCAGATGATCGGATCGCGTGGTTTGGGGCTGGTCTATGGTGGCGGTAAACGAGGCCTGATGGGCGCTGTCGCTGATGGGGTGTTGGCCGTCGACGGCCGCGTTACCGGCATTATTCCCCAGTTTCTGGACAATGTAGAGGTTGGGCATAAAGGCGTTACCGACCTTCATATTATCGATTCAATGCATGAGCGCAAAGCCATGATGTATGATATGGCCGACGCCTTTATCATTCTTCCGGGCGGGCTTGGCACGCTGGATGAAACGATGGAGATCATCACATGGCGACAATTGGGACTGCATAAAAAGCCGATTATCATCGTCAATCTAAACGGCTATTGGGATTCAATGCTGACCATGTTTCAAAACATTATTGATCAGGGCTTTATGCATCACGGTCACACTGGTCATTTCGATCATGTTGATGATCTGGACAGTTTAATGGACCAGCTTGATACCATTTTCCCGCCAGATCAAACGCGTATATGACGCCTGATATCCGGCAAAAGAACCCCCGATAATGACAGATGGACACTCACTCAATCCGGCCAAATATCATTATCAGGGCAATATCATTATCAGGGCAATATCAAAGGCGAAATCACCGTATGATTTGAAATCTTTAATGTAACCGCCACGTCGGCAAGAGGCTGCTGGCCTTTGCTCTCGCGGCAATTCCTTATCCGATGATGCTGTTAAATGTTGCGCTTGGCCGCATGACCTTATCAACTTTAACAGTATCGGCGTGGTAATAACCGCCAAGGTCGCACGGCTTGCCTTGGGTTGACGCTAATTCGGCGACGATTTTATCTTCATTTTGTGACAATGATGCAGCCAGCGCAGCAAAATCATCGCGCAAATCCTGATCGCCGGTTTGTGCGGCAAGCGCCTCAGCCCAGTAGCGTGCAAAATAATAATGGCTGTCACGCGTATCGGTCTGGCCAACACGGCGGGCTGGCGACTTGTCATTTTCCAACAGCCGCTGCGTTGCAATATCGACTGCCTTGCCAAGAACACCGGCCTTGCTGTTACCCGTTGACTCGGCGATGAAGTTCAGTGATTCCCCCAAGGCGCAAAACTCACCAAGCGAGTCCCAGCGCAGATGCCCCTGCTCAACCAATTGCTGGACATGCTTTGGTGCCGACCCACCGGCACCCGTTTCGAACAGGCCGCCGCCATTCATCAGCTTGACCACGGACAGCATCTTTGCCGAGGTACCAAGCTCTAGGATCGGGAACAGATCGGTTAGGTAATCGCGAAGCACATTCCCCGTGATCGAGATACAATCCTTGCCAGCGGTAATCACCTCAAGCGAGAATCTGGTGGCCTCACGCGGCGCCATGATTTTAACCGATGACAGCGGAACACCAAGCTGATCAAGCATTGATTTCACATAAGCAATGATTTCCGCATCATGTGGGCGCGCCTCATTCAGCCAGAATACCGCTTCGGCACCAGTCGCCTTCTGCCGGGCAAGGCCAAGCTTGACCCAATCTTCGATCGGCGCCTTATTGGTGCTTGATGAACGCCAGATATCGCCTTTTTGAACCTGATGTTCATGCAGTATCTCACCATTTTCCAACACATAGCGCATGACGCCATCTTCGGCCATCTGAAAGGTTGTCGGATGTGATCCATATTCCTCGGCCTTTTGCGCCATTAGTCCGACATTGGATACCGAGCCAGCAGTCGCCGGATTCAGCGCGCCGTTCTTCTTGAAGAAATTGATCGCCTCTTCATACACCGGCGCATAGGAATTATCAGGAATGACGCATTTGCAATCCTGCTCGGTGCCATCTGGCCCCCAGCCCTTGCCGCCAGCGCGGATCAGCGCTGGCATTGACGCGTCAATAATGACATCTGACGACACATGGAAATTACTCAGGCCCTTGTCCGAATTCACCATATAAAGCGGTGGATTAGCCTCAAAACACGCCGCCAGATCAGCCTCTAGCGCGGCGCGCTTATCATCGCCAAGCGTTGCAATCCGCGCCTCAAGATCGCTAAGGCCAAGGTTGTAATCCATGCCCAGATCGCGCAAGACGTCACCATGTTTTGCAACAAAATCCTCAAGCAGAACGGCAACGGCCTGACCAAAAATGATTGGATCGGAAACCTTCATCATGGTTGCTTTTAGATGGACTGAGAACAACACGCCCTTTTTCTTTGCATCAACCAGCTCGTCACGCAGAAACGCCCGCAAGGTCGCAAGGCTCATGAATGACGCATCAACAACGGTTCCGGCCTGTAAATTCAGCCCCTCTTTCAGCACGGTAACAGCGCCAGCGGCATTTTCGAATTCGATCCTTGCCTTGCCGGCCTGTGCGGCGGTTAGCGTTGCAGATTTTTCATTCGAGAAAAAATCACCTGATGGCATTGATGACACATGCGTTTTCGAGTCGGCCGACCAAACGCCCATCGAATGCGGGTTATTTTGCGCATAGATTTTAACTGCCTGCGCCGAACGCCGATCAGAATTGCCCTCGCGCAGAACCGGGTTGACCGCGCTGCCCTTGACCGCATCATAACGTGCGGCAATCGCGCGCTCTTCATCATTTGCCGGTGCAACGGGGTAATCGGGCAGATTATAGCCTTGCGACTGCAATTCAGAGATCACGCCAACCAGCTGCGGGATTGATGCTGAAATATTCGGCAGTTTGATCACATTGGCGCCAGGTGTTTTCACCCACTCACCAAGCTCGGCCAGATCGTCCGACTGGCGCTGGGTTTCGGTCAGCATTTCAGGAAATGCGGCAATCACCCGCCCCGCAAGCGAGATATCACGACGCCCGACAGTTAATCCGGCGGGCCTTACAAACCGGTTGATAATCGGCAAGAGTGACGCGCTGGCAAGTTCTGGTGCCTCGTCGACCTTGGTGTAGATTAGATCAGGATTGGCGTTATCTGACATGATGATTGCCTTTTAAAATGATGTTCACAACACACCCCAACTGCGGGGCAAAGAGAATGAGGCCATTGCCAACACCCCATTTAGAGGGCGGCGGAAACGGCCTTTATTGCATCGGCTGCCTTATCTGCATCGGGGCCGCCGGCCTGTGCCATATCTGGCCGGCCACCACCACCGCCACCGCCAAGCGCCGCCGAGCCAATTTTCACAAGATCAACTGCATTTTTCCGGCCAGCAAGATCGGCCGTTACCGCAACAACGATCGACGCCTTGCCAGCATCGGTTGCCACCAGACAGATTACCGCATTTTCAACCGACGATTTGATTTCATCAGCCATTGATTTTAGCTCACGCGCGGGGGTGTCGTCGAGCAATCGCCCCACAAAATTAATCCCATTGATGACATCACTGTCCTTACCGCCAACGCCCCCACCGGCGGCCAGTTTACGACGCAACTGGCTTATATCACGCTCGGCTTTTTTGCGGTCATCAACCAGTTGAGCCACACGTTCGGCAAGCTGTTCCGGGGCAATTTTCAAGAGATCCGCCGTTTTAGTCAAAATTGCATCACGCCCCTCAATCCAAGCCAGCGCGCCCTCGTGCGTTACCGCCTCGATCCGGCGCACGCCGCCAGCAACAGCAGATTCTGAAATAATTTTAAGCAAGCTGATATCGCCTGTCCGGCCAACATGGGTTCCGCCGCATAATTCGACCGACCACGCCTTGTTCGGGTTATCGTCGGCAACGCCGCCCATCTGCACAACGCGCACTTCATCGCCGTATTTTTCGCCAAATAGCGCCAAAGCGCCAAGCTCAATCGCGGCGTCGGGGGTCATGATACGGGTAGTAACGTCTGAATTCATCCGAATTCGCGCATTCACAATCTGCTGTACCTGCTCTAACTCGTCCGGCGAGACGGCTTTTTGATGGGAAAAGTCAAACCGCAGCCGATCTGGACTGACAAGCGAGCCCTTCTGCGCAACGTGATCACCAAGCACAAGCCGCAGCGCCTCATGCAAAAGATGCGTTGCCGAATGATTGGAACGAAGCCGCAACCGCCGCGAGACGTCGATTTGCAACCGCACATCCTGCCCTTTGGCAAGCGTGCCTGCCTCGACCTCAATCTGATGGATAAACAGGCCAGACGGGGTTTTCTGGGTATCGGTTACGCGCGCAGACCCGCCATCCCAGCTGATCGTCCCAACATCGCCTATTTGGCCGCCAGACTCGCCATAAAACGGGGTTTGATTCACCACCATTCGCGCCTTGCCACCCTTGCCAACATTGTCAATCTCGGCATTTCCATCGACCAGGGCGGTAACAATCGCCTCGGCCGTGTCCGCGCTATAGCCAAGAAATTCGGTGGCTTCCAAATTTTGTGCCAGATCAAGCCAAATGGTTTCGGTGGCGCTGTCACCAGACCCGCTCCATGCCCGACGCGCATTCGCCTTTTGCGCATCCATCGCGGCGTTAAATCCGTCAAGGTCAACCTGCCAGCCATAGCCACGCATGAAATCTTGGGTAAGATCAAGCGGGAACCCGAATGTGTCATAAAGTTTGAACGCCGTGGCCCCGTCCAGCGTGCCGCCTGATGCCTTGCCAGCGACCTCATCATTTAAGATCCGCAGCCCGCGACCAAGCGTTTCCTTAAAACGTGTTTCCTCAAGTTTTAATGTCTCGGTAATCAGCGATTGCGCCCGTCCAAGTTCGCCATATTGCGCGCCCATCTCGGCAACCAATGTTGGCACAAGCCGGTACATTGTCGGATCGGTGCACCCCATTTGATGAATGTGACGCATCGCCCGCCGCATGATCCGGCGCAACACATAGCCCCGCCCCTCATTTGACGGCAAAACACCATCAGCGATCAAAAAGGAGGATGCCCGCAGATGATCGGCGACCACCCGGTGCGATACATTATGGGCGCCGTCCGCATCCGTGCCGGACACATCAGCCGACGCCTCGATCAGTGATCGCATCAAATCAATATCGTAATTATCATGCTTGCCCTGCAGGACGGCGGCAATACGCTCTAGCCCCATGCCAGTATCAATAGACGGCTTTGGCAGATTGATACGTTGGTCCGGCATCTGCTCAAACTGCATGAAAACCAGATTCCAAATCTCGATAAACCGGTCACCATCTTCATCAGGAGACCCCGGCGGGCCACCCGGAATATGATCACCATGATCAAAGAAAATTTCGGAACACGGGCCGCAAGGACCGGTATCACCCATCGCCCAGAAATTATCAGAAGTGGCAATGCGGATAATGCGATCATCGCCAAGGCCGGCAATTTTTTTCCACAGATTGGCTGCCTCATCATCCTCGTGATAGACGGTCACCAGCAATTTTGACGCATCGAGACCATATTCCTTGGTGATTAAACGCCATGCAAGCTCGATCGCATTTTCCTTGAAATAATCGCCAAAGGAAAAATTACCGAGCATTTCAAAAAATGTATGATGACGCGCCGTATACCCAACATTTTCCAGATCATTATGCTTGCCACCGGCGCGCACACATTTCTGTGCAGTGGTGGCCCGAACATAATCACGCGTCTCGGCACCGGTGAACAGGTTTTTGAATTGCACCATTCCCGAATTGGCAAACATCAAGGTCGGATCATTTTGCGGGACAAGCGGACTAGAGGCGACAATTTCATGTCCGTTCTTGCCAAAATAATCCAAAAAAGTGGCGCGGATATCATTCACACTCGACATAAAAACTGCCCCCAGTACAGCATCTGGCCCGCGGCGGTTTATCCCTGCTGATCGCCAACAAAAAAATACACCGCGCAAAACCCATTTAATTGCGGTTATTATCTACCCGCCGTAGGGGGTATCTGTCCAGATCAACTTGATTAAATTGATTGGAATTCATCTGAAAACCCACTCGAAATCCACTCGAAACCCAATTGCGTTTTGGCGCTAGCCGCCTAACTATGTTGCGGCGTATCTCACCAATCCTCGCGGACAGAAAATGGCCAGCCCCGAAAACGAGACTGACCACTAACATTTTTTACATGACACCCGCGCCGGATACAGACACGACAATGCCAGTTTTTTATATCTGATGCGCCGGGCTAAATTGCGCCGGACTAAACTGTGCCGGGCTAGGGTGTGTTGGGTAAATCAGGCAAATCGGGCGAGTCCGGCACCTTTGCCTCCTCACTATCGGCGATAGAGTTATCCAGCATCTGATCGCCAACAAGTCCCGCATTCTGCCTGATCGCCCCTTCGATTTCGGCGGCAAGTTCCGCATTTTCACGCAGGAAATTCTTTGCGTTCTCGCGGCCTTGGCCAATACGCTGCCCCTTATAGGAAATCCATGCCCCCGATTTATCAACAATACCAGCAGCAACACCGAGGTCGAGCAATTCACCCATTTTCGAGATGCCC
>Ga0181604_10001761_pt1 | contig 19075 bp, 20 predicted proteins | sample 041ome_12_FD_148663 | JGI IMG/M metagenome (GOLD analysis project Ga0181604, IMG submission 148663) | Coastal salt marsh microbial communities from the Groves Creek Marsh, Skidaway Island, Georgia - 041410US metaG (spades assembly) | ecosystem: Environmental > Aquatic > Marine > Intertidal zone...
CCCAGAATATAGGCTTCGACGAAGAACGTGCCGGATTCCGCAATCTGCGCGCGCGTCTGTGCGCTGGAGACCATCACCTCTAAATAAGGCGTGAAGTGTTCGTTGATCTCGTAATCAACAAAGGCACCCGCGTTCCACTGCTCCAACGGACGCAAAAAGTGGTTGATAGGCGCGTAGTTGTAGCGGTTTGTGCCATCCCAGGGAGTCAGACCCCCACTTGAGTTGACGTTACCAAAGAAGTTGCCTGCGCCGAAATCCAGAGCACCGTCCACATAAGGATAGATATCAAAGTTAGGCACGATAGCGTTGGCAGAGCCACCAACACCTAGGCCTGAACCCGTCAGTGCACCGGCTGAGTAGTCACGCGCTTCTTGACGCAGCTCTTCCTGCTGGCGCCAGCTGGCGTATACCGTGGCGTTACCCCTGCCGTCAGCAAAGTCTGCACCCATGGCAATATCGATCTGGTCGTTGATGCCATCAGGGCCTTCTGTACCCGATGGGTAATCGAAGTTGCGACCATCCAGCAGGTCCTGAATGTAACCGTTGCTGTTGTCGTGACGATAGCCACTCCAACCGGCACGGATCTCAATACCATTCATGCGCCGTGTGATGAAGTTCACAACACCCGCTACCGCGTCCGCGCCGTAGGTGGCCGATGCACCACCTGTCAGAACGTCTACACGCTCCAGCGCAATGGTTGGAATCTGTGAAATGTCAGGTGCCTGTTCTTGAGCGGCACCCGCGGTCATGCGACGACCGTTTACCAGTACCAAGGTGCGTTCTACGCCAATGCCTCGGAGGTCGACCGTTGCAGTACCGCTTGAGCCGTTTGAAATGTTGGCGTTCTGGCTTGTCTCGATGGAAGGCAAGCTATTCAAAACCGCTTCGATGTTCACGAAACCAAGATTTTTGATGTTCTCTGCTGTCACAACGGTAACCGGGCTGGTTGCCCCGAAGCCGTCCGTGGTCGCGATACGTGTACCGGTAACGACGACTTCTTCGGTTACGATCACTTCGTCATCTGTTTCATTGCCCTCCTGACCAAGGGCAAAACCGCTTGTAAGAGTGGTTGAGAGAGCCGCTGCTACGGCAATGCTTAGCTGCCGCTTATTGAGTGCGTTCATGGGAAACCTCTTTGCTTGTAATGATTTAGCGCTCTGGTCGGAGCTTACAGACCTAGCTAGGGCGAAGATTACTCTGTTGCAACTGCTGAAGTGAGTGGTTTCTCGGCCATTTATGACGTTTTTATGACATTTTCACGAATTAAGGCGGGAACTTCTTTGCCACGAGCCGGGGATCAGCCAGCTGTTGATGGGCCGCACGAGCATCACACCTCAGTCGATGCGGTACACCCCCACTGTGCGGCCCGAGGAAAGCACCGTCAGAGTCCACAAGCCCATGAAGTTCTTCTTGACCGCGACTGCTTGCCCCTCGGCCGTGTGACGGTAATTGCTGCCACTGCGTTGCCGCCATACCTGGCCGTTACTGAGGGTAAATACCGTTTTGCCGCTCCACCCCGAGAAGGGACCGACGATTTCGGCCTCGAAAGGCTCGTCACTGGCAGCAGCCTCCGCGGCTTCTTCGGCAGCGGCTTCTTCAGTAGCCCTCGCGATCGCAGCACTGACTTCAAGCGCAACGCGGCGCTCGATTTCAGCCTCTATGGCCTCGTTATCGGTAGCCGCAGCACCGGCTGACTCGTTATCGCCACCTGCGATCGACCCCCCACTCTGACTGATGCTCTCGGGGACAGTGTCATCGGCGGTGCTCACCACCCCGGAAGCAGAGGGCGAGGTAAATCGCTGGCGCAACCACCCATCGAGAAACTGCTGCTGCTCAGGTGACAAGTTGTCGAGTCCCGCTGCTTCTAATTCTGCGGGAGTCATGGCCTCGCGCAATCCTTGAAACTCCTGCGCTGAAGCCATACCAGATAGCGTCAGGCCCAACACGACCACCCCAAAAACCGCTTTATTTAAAGTCAATTTCATCACGCGCCTATGTGTTTACCTTGTGCCCGGCATCAATACACTCACTCAGATTTTATCACTACGCCGAAAATGACGTTGAATAAACACACTGCAATATCGGTGGCGCGGAAGATGAGGTCTCGGCAACAGACAGTCTATCTGGTAACAAAAACTTTGTGGCCTTACTATCAAGGTAAAGCTAATAGCGCAGACGCCCAAGGTCAGTCAGCATGGGTCAGCAGACATTGAAAGAGCGGGTCGCGGCAGCAGCCTTGGATCGGTTGGCAAGCCTTACCGACGACGCGCTAATACTGGGCATTGGCACTGGGAGCACCACCGAGTGCTTTATCGACCTTCTTCCTAAACTTAAACACCGCATTGATACCACCGTCTCCAGTTCGGAGCGGTCTACACAATTACTTCAGCGCCTTGGGTTCTCAGTCAGTGACCTCAATGCCGTGCCGCGCGTCGACCTTTATATAGACGGGGCGGATGAGGCGAATCAACAATTACACCTGATTAAAGGCGGTGGCGCCGCGCTGACCCGCGAGAAAATTATCGCAGCGGTCGCCGAGCAATTTATTTGCATTGCGGACGAGAGCAAGAAGGTAGAGGTCCTCGGCGCCTTCCCGCTCCCCGTGGAGGTCATCCCCATGGCACGAAGCCACGTTGCGCGGGAGCTGGCCAAGCTCGGTGGTCAACCTGTCTGGCGCGAAGGGGTCCTCACTGACAACGGCAACGTCATTCTGGATGTCCACGGCCTGCAGATTCATAGCGCTATCGAAACAGAGCGCCAGATCAACGACATGACCGGTGTTGTGTGCAATGGCTTGTTTGCAATGCGCCCCGCTGATGAAGTGCTCTTGGGCACGCCAACCGGCGTGCTCAGCCTGACGGGCTAGTCCATCAAATTATTTTGATAAAAGAGAGGTTGGCTGGTAGCCTTCGCGGCCATGGCCGCATCTGCCCACATCGTTGACCTCGCCTTACCGGAAACGGGGCCTCCACTCGCTATTCTTTTAAAGGCAGCCAGCGACGAACTGCGGCTGCAAATTCTGCGAGTACTGGCTCAGGACTCTTTCAGTGTGTCGGAGCTCTGTACCATTTTTGATCTCCGCCAGAGCGCGCTGAGTCACCATTTAAAGGTTCTCATCGATGCGGGGCTACTGAGTCGCCGCAAAGAAGGCACGGCTATTTTCTATCGCAGGGCCCTGGCGCACGGCCCATTGCAATCGCTTCATGAGCAAATTCTTCAACACGTAGATGAAGCGCCTGTTGCCCCAGAGAACTCACTTGGCATTGAGCGAGTGCAACGGCAGCGAGAAGACAACTCGATCGCTTTTTTTAACGGCAACGCGGATCAATTTAGAGAACAACAAGAGCTGATCGCTCCCTGGGTTGATTACAGCGATGTGACGCTGCAGCTACTCGATCGGTTCGAGAAAGATACGTTTGGATCCATTGTTGAGGTCGGCGTCGGTGAGGGGCGGCTGTTGGCAGACCTCCGAGAGCGTTCACACATCGTCACGGCTTTGGATTTATCTCAGGACATGCTGCTGCGCGCACAACAGCATGCGGGGCATCTATCGAACGTGTCCTTTGTGCATGGCAGTACTGATGTGCTCGTAAAGCAAGGCCACCAAGCTGACGTCATCATAGCGAACATGGTGCTTCATCATACTCCCGAGCCTCAGAAAGTGCTGACAGAGGCAGCTAACCTGCTGCAGCCAGGAGGTCACTTTATCGTTAGCGAACTGTGTGCTCACGATCAGGCTTGGGCTCGCGAGCACTGCGGTGACCTGTGGCTGGGCTTTACGCCAAATCAACTTGAGGGCTGGGCGCTAGGTGCTGGTCTCTCGGTAACCGCCAGCGTTTTTCTGGCACAACGCAATGGTTTTCAAATACAAGTGCAGCACTTTCAGCGCTGCTAATCGGATTCAGGAATCCCCACTATGAGCGACTATTCCCTTTTCACGTCGGAATCCGTGTCCGAAGGGCACCCCGACAAGATGTCGGATCAGATTTCCGATGCCATTCTGGATGCCTACCTGACCAAGGACCCGGACGCGCGGGTCGCCGTTGAGACGCTTGTCAAAACCGGCATGGTGGTGGTGGCAGGAGAGGTCACAACAGCGGGTAACGTGACCCCCGGCGAGCTTGAGGAGGTCATTCGTGAAACCGTGCTGGACATCGGTTTTGACTCCTCCGAGGTGTGCTTCGATGGCAACACCTGTGCGGTCATCAATGCCATTGGTCAGCAGTCGGCGGACATTGCGCTCGGTACCCACGAGGCCGATGAAGCCAACCAAGGCGCGGGGGACCAGGGTCTGATGTTTGGTTTTGCTGCGGATGAGACCGACGTGCTGATGCCAGCGCCGATTCACTACTCGCACAGACTGGTGGAACGACAGGCTGAGTTACGCAAATCGGGCGCGCTACCTTGGCTCCGGCCGGACGCGAAGAGCCAGCTCACCATGCGCTATGGCGCCGATGGCAAACCCGAGCGCGTGGAAGCCGTTGTGCTCTCCACACAGCACGACCCCGATATCTCGCAGGAAGACCTCCGCGCGGCGGTGCGCAGGGAAATTATCGAACCGACTCTTCCCGCAGAGTGGCTGCACGCCGACACGCTGTTCCATATCAACCCAACGGGTAATTTTGTGATCGGTGGCCCACAGGGGGACTGCGGCCTTACGGGGCGCAAGATCATTGTCGATACTTATGGCGGTATGGCCCGCCATGGCGGCGGCGCGTTCTCGGGCAAGGACCCCTCCAAAGTCGATCGCTCTGCGGCCTACGCCGGTCGGTACGTAGCCAAAAATATCGTCGCGGCGGGCCTAGCCCGGCGCTGCGAGGTACAGGTCTCTTACGCCATTGGTGTCGCTGAGCCTACATCGATCTCCGTCAACACGTTTGGCACCGCCACACTGGCCGACGATGCCATCGTGGCATTAATCCGCGAGCACTTTGATCTGCGGCCAAAAGGTCTTATCAATATGCTCGATCTAAAGCGCCCCATTTACCGTACTACCGCGGCATACGGCCACTTTGGCCGATCGGGCGACAACTTTACCTGGGAGCGCACGGACAAAGCCGATACGTTGCGCGCGGCCGCCGGCCTTTAACCCTCGAACCCTGAGAGAAATGATTATGAACACTGCTGTTGAGCAAAGCGTTTTCGCCGACTACAAAGTCGCAGACATTCACCTCGCTGATTGGGGGCGAAGAGAGCTGGAGATCGCCGAGAGCGAAATGCCCGCTCTGATGGCGCTGCGGGAAAACTACCGCGACACACAGCCCCTTGCTGGCGCAAAGATACTGGGCTGCATCCACATGACGATCCAGACCGGCGTGCTGATTGAGACCCTCGTAGAGCTGGGCGCAGAAGTGCGGTGGTCTTCCTGCAACATCTTCTCGACCCAGGACCACGCTGCAGCGGCCATCGCAGCAGCTGGCATCCCGGTTTTTGCCTGGAAAGGCGAAACAGAAGAGGAATATGAGTGGTGTATCGAGCAAACCATCCTTGAGGACGGCAAGCCCTGGGATGCCAACATGGTGCTGGACGATGGCGGCGATTTGACCGCCATGCTCCACGAGCAGTACCCGGAGATGCTCGAGCGCATCCACGGCATTACCGAAGAAACCACCACCGGGGTGCACCGCCTTTACGAGATGCTCGCTAACGGTGAGCTGAAGGTCCCTGCGATCAACGTCAATGACGCGGTCACTAAATCAAAAAACGACAACAAGTACGGCTGCCGACACAGCCTTAACGATGCGATCAAACGTGGCCTCGATCATCTGCTGGCGGGAAAACGCGCCCTGGTCATCGGCTATGGAGACGTCGGCAAAGGCTCGGCCCAGTCGCTGCGCCAGGAAGGCATGATCGTTCGCGTCACCGAGTGCGACCCGATCTGTGCCATGCAGGCCTGCATGGACGGCTTCGAAGTGGTATCACCCTTCATTGATGGCGTCGACGATGGCTCTGACAGCTGTATCAACACCGACCTGTTAGGCACTACCGACATGCTGGTGACCGCAACGGGTAATTTCAACGTGTGCACATCTGCGATGTTGCGGGCGCTGAAATCCGGCGCCGTGGTCTGCAACATCGGGCACTTCGACAACGAGATTGATACCGCCTACATGCGTGCCGAGTGGCAGTGGGAAGAGATCAAACCGCAGGTGCACAAAATTGTGAGAGATGCAGCAAACAATGACCATCTGCTTTTGCTCTCTGAGGGCCGCCTGGTGAATCTGGGTAACGCGACGGGGCATCCCTCACGCATTATGGATGGGTCTTTCGCGAATCAGGTACTCGCACAGATCCATGTGTACGAAAAGCGTTTCGCAGAGCTCTCCGGCGACGCGCGCCAAGAAGCCATCACGGTAGAAGTGCTGCCCAAGCAACTCGACGAGCAGGTTGCGACCTTCATGGTGCAAGGATTCGGCGGCGTGATGACCAAGCTGACCCCCAAGCAAGCCGACTACATTGGCGTGGGCGTGGACGGTCCCTTCAAAACCGATAGCTACAAGTACTGAGCACGTCACGCGCTACTTTTAACGATTTGTCGCGACGAGTCGTTACCCAGCCTTACCGGTGACGAGGCGCTGAAAACAAGGCGCCTCAAATCAGCTACTGAATCAGCGTACACTGGCGCCTCATCTTGAGGTGTGAGTGTGCGCAACCCCAGACTGTTTACCGACCAACCGCTGAAGCTCGGTGATCGAGTGGTCCTGGAGGGCGCCGTCGCTCAGCATCTGGGCCGCGTGCTCAGGGCTCGCGTGGGAGAGCAGATTGCATTGTTCAATGGCGATGGGCAGGAGTTTTCAGCTCAGGTGCTCACCGTCAGCAAACGCGCGGTCAGTGTCGATATTGGCGCAGCCTTCACACCCCACACAGAGTCGCTGGTCCACACCACGCTGGGCTTATGTCTGAGTAAAGGCGACCGATTTGATTGGGCGATTCAGAAAGCAACTGAGCTGGGTGTGGGTGCCATCGCACCGCTCTACAGCGAGCGCGTTGACTTCAAGATTCCCCCGGACCGCGTCGAAAAGCGTATCGCGCACTGGCAGCAGATTGCCATCAGTGCTTGCGAACAGTGTGGCCGGGTCAAAGTGCCCTCGATAACACCACCTCTATCTTTGGTGTCCTGGGTAGAGAACGTATCAGCAGAGCAAAAGTGGGTGCTTCACTGCGCAGACGATACCGGCGCCTCTGCCTCCGCCGTGACCCATGGCGCTCCCCGGAATGCGGCGCTACTCATTGGCCCTGAGGGCGGATTGACCGATCAGGAGTTTAATGCCGCAAATGCAGAGGGCTTTCATCTGTTGCAGCTCGGGCCGCGGGTGCTGCGCACAGAAACGGCGCCAGTAGCAGCGTTAGCCGTTCTCAGTGTTTTCTGGGGAGAGATGCCGTCCTGGACGGAGGGCTACAACCCATAGACCCGTCGGGCGTTTTCCTCGAGGAAGCGCGACCGCACTGTTTCATCCAGGCCTAACGAGTCCAGGCCAGTCAGTGCTTTGGCCGGCGTGATCATTGGGTAGTTGCTGCCAAACAGCACCTTTTGACTGCCATGATGTTTGAGGTAGTCCACCAATTGAGTCGGATAGCGGTCCACCGTGTAGGCCGAGGTATCGATATACACATTGCGATGTTTGGTCGCCACCGCGATTGCCTCATCGGTCCACGGGTAACCAATGTGCCCCCCGACAATGGTCAGTTCCGGGAACTCCAGCGCCACCTGATCGAGATAGATAGGCCTGCCAACTTCCGAAGGCATCAGTGGTCCGGTATGACCAATTTGGGTACAGAACGGCACACCCATCTCGCAACACGCCACATAAACCGGGTAAAAACGCCTGTCGGTGGGCGGCAGAGACCACAGCCAGGGCAAGATGCGAATCGCCTTGAAGCCCAGCTCCTCTACACAGCGGCGGATTTCTCTCACCGCTTCCATGGGTTGGCTGATGTCGGCCGAGCCCACACCGACCAGACGGCCTCCCGACTCGGCGACGAAACTCGCCACCTCATCATTGGAAATCATCACGTTGTTAGGGCCGTACCAAGCGGAGGTCAGCGCCGCTGAAATACCCGCGGCGTCCAGAGCGGCGACGGTGTCGGCCACGGTCGGCACGGCATCCAGATCCGATTTCGTCCAGCGACGCAACGAGTCAAACATCGGGTCGCCAGAGTGTCTGGCTGTCGGGTGCTGTATCCAGGCATCAATCATGTGGGTCCCCCCTGTGCGGCTCTGCGGTCGGCGGCTCGGATCCGTCCCCGGAAGCCGCGGATTTTTCGGCATGCTGTGCGCGAACCCACTCCAGCCATGCCGACGCCGCGTTTAAAAAATGACTGGTCCGGGGCGAATGAAAAATCTCAAACGCATGCTGCGCCCGCGGTAGCTCTGCGTAAACGAGCGGTACGCTGGTGAGCGGCGCCAATTCGGCAACAAACCGCCGCACCTCCTCTACCCACACCAGCGAATCATGGGTCCCCTGAACAATACAAAACGGGGGGGCCGCCTCGGCGACGCCTTTACGATGGATCCAGGAGGTGGGTGAGCCATCCTCGAACACCTGTGGCGCCGCCTCTCGGGTCTGCTGGATGATCTTTTGGCTGATGAATCCATCCATACTGGCTTGCTGACGAATGCCGTGCCGGTTGGTGAGATCCACAACCGGATACATTGCCAGCACACCCTGCACGGCCGTATCCGCGCCCTCAAAACCTGCCTGCCAGTCGGCATGACCGGCGGTCAGGCCTGCGAGTAGAGAGAGATGCCCCCCCGCCGAGCCACCCGTGACAACGATGAACTCCGGGTCACCGCCGTATTCCTCGATGTGGGTTTTCACCCAGGCAATAGCCTTTTTGACGTCGATGATTTGAGCAGGATAGGCGTCCCGGGGGGCCAGCCGGTAATTGATAGACACTCCGACCCAGCCCAGCTCAACCATGCGGTGCAGCAGCGGCTGTCCTTGATGAGACTTGTGACCCATCATCCACGCGCCGCCATGCACATGCAGCAATACTGGCCGGCGCTCTCCGTGAGTCACCGGGGTGTAGATGTCCAGCAACCCCCGCTTCCCTGCAGCGGAATAACTCACATTGCGCACATAGCGCACGCCGGGGCGACGAAAACGAAACGGCCATAACCACTCTTGGCTATGGATCTGTTCGGTCAGCCTGACCCGCCTTCGCTCCGGGATGTGATTCAAAAAATCTGCGCCGAGGGCAACGCGCAGCGCCCGATGAAAAGCCGTACCGGCATCAAAGCCGTCCCTGAGCGCCCACGCCAGCAGACCCCAGGCCGCCAAAAAGCAGGACAGTCCGAAGGCAAAGCCCGGCGCTCCGGTGCCGATCAACAGCACGCAGATTGCAACGAAAACCATCTGCGACCCGATAAGCCAGCCGGCCAGCTCGCCGGTGACCCATCCGGAAAAAAACCACAACCAGACAGCCCAGCCGATCTGGCGAACCTGCAATACCGCGGTGACGGCACACAACAGGCTCACGCACGCGACAATGACAAACAACAGCTCCATAGCGCTCCTCAGAAGACCACAAAATACCCCGCTTTTCGGGCGGTGAGAGCTTGCGGGGAATTGCTGTGGATCGCAAGATATCCAGCCCCGTCCCAACAAGGACCGCAAATGAGCCTCAAGCTCGGTGTGGTAATGGATCCCATTGGCTCCATTCACTACAAAAAAGATACCACTCTGGCGCTGCTCTGGGCGGCGCAGGACCGTGGCTGGACACTGTTTTATATCGAGCCGGATGGCCTGTTTCTCGACGCAGAGCAGCCCATGGCTACTGCCCGCCCCCTGACAGTTCATCGCAATGCTAACCACTGGTTTGACCTCGGTGACGAAATCACGCTGCGGCTCACCGAACTCAACGTCGTACTCATGCGCATAGACCCGCCTTTCGACATGGAGTACATCTATGCCACCTATCTACTGGAGCGGGCCGAGCGGGAAGGCACCCTGGTGGTTAACCGCTGTCAAAGCTTGAGAGATTGCAATGAAAAGCTGTTCGCCACCGAATTCCCAGAGTGCTGCCCGCCGCTTTTGGTCAGCCGGGATATGGATCGGTTGAGGGCCTTTCACTCACAACACGACGACGTGATATTCAAACCATTGGATGGCATGGGTGGCAGTGCGATCTTCCGCGCGCAGCCGGGTGACCCGAATGTCAGCGTCATTTTAGAGACGCTCACCCAATCCGGCCGTCAAACGATCATGGCGCAGCAGTATCTGCCTGCCATTCAAGAGGGTGACAAACGGATTCTGATGATCAACGGCGAAGCAGTACCGTGGTCTCTGGCACGAGTCCCTCTTGCAGGCGAGAGTCGGGGCAATCTCGCTGCCGGTGGTTCCGGGAGAGTGCAGCCGCTCACAGAGCGAGATCAATGGATTGCCAATCAGGTTGGGCCTACCCTCAGGGAGCGCGGGCTCTACTTTGTCGGCCTCGATGTGATCGGCGACTACCTCACAGAAATTAACGTCACCAGCCCGACCTGCCTCCGGGAAATCGAGGCAGAGTCTGGGCTAGATATTGCAGGCCAGCTGCTCGACAGCTTGCCGCTGACAGGGGCGTCCTCCTGACCCGCATGACACCCGCGGTGGCCTTGGCTCCTCGCACAGGACTGCCACCCGCTTTCCTGCTATCGGTGGGAATCCACCTCGTTGTGATTTTTGGCTTCCTGCTCTCTCCAGCGGGAGACTCTGCACGGGAGGTCGCCAATCGTGCGGTCACCGTGCTTCTGGCGCCCGCCGCCGAGGTGCCTGAGACCGCGCAAGCTGAAGCCACGGCGAATCAACTCGGTTCTCTCTATCAAACAGCACCCATGGCGCCACCCCCTCAAGATACGGCGCCTCTTGAGGGGACCGGGCCCGTCACTGCCTCGGTGATGCCGTCTGGACTGACCATGTCGGCAGCTGCCAGCCCCCAGCAAGCCCCGATGGCCGCGCGTGCGACGCTGGACGCCGACTACCTGCTTCAGTGGCAAGCCGACATCGAGCGTTTTGGCAACGCCTACTACCGGGGCCTCGCACTGCGCCATGGTGATGGCGATGTGCGACTCAAGGTGAGCGTCCGCAGTGATGGCTCTTTGCGGCAAATTGACTTATTAGAAAGTTCAGGATCCGCAGCACTGGACCGGGCGGCCGTCGATACCGTCGAGAAGCTTGCACCCTTTGCACCTTTTCCCCAAGCATTGGCGCGCGAAACACAGCAGCTCGATATCATCCGCACTTGGCAATTTCGTCGCTGACGGAGCCGGCCGCCATGTCAGACCAACACGCAAACCTCAGTCAATCGCCGCATTCGCTGCGGGGTCACTTCCTCTTAGCCACGCCTGTGATAGGTAGCGGCTTTTTTAACCGCTCACTCACTTATCTTTGTCATCATGATGAACAGGGCGCAATGGGCATTGTGGTAAATCACTGTCTGGATATTGGGCTTAACGATATGTTGACCCACCTTGAGATTGATATCTCGTCAGCATGTCCAGACACCTCGATTCTGGCGGGCGGGCCGGTGGCCACCGATCACGGTTTTGTCCTGCATCGCGGCGAACCCCATTGGGAGGGTAGCCAGCCGGTAACGGATGAAATGAGTCTCACCGGGTCACGGGATATTCTCTGTGCCATCGCCGCCGGCGAGGGGCCCGAAGATTATTTAGTGGCGCTGGGCTATGCCGGCTGGTCGGCAGGCCAGCTCGAGGCAGAAATGACGGAAAACAGTTGGCTGACCGTGCAGGCAGACCCCGATATCCTGTTCCGGAGCGCCGTCGAGGAGCGGCTGACTGCGGCGGGCCGACAACTGGGTATCGATATCGATCTGTTAAGCACTGAATCAGGGCATGCCTGATTGTGACCGCCCACGAAACCGTTTTGGCAATTGACTACGGCTTGCGCAACATGGGAGTCGCGGTGGGCAACACCCTGTCGCAAACCGCTCAGCCGTTGGCAATTATCAACGCACGAGACGGGGTGCCGGACTGGGACGCACTGGCCAAACTGATTGAGGAGTGGCAACCACAACGTGTGGTCGTCGGTCATCCCCTTAACATGGATGGATCAGAAAGCGACATCAGCCAAAGAGTGATGAAGTTCGCGCGTCAGATCGAGGGCCGGTACCAGCGTATCGTGACGCTGGTCGACGAGCGGCTGTCCAGTCGTGAAGCCAAAGCGGCCGCGCTGGCGTCGGGGCACAATGGCGATTTCGCAGCCAAACCAATCGATGATGAAGCCGCGGCCATCATATTGACTACATGGCTCAACGAGCAGTAAGCGTCAGGACCTAATGCTGTCGGGCTGCCGCGCTTTCTCGCGTGCGGCCTCCACTGTGATGATGCGCTTCTCAACCAGACCTTGCAGACACTGATCCATGGTTTGCATGCCAATAGCTTGGCCTGTCTGAATGGCCGAATACATCTGCGCCACTTTGTCCTCGCGAATCAGATTTCGGATCGCCGACGTGCCGCGCATGATTTCGTGCGCCGCAACCCGACCGCCACTTTTCTTCTTCAGCAGGGTTTGTGAGATGACCGCCTGCAGAGACTCAGACAGCATCGAGCGCACCATGGCTTTCTCGGCCGCGGGAAAAACGTCAATCACGCGGTCGATGGTCTTGGCTGCCGATGTCGTATGGAGGGTGCCAAAGACCAGGTGACCCGTCTCTGCCGCCGTCAGCGCCAAACGGATCGTCTCGAGGTCGCGCATCTCGCCCACCAAAATAATGTCCGGGTCTTCCCGGAGCGCAGATCTCAACGACTCCGAGAAGCCCAGCGTGTCGCGGTGGACCTCGCGCTGATTCACGAGGCAACGTTTGCTCTCGTGCACAAACTCAATTGGATCTTCAATCGTGAGAATATGGTCGTAACGGCTGTCATTGATGAAGTCGATCATCGCGGCCAACGTGGTGGACTTGCCCGAGCCCGTCGGGCCAGTGACCAGCACTAAACCCCGGGGCAACATGGAGATGTCGCGGAATACCTGGCCCATCCCTAGGGTATCCATCGACAGTACTTCCGAGGGGATCGTCCTAAAAACCGCACCCGCGCCACGGTTCTGATTGAAAGCGTTGACGCGAAAGCGTGCGACACGCGGCACCTCGAAAGAAAAGTCCGTCTCCAGAAACTCTTCAAAATCCTTCCGCTGACGGTCGTTCATAATGTCGTAGACCAGCGCCTGCACTTCGGCGTGATCCTGCGCGGGCACATTGACGCGGCGAACGTCGCCGTCCACTCGTATCATCGGAGGAAGGCCTGCCGAAAGATGCAGGTCTGACGCGCCCTGCTGGACGCTAAAAGCGAGTAATTCAGTGATATCCATTTCACATTCTCCGCCAGTGTCGGGCTAGCACATGGCGAATCAACTTCCTTATGATGCCACCATGATACCGACTGAACTTGAGCGCAATATATCAGAAGTCGACCGCCGGATTCGGGCGGCGGAGCGGGCGGCGGGGCGCGCTACAGGCGCGGTTTCCCTGCTGGCAGTCAGTAAAACCAAGCCATCCGAGCTCGTCCGACAGGCCCATGGGTTCGGTTTGTCGGCGTTTGGTGAAAATTACGCACAGGAAATGGCGGAAAAAGCGGCCGCGCTCGCTGACCTGCCGCTGTGCTGGCACTTCATTGGCCCAATCCAGAGCAATAAAACTGCCTTGATCGCCGAGGTCAGTGACTGGGTGCACAGTATTGACCGCTTAAAAGTAGCCCGCCGCCTCAGTGAGCAGCGTCCAGACGACAAAGCGCCACTCAATGTGTTGGTGCAGGTCAACACCTCCAACGAGGACAGCAAATCTGGTGTTGGCCCGGATGCGGCGCCTGAGCTGATGGCAGCCATCAACGAACTGCCGGGACTGAGGCTCCGCGGATTCATGACGATCCCCGCAGCGACCACCAACCAGGCCGAGCAGCGCGAGCCCTTCCGTCAGCTAAGAGAACTCATGGCTCACCTGTCTGGCTCCCTGCCTCAGCTCGACACCCTGTCTATGGGCATGTCGGGAGATCTGGAGGCTGCTGTCAGCGAGGGCGCAACCATCGTTCGTGTCGGCACAGATATTTTTGGGGCGCGGTATAATTAAGCTCGTTTGTGACGGATACCCGCCATCCCATGTCATCTGAAGAGGCTCCTGTTATCGCGTTTCTAGGCGCGGGCAATATGGCCGGCGCCATGATCAGCGGTCTGATCGCCGAGGGAATTTCTCCAAGCCAGCTTCGGGCTAGTGACCCCAGCGAGGCAGCGTTGTCGCGTCTAAAAGCCATGGGTCTGTCGCACCTCAGCACCTCGCCTGACACGCTGTACGAGGATGCAGACTTGGTGGTGGCAGCGGTAAAACCTCAAGTCATCCCCGCCGCGCTGACCGCGATTAAAGACCAGCTGGGGCCTTCCACGGCACTGCTCTCCATTGCGGCCGGCATCCCAATCAGCTCGCTCCAGTCTCAGCTGGGCGGAGACGTCTCGATCATTCGCTGCATGCCCAACACACCAGCCATGATTGGGTTGGGTGCGAGTGCACTGTTCGCGCCCGACTCGGTCGAAGCTGCTCATCGGAAACTCGCAGAGCAGGTGACCAACGCCGCGGGTAAAACCGTTTGGGTGACTCGCGAAGATCTACTCGATGCGGTAACGGCCGTGTCAGGCAGTGGCCCCGCCTACTTTTTTGCACTGATTGAAGCCATTGCCCGGACCGGTACGGAACTGGGACTCGAAGAAGAAGTTGCAATGGCGCTGACTGTGCAGACGGCTCTCGGCGCCGCATCATTAGCAGCTCAGGCCACGGAACCGGTTGCCACGCTGCGCGAAAACGTGACCAGCCCCGGCGGCACCACCGCGCAGGCGCTGCAATCACTTCGGGCCCATGATTTCGATGCGGTGGTAGCAGAAGCTGTGCGGCAATGCGCTGCGCGCGCTAAAGCCTTGGGAGAGGAGTTCGGCTGATGACTGCCGGCACGGAAATATCGCTTTATTTGATTCGCAATCTGGGCGCATTGTTGCTGTTTGTGGTCATTCTGCGCGGGGTCCTTCACGCCTCTCGGGTGAACTTCTACAACCCCCTGTCGCAAATGATTGTGAAACTGACCAACCCGCTACTGACGCCTCTGCGCGGAGCACTGCCCGCGACCGGCCGAATTGACTGGGCTGTGTGGGTGCTGGCCGTGCTCCTGCAGTCACTGATTCTGATGGGGATCGTCTGGATAGCGGGGGAGCGCTGGACGCTGCCTGGCTTCGCAACCTTGCTGCTATGGGGTGTGATTGGCGTGATCGCGCTGCTGGTCAACCTCTACTTTTTCATACTGATCGCCATGATAATTGTCAGTTGGATCGCACCCGGAAGCCGCCATCCTGCCATCGAGTTGATCTGGCAGATCTCCGAGCCAGTCATGGCCCCCGTCCGCTCATTACTGCCCAATATGGGCGGCATCGACTTCTCACCCATTCTGGTGTTCATCGGCATTAACGTCGTGCAAATCGGTCTGCGACACGCCGCACTCACCGTGGGCTTGCCTCCGGGCCTGGTTTTCGGGCTCTAACGTGAGCGAGACGATCCCTGCAGGCAGTGTCGGGGTGGTGACACCACAGATCGCCAAATGCGATACACCCTTTGCTTTTGCCAACGGCATCGCGCTCAGCAGTCATGAGCTGGTGTACGAGACCTATGGCGAACTGAACAGCACCGGCGATAATGCCGTGCTGATCTGCCATGCGTTATCGGGTTCGCATCACGCGGCAGGGTTCCACGCAGGCGATGACCGCCGTCCAGGCTGGTGGGATCTGGCAATCGGCCCGGGTAAGCCGATCGATACCGAGCGTTTATTTGTGGTCTGCTCCAATAATTTGGGATGTTGCGACGGGTCCTCAGGCCCCAATACGATCAACCCGGACACAGGAAAGCCCTGGGGCGGCCAATTTCCACAACCCCAAGTTCAGGATTGGGTTCGCAGCCAGAAGTGGCTGGCCGAGCACCTGGGCATTTCGCGCTGGGCCGCCGTCATGGGCGGTAGTCTGGGCGGCATGCAGGCCCTGCAGTGGGCGGTCGATTTTCCCGATTGGGTGGAGCACTGCGTCGCGCTGGCCGCAGCACCAGGCCTCACTGCACAGAATATTGCCTTCAACGAAATCGCACGCCACGCCATCCTCTCCGACCCGGAATGGTATGAGGGTGACTATCTCGCAGCGGGTGCACTGCCGACGCGGGGCGTCGCACTGGCGCGAATGGTCGGCCATCTCACCTACATGTCTGCCGACGGCATGAGTGACCGCTTTGGCCGGGAGCTGCGAGAAGGGAGTTTTACGCCGAACGACAATGCAGAATGGGTCTTTCAAGTGGAGAGTTATCTGCGCCATCAGGGCAGCCGTTTCTCCACCCAATTCGACGCCAACACCTACGTCCTGATGACGCGAGCATTGGACCTTTTTGATCTGGCCGGGGAGCACGGTGGCGACCTCACCGCCGCCCTGTCCAATGCGCAGGCCAATTTTCTGGTGGTCTCGTTCAGTTCGGACTGGCGGTTTCCACCTCAGCGATCGGTCGAGATTCGAGATGCACTGATGGCAGCGGGCAAGTCCGTCACCTACGCCAACATAGAGACCGATAATGGGCACGACGGTTTCTTGCTCCCGAATTCTCACTACGAGCAGCTGTTGAGTGAGTGGATGCGCCGGGTGGGTCCATCATGACTCGACTGGATCTGAACACCGTGCTCGGCTGGATTACACCGGGTAGTCGTGTGCTGGATCTCGGCTGCGGAGATGGCGCCTTTCTAGCGCGCCTGCGGGACGAACGGGACACCAGTGGTGTTGGCGTGGATATCGACCCCGACAATCTCATTGCGTCAGTCAGCAAGGGGCTTGATGTCATTCAGGAAGACATTAACGACGGCCTGCATTGCTTTTCAACCAACGGTTTCGATGTTGTCGTGTTGGCGCATGCCCTGCAGGAGCTGACACATCCGCATATCGCGCTGCAGCGTATGGTCGATATTGGTAATGAGGCCGTTGTGTCCTTCCCCAATTTCGGACATTGGCTGTGCCGCCTACACCTGGGATTGAAGGGCCGCATGCCCATGTCTCGGGCTATGCCGCGGCAGTGGTACGACACCCCCAACATTCACTTTTGCACCGTCAAGGACTTTGAGTCGCTGTGTTCAGAATTAGACATCAATATTATCGAGCGAGCGACCATTGCGGGGCCCGCTCAGCGCCTGTTGGGCAGATGGCTTCCCAACCTGTTTGCCAGCAGCGCGATCTATCGCATCCGTCGCGCTGGCACCTGATTGCCGGACTGCTGCTGGCTTGCTGTGCACTGCCAGCCGCGGCACAGCAGTCGACGCGATATGAGCAGTTCGAGCTGCACCACAGCATTGTCTACACCACTTTCCTGTCACCAGAAGTCGCCGCTGAATACGGCATTGCGCGCGGGGCCGACAAAGCCATCCTGACGCTGTCAGTCCGCGATGCCGATGCCGGAGACGTCGCAGGTCGACCGATGAAAATCGAGGGCCGTACCTGGGACTTGATCACGGGGGGTGACATGCGGGTCAAGGAGATTCGCGAAGGTCGCGCCACGTATTACATCGTGCCCTTTGAATTCCTGGATCGGGAATACCGTTTCTTTGAGTTTACCTTTCAACCGGAGGGCGCTACCTCGACCTTTGAGCACAAAATGAAAGTGCAGCTTTGGCGCCAGAGCTAGGCGATGTCTGACAACGCACGACCACGCTTGATCATTGCCAGCCACAACCGGGGCAAAATCCGTGAGTTCCAGGCAGTGCTAGGTAACCTTTGGCAGGTATGTCCCCAAGCGGAGCTGGGTGTCGGTGACGTAGAAGAGACTGGCAGCACCTTTGTCGAAAACGCGCTGATCAAGGCCCGCCATGCCTGCGCGCAGACCCGCTGCGCGGCGCTGGCCGATGACTCTGGCTTGGTGGTGCCCGCTTTAGGGGGCGCGCCCGGCCTTCGGTCGGCGCGCTACTCCGGAGGCGACGATGCGGCCAATAACGCACTGCTACTGGAAAATATGGCGACACTCGAGGCTGCGGATCGGGCAGCCTTCTATGTTGCAGTACTGGTTTTGCTTAAGCACTCAGACGACCCCACGCCTCTCATTGCTGAGGGGCGATGGCACGGGCACATCGCCACCGCACCCCGGGGCGCCGGAGGCTTTGGCTACGACCCCCTGTTTGTGGCAGAGGGCTATGAACAGCACGCCGCCGAGTTGTCAGCAGAGGAAAAAAATCGCGTCAGTCATCGCGCACTGGCTGTTCAACAGTTACTGACACAACTGGCAGCATGATCGATCCACAGGGGGTGCCGCTGTCGCTTTATATTCATTTACCCTGGTGCGCGCGCAAATGCCCCTATTGCGACTTTAACAGCCACGAAGGCTTTACAGATTCCCTTCAACAACCCTACGTCGAAGCCCTTCTGACTGATCTCGACAGCCAGCAGGCATGGTGGCATGACCGATCTATCCACTCTATTTTTATTGGCGGCGGCACACCCAGCTTATTCGAGGGTCGCTGGCTTGGCGCGCTCCTCGAGGGGATATCCATTAGGGCAAACCTGTCCCGCGATGTGGAGATCACGCTAGAAAGTAATCCCGGCAGCGCTGAGCGCGAGCGGTTCACTGAGTACCGCGCGGCTGGCGTGAATCGACTTAGCATAGGTGTGCAAAGTTTCGATGACCGCGCGCTCAAGGCCTTGGGGCGGATTCACTCAGGCGACGACGCCCGCCGCGCACTGGACATGGTCGCCGCCGCCGATTTCCGGCGATGGAATATTGATCTGATGCATGGATTGCCGGGGCAGCACGCACAATCGGCAGCGTCAGACCTCACGGAGGCCGTGGGCAGAAGCGCTGGCCATATCTCCTGGTACCAGCTGACAATCGAGCGCAACACCCGCTTCTGGTCGACGCCACCGGTGCTTCCCGACGAGAGCGACCTCGAATCGATTCAGCAAGCGGGCGAAGGCGTTCTCGCTGAGGCAGGGCTTCATCAATACGAAGTGTCTGCGTTTAGCCGAGAGGGAGAAGAGAGCCGACACAACCTGAACTACTGGCGCTTTGGCGATTACATCGGGCTGGGAGCCGGCGCCCA
>Ga0181604_10001772_pt1 | contig 19034 bp, 3 predicted proteins | sample 041ome_12_FD_148663 | JGI IMG/M metagenome (GOLD analysis project Ga0181604, IMG submission 148663) | Coastal salt marsh microbial communities from the Groves Creek Marsh, Skidaway Island, Georgia - 041410US metaG (spades assembly) | ecosystem: Environmental > Aquatic > Marine > Intertidal zone...
TTCTCTGCGACGAGGAATGAACGCGCGAAAGCAACGCGGTTCGCGTTTTTGACGCGCGCTCGTTCTTTCTTTCTGTTTCCCTCTCGACGAAGCGCTCTCTCTCTCTGTTATTTCGCGTCGATACATATAATTTCTTGTTACTTTTAACTAATAATTCTCTCTCTGCTCTCTCTCTCTCTCTCTTTTCGTGTGCTCTCAAAAAAAAAACAGTATTTGGACATGAACGGGGTCATTCACAACTGCTCGCACGGGGCAGGAACCGACACGAATACGCGCATGACTGAAGAAGAGATGATGGCGAAAGTATTCGCGTATTTGGACCACATATATCGAATGGTGAGACCAAAAAAGTTGCTGTACATGGCCATCGACGGCGTCGCGCCGAGAGCAAAGATGAATCAACAGCGGTCGAGACGATTTCGGTCGGCGAAGGAAGCGGAAGAGGCTAAGGCGGAAGCATTAGCGAAAGGCGAGCCGGAAGCGCAGGGAGAACCGTTCGATAGTAACTGCATTACGCCAGGGACAGAATTTATGGCGAGATTGACGGAACATTTGAAGTTTTACGTGAGAAAGAAGCAAACTGAGGATGTTGCGTGGAGAAATGTGAAAGTGATTTTGAGCGGTCACGAAGTCAGAGGAGAAGGCGAACATAAAATCATGGAATACATTCGTTGGGAGAGGTTGAAACCGGATTATGACGCAAACATGTCGCATTGCTTGTACGGTTTGGATGCCGATTTGATTATGTTGGCATTGGTAACGCACGAACCGCACTTCTGTTTGCTGAGAGAGGTCGTGAAATTTGGTGGCGGTGAGAGAGGGCAACCATCGAGAGAGATTTTGGAACGACCCAGCGACGATGGTTTTTTGATGTTGCAGGTGGGTTTGTTGAGGGAGTATTTGGATTTGGAGTTTCAACGATCGGTGAAAGGAGCTTGCGGATTCAGCTATGATGTGGAGAGAGTCATTGACGATATCGTGTTTTTGTGCATGTTGGTCGGTAACGATTTTTTACCGCCGCTACCGACGTTAGATATTGCTGAAGGTGCTTTAAATACGCTTTTTGATACTTACCGAGACATGCTTCCATCTTTGGGTGGTTACATTACGGGCGACGAAGGAGGTGGCACTTTCAACGCGCCTCGCTTGGAGAAGATTTTGACACGCATGGCGAGTTTTGAACGCGACGTGTTGGAACAAAGAGCGATGGATGTGCAAGAGTACGACGAGAAGCAAGCAAGACGAAATAATAAGAATGGTAACAAGAAAAGTCATGCTTCGGAATCGGAATCGTTCACCGATTTGACCGCCATGGAACAATTTGAAGCCGAATTACTCAAGGCGAAAGAGGAAGGGAAACCAGAACCGACGATGATGTCCGTGGCAAAAAGAAACGCTATTCTTGAAGGCGGTGCCGAAGGTCTTCAACAGTACAAAGAAATGTATTATAGAGAGAAACTCGAGCTGAAAATCGGCGAAAAGGCGCCGGTGGACGAGTTGCGTCAAGCATACTTCGAAGGTCTGAATTGGGTCTTGAGATATTACTACCGAGGCGTGGCCAGTTGGACGTGGTACTATCCGTACCACTACGCGCCCATGGCGAGTGATTTGTGCGCCGGATTAGGTCAGTTGACGGTTAAATTTGATTACGGTCGACCTTTTTATCCTTTTGAGCAGCTCATGGCAGTCCAACCGCCGGCTTCGAGCCATTTACTCCCGGATCTCTTCCGTCACTTCATGACTGAAGAATCGTCTCCGCTGAAACCTTTCTTCCCGGATGAAATCAAAATCGATTTCGAAGGTAAAAGAAACAGTTGGGAAGGAGTCGTTTTACTCCCATTCTTAGACGAGAAGGTATTGAAAGATGCTATAGCTTCGGTTCCCAAAGACAAGCTCACCGATGCGCAAAACAAACGCAACGCTCCGGGTCAGTGCATCGTTTTTGAACGCGACGAAAACTGTACCGAGGCTGTTAACTCAACCGTTCCGAAAACGTTTGCAGGTTTGTTCCCGGCTAAATCGAAGATGACGTACGAAGAACCACCTGGAGAGTTTCCGGACGAAGCCAAATGTTTAGGAGGTAAGGATCCGTTGTTGCCGGGTTTGAAAATCGAAACTATCGCGGATTATCCCCGAGGATTTCCGACTTTCAAAACCGTAGAAATCGTTCGCGGTGATTTAAAACATGCGAAATGTGTTGTGTTTCAATCCGCGACGAGGAAAGAGTCTTTAATCGTAAAAATTGGGAAAGGTTCCGATGATTTCATTCAAAAAGCGTTGCCAAAAGTGACAGACAAATCCGTCGGTGGTCTTACCGCAGAAGCCGTCGCAAAGACGTATCTCAACGAGCGCGTCTACGTGAAATGGCCGTATCTGAAAGAGTCGTTGTGCGTAGGCGTTTCAGATCAAAAGTGTAAATACGTCGTCGGTCCAGGCCAAACCACCGTCACGAAACCTCACGACAGCGCGCAATGGCACGCGGACGTGACGAATGGCTGCAACGAGTTGATGCGATCGCAAGGCGTGGATTGTGCAAACACGAAAATTGCTTTACACGTTCGAGCTTGCGAGGGATTAGTGAGACATCCAGATGGAACGTTGCAAAAACGGTTCGCAAAAACCGAAGTTGTCGTCCCGATGCAGTTGTGTCTCGCCGCGCACCCTAGAGATAAGAGCGAAGCGGAAGCGGCGAAAGATTTAGGCGTCTCTGAAGGCGACGACATGAAAGTCACCTGGCGCGAAGGTGACGAGGCTTTATTCTTAGGTCGCTCGCATTTTGGTTCCCACGTCAAAGTTGTTTCGAAAGATCCGAAATCTGGAAACTTGTTCGTCGATGTCGAACCCATGAAATTAGACACTGGCGTCGGGAGAAGAATTCTCCAAGGGTATGCCTCTCGCTTTGAATCCGCCGGTCAAATCGCCCGAAAGCTTGGCATCGATCCTAGAGTCATGGGTCAAATAACCTCTGCGGTCTGGACTCGGTTAACTGCGGATGCTGGCAAAAATGAGCGCGTTGATGTTGGTTTGAACTTACGCAAATCCTCGGAAGATTTATGCGTCGCCGGATTTTCTCGCAAAGGCGAAAAAGGGTGGGAGTACTCCGTAGACGCACAGAGATTAATTTCGGAGTACAAAAAGCATCACCCGTGGGTGTTTGAAGCTTTAAAGAACGAAGCTGGAAGCGATAACGGAGGCGTGATTACCATGTCGGAACTCTTTGAGACGCACGATGTAGAAACGAACAAACATTTAGTAGCTGAGGCGAAGAAGTGGCTCAAATCGCAACCGGCGTCGAGACGACCTTTGGTACCTTCGGACTCTGTCGTCGCGGCTGAGGAAGCGGTACGAGCGTTAGCGGCAACGATCGGGGATCAGTCTGCAAACTACAAGCAACCTATGCCGGTGGCGTTGGAAAGCGTCAGTCCTCTGTTGCTCATGAAACCAGTCATTCCAGGTGAAGTCATGGATTTATACGCCGGTGGTGACTTTGAATTGGGCGATCGCGTAGCGTACGTCGGCGATTCCGGGACGCCGCCGTTCTGCTCTCGAGGTACCGTCGTCGCCATCCACGGATATACCGATGCGCACACCACGCACATGGTTGCGGAACATGTGGAGGTTATGTTTGACGGAACGTTCGTAGGTGGCAGTGATTTGAGAGGCGCATTACCAGATTGTAGAGGTGCAATGATTGCGGTATCTTCGATTGTGAACTTATCGCATCCGCCGGCGATGCCAAGCTTAGGTAAAGCGGCGCCTGACGTTGTCAAGAAAGTTGAGAACATAAGTTTAGAGGACGTGATGAACTTGAACTGGAAAGGTGGGTCGGAGAACGTTAAGAAGCAAGCGGAGAAGCCGAAACCGGTTCCGGTTGCCGTTGCGAACCGACAACCGACGTTACCGGGCGAGAAAGGTTTTTCAAAATCCGCAGGTCGAGGAAGAGGCATATTAGCTGCATCGAATTCAGCGGCACCAGGCAAACCGCTCGGCGCCATGGAACAAATCAAATTGCTCGAGCAACAAGCCTTAGCGGAACAACAACAACAGCAAGATCAACTACAACAAACGAAACCCCCACCTCCGGCGAAGAAGAAAGGCATCATTGGATCTTTGGAAGACTTGATGAAGAAGACTCCGCCGCCGAAGCCGGAAGAAGAGGCGTCTGGTAAAGCGAAGGCAAATGTGAAGAAACCGGCGGCGCCGGTCGTCGTGTCTTCGTTAGCTGATATCGAAGCGAAGTTAGCGCAGCAAACACAACCTGTGGCTGTGGCTGCTGCGCCTTCCTCTTTGGCAGCGTTAGAAGCAAAGCTCACGCAGCAATCGATATCTCAAGCTCCGCCTTCAAACGGCGGCAGCACTTCTTTACAGGCGCTCGAAGCTAAGTTGTTACAATCTTCTTCGGCGCCGGTTCCTCCAACGCCTCCGCCGCAAAAGTCCATGCCTCCTCCGCCTAAACCTCAACAACAACAACAACAAAAGCCGAAGAAAACTGGCTGGGCTCCCGTGGAATCCGTCCAGCCGGTTAACGTCATGTCCGGCAAACCATCGTCAAAATCACCGGCGCCTAAAAAAGACGAAACGCCTCCGCCGCTTCCGTCCAAACCGGTCGAGGCGACCAAGGCGAAACCTTCCTTCGTCCCGAGATCCGCCGCGCGCAAGATAGCCGCGAAACCGGGAGCCGCCGCCGCTGCCGCGAAGAAACCCGCCGAGCAACAACAAAAACAACAACCGGAGGAGTTGCACTTGTAATCAAACAACGACGACGACGACGACGACGAGAGGAACGATAACGAGGGAACAGAGAGAGAGAGAGAGAGAGAGAGAAAGAGAGTCACTAATTTATAGTTTTGTGTTGTAACATTTTTTCAAAACCCTAAATAAATTCTTTTCCGTATCCAAAGCAGTCTCACCCACAAAAAAAAGATACACATTCACGCACCCGAAAATATTATTCGAGATGTCAGCGATGGGAGTCTCCACCCGCTCCGCGGTATTGGCGAGCTGCGCGACGATGGCGAGCACCGCCACGCGAAGAGCCACTAGAAAAGCAACGACGAACGCCATGATTAGCAGCAACAGCATGAATACCAAAAGCAGCGCGAAAATGATGATTACGACACCGGCGTCGTCGTCACCGCTGATGACGATCTCCTCGGGTCGCCGCGCGAGCGCGTTCACGAAGAGATCGTCTTCGTCGTCCTCGTCTTCGGTGCGAGTGAACGCGATGTTCGGAGGCGACGAGAGCAACAAGAGCGATTCGGGAGACGAGTTTAAGAAAATCGTCAACGACGTCGTGTACGTGGACCCAGTGGTCGGGGCGAAGCGATTCTCGAATTACTTTTGGGCATCGGTCGTGACGGCTGGCGCGAGCGGGTTTTTAATCACCGGCGCGAGCGCATATTTCAAGCACAACTTGGTGTTTTTCTTGGATGCTTCGGACATTCAGTTCTTTCCGCAAGGGTTGGTGATGAGTTTTTACGGCATCGCGGGTTTGTTGTTGGCGACGTATTTGTGGTTGACGATCAACTGGAACGTCGGCGCGGGGTACAACGAGTTTAACAAAGAGGAAGGGATTTTTCGAGTGTTTAGGTATGGGTTTCCAGGGAAGAATAGACGGGTGAACTTGTTGACGGATTTGAAAGACGTGACGGCGGTGAGAGTGGAGATTTCGGACGGGATCAACCCGAGACGGGTTGTGTACGTGAAATGCAAAGGTAAAGGCGATATCCCATTGACGCGCATCGGCCAACCGTTGACGCTGGCAGAGGTGGAGAGGCAAGCGGCGGAGTTGGCGAAATTTTTGCAAGTTCCGATTGAAGGGCTTTAAGCATACAATGTTGTTATATTATATAATTTAAGTTTCTTTGATGATTGGCAATAAAAATAGAAATAGTATTGTATCGCTCGTCTTTCTCTACTCACTGAGTTGTGTCACCAGCGCCACTCCTCTTTTAATCCAGTGTTCCGCGGGTTCTTTCGTGGGTATTTTGACGTGCATGACGAAGTTTGTTGAGTGTCCAGTTGTGGCAAGCGTACCTCTTCGTTCTGCCGTTCGATAGCAAGGGCAATCGTACCTTGCGTTTTGCTTGATCTCGTCCGCTTTTCTGGGCTTGAACCAGAATGTAGGAGCTTTCGAGTGCAAGACATTTTTCTCCGATTCGACCAGATGCATGTTTTCCTCGTCCCATCCGCATCCTTCTAGAAAGAGACCAGAGACGTACACTCCAGCCTCAGGCGGTTCGGTAATATCGCTCGCATCGCCTTTGATTGGCTCAAAATCGAACGCTATTTCATCCACGGGGAGTTTGTGCTTACGGCTGTAGTTCTGCAACGCAGCGGTTAAGAACGACTGAGCAAAGAAGAAACCAGAGATCCAAAACACTACGGGTGGTTTGCCATTCCTATCCCAAGTCTCGAGCATGTTAAGACGCTCCAAGAGGTCGTCAAAATACGAGGAGAAGGGCTTGAGCGACGGATAACTAACTTTTTTCCAGGCTTCCGGAACGGCGTTGCGCTCAATTGCTTTCTTCGACGCTTCGGACTCGGCCGAAAAAGCCGCGCGTCCGGCGAGAGCGGCCTCAATTTCGTGTAAAGACTTCCGAATGTTGAGTAAAAGTTTGTTATATCGAGACATTTCTTGACACAAAGTTGTTCCGAGGGAATCGGCATAGGCATCTGGGAGCTTTTCGCGAGTCTTTTCAACATTAAAATTGGACGGAAGACGGGCGATTGCGTCGTTTATGACCTCTTTTATCGCAGCGTTGGATTCTGCCGCCTCATTACTGGTGGTACTAGATGAATCTTCTTCGCTATCTTCTGTTGCTTGTTCACCACTTTCTTCTGTTTCGAGACTTGTTTCATCGCTTGCACTATCGCTGGACATTTTTAGTAAATCTCGACACATCACCTCTGCATCCGCGCGATCCTTAGAGACATCGGCGTTCGCGTGCAAACCAAAGACCTCCGGTTCTGGTAAGGCGGGTAGCGCGTCCACGTGTTCGAGAAGCTTCGCTCGACTTGGATTTAAAACGGATGGAGTCGCATATTTCCCAGATACGGATAACGCAAAGTTATTCAAAGACGCGGCTTCTTCTGAGTAGCACTTTTGGAGTATAGTCGCGAGCAGAACGCGGTCGTTAGCATCTGTTACTCTGCCTCCATAGTTACACTCACCGGCTAAATAACGTAAAGCCTCAAGGGGTAGCTTCGAGACTGCTTTCGATACAAGCGCTTTTTCGTCTTCATCAGTTGCAGCACAGGCACCACCGGTTGGTTCGCCTTCGATGCCATAGTCGTCTTCATCTTCGTCCTTTTCATCGAGGAACATCTTGAGCTGTCTTGCAGAAATCGACAAGTCACCATCATCGAAGCCATACGGAACGTTCCAACCAATAGGCCCAAAAGCCCGCCGTTCTTGAACGTTGGCATGAAAAAAACATAACGAAAATAGCAATCGCTTGAACTCGTTGGGCTTTGCGCATTTATCAAAGAAGTCATCATCGCAAAGTGGCTGCACACTTAAAGCGCGTTTTACGTTCGCTCGGATCCCTCTGGGCGGCTCGTTTGTCATTTTCACTGCGTTCTGTAAAATTGTCATCGGAAAGTCTTTCGACGGATACGACGTCATCCACAATCTGAACCTATCATGCGCTTCGCCTTCGCCAGCGACTAAATCTTCACATATCTTTTCCAGTGATTTCATCCATGAAGGTGCGAGATGACAATTCTGTAAAACAACCCAGCCGCCATTAACTCGAGCTTCATCGATGAGTTTCTTTGCTTTCGGGCCTTGGCCTTGACCGAGCGATATTGATTTCACAGCATCAGCCTCCCCTTTTGACGCCGCAAACTGTAAAAGTTTTGCCATTGGATCTGAACCAGCAGATAAGACGAAAACTAGCGGTGCACGCGGCCCCGCGTCTGCGTAGCATTTCTCCAAATCGAATGATGGAGGCGTTATAAACTGTTCGCCAAGAGTAACGCCGACGTATTTACGAGCAGCCGGGATAAGTTTGTCCGGGCGTAAACATCGAATAATACACAAACGACTGAATTCAGAAAGCGTGTCGTAAGGTTTTGGGAATTCAGCTTCGTGCGGAGTAGGACTGTCATATGCAGCTTTCCATAATCCTTGCGACTCGGCATTGGTTACATCTAAAAGACTTTCACAAATATCTGAAAATCTTGGAAGAAACGACAAATTAGCAAAATCATTTGCACGCTTTTCGTCAATCCAGTCCACAGTTTGTAAAAGTTTTTCCACGAGATTCTTGTCAACTTTTGCTCCAATTTGAATGCCTGTGAGTAGAAAGTTCCACTCTTGTCCGTCGAGCTTCCCTTCGTCTCGAGAAATGCGCGAACACAGTGAGAACGAGAACAGAAGTTTATCGCATTCAAAGAGCGAACGGCAGACGTTGTCGTAGAGACTTTTTGTGAAGTGCGTTTGAATATCTTTCAGTCGAGTTTCGACAGAGTCCTCAACGGTGGTCTTCTCCTCCCCTGCTGATGTTAACGCAGCTTTTTCAATTTTAGAGCTTGTTACGGAGGCAATAAATAATCTTGAGAACCATTGCAATGAATACTGATACATGGATTCAATAGCAGCCAAATCGGATATGCAGAAGAATAGTAAAGCTGCGTAAGACCCGGAACTTGAATACGCAGATCTTGCTGCGTTGATGTCTTTTTCTGTCTCTTCTGCTTCAGCTTGAGCTTGCGTGACCGATTCAGAAACCGACTTCGAGTCTGTGATAATTTTAATTGCGCGTTCGTCGTCGAGGATGTTGCCGTCAGAGTTTGATAAAACCTCCAGAATTTGATCCTCCAGCTGTTTCAACTCACGACCATTCTTCGCGGATTGCGTGACTAGCTCATCTTTCTGCTTTTCTAGATCTGGGCGCTCTTTTGCGACAACCAAAGCGAGGAGTTGATCGCTCAAACCTTCTCGTGTAATCGCAAAGTCTAGCAACGTCACTTTCACTGCGGTCTCTGGTAAATAGTGTGGGTTTCGAAGTTTCGTCGTAATGTAAAGTCTAAAGTCTTCCGAATACTCAACTGTTGCATCACCCAAACGCATACACGTTACACCGCCGCTTTTAAAAGTCTGCTTCAAGAGTAAAGGCTCTAGACTTGGATCGAGTTCTTCTCCGACATTTTCTAGTAATACCGGCGTACCAAACTGAATGGCGTTCTCAAGTTCTCGCATATGAGCTCCATCTTCAGACAGTTTCACAACTCGGAGGTTATTTTTCTTCTCCATATTTTTTATCCAGGCGTTTGCTTGCCCTTGCGGATCAATCATAAGAGGCCAACGCCTCGCATTTTCGATTATGATGGCGTTTTCAATTGAAAACTGATCGTTCGGCAACGCCGCAACTTGCCATTCCCTAATTCTGACGGGGTCGCCGAGAATGTCAATCAACTCGCACTTGGTCGAACAGATTATGTTCGCTTTTCTGAGCTCTTGCATCCACATATCATTCATATCTTGCCTGTAAGACATTGGAAATGCACCTAAGTATGCGATAGTGCCAGCGGACAGGATTGCGTCGCCAACAATATTCTCATACTGTCGACCAAGATCTTCGGCTTTTTTCTTCCATCGAGCGCGCTCGCCGCCTAAACCTGAAATCAAACTCTCTGCGCGTTGTAACTTCACTGCGCACAAATTAGCTTCTGCTTCGAGGTTAGCCTTTTTATCGTTCTGTTTCTTCAGCTCTGTTTCCATGGCTTCGAGCTTATCTAAAATCGTTTTCAAATCCGCTCTAGTCGCGTTTAATCCCACCATGACTTCATCGTATGCTGCTTCGGCTTCCTTCAACGCTGCTTGTTTTGGGGCGACGATTTTCGCGACTTTATCGTACTTATCCATTGCACAAACCCATTTGCATAAGCCCTCAGCAGCGCTCGATGCATTCGCGGCTTTTTCGGGTGTAAACAACGGATTCGAGATGTATACGGATCGAATTTTCTGAATGACTTTTATCGGTATGTTATCTTTGTCGTACGATTTGAGCGTTTCCAGGAAGTCTTTGTCATTCAGTAATCCGCAAGATGGTTTCCAGTAGTCATCGACTGTGCGCCCCGTGTCGGGATCCTTCGCCCGTGCTGGTTTGACTTCTAAAATGACACAGACAGCTTCAAGGACGAGTTTAATAATTGCCGGTGGGTTTTTCAACTGTTTTACGTAATTAATATCGGCCGGCTTTAATGTATCCAGGGCGGCAATGGCGTCGTTTAGAATAGGCATAGCTTCTGCTAATATATTCTCGCATTCTTCTTTAACTCCATTGGCTTCTTTAGCCTTTTCTGCGGCGATCGCTTCATCAGCTTCGACAATCTTACGTTTCGGCTCCACTACTGTCTCTTTTTCGTTTTGAATTTCTTTCATCATTTCAGCGACTTCAATTGCAGACTCTTTCAGCTTTGGCTGCAAAGCTTCGAGCTCACTCTGCATACCGGCAACTTGCTCTGCCGAAGATGCAAGCTTTTCCAGACCAACTTTGTATCGCTTCTTCAATCGAATAGTTTCCTCTCTTCGCTTGCCCACTAAACTCGCAAATGTGCTCAAAAGCTCAAGATAACTCGTTGGCGTAACGTAATTCTTCCGTCCCGTTCTCGCGTAATACCGTTCGGATAATTCTGCCACGGATGAATGCATGATACCACAGACAATCGTGAGCGCACTTGCGGCTTCGGCCGAAATATCATCCACAGATTCGCGAAGAATCTTACCTGCCACAGCTTCTAAGGCATCTTCCGGCCACGCTTTGAACCAATCAATAGTGCAGCAATTGACTAACGAGGGAAATTGACGCAAGCGTTCTCGGAAAGCCTCACCGGCTGGGGATAGGCACAGAACGACGTGGAGCTTACGGCGACACCTAGAAACGAAGTACGCCCACAGCTCTGATTGCGTGGCGTCCTCTCCAATTTCTTTCGTGGCGTCTTTTCGAACCATTTCTAATACTTGAGCCTTCTCGTCCGTTGGAAATGCGTTTGGAATTTCCCCAGCGTTGAGTAAGTTGTTTATGTCTTCTATAAACGCTTCGTCCTTGATTTGCGCGTCGCTGAACAAGAAGACAACGTCTCGATTCTCGCCGCCAGCCATGCGGAGCATATTTTTCAAATCTTCCCTCCATTCGAGCATACCATACGTTTTCGTCATTTCAATTTCTTTCACAAACATTTCTCCACTCGCGTGCGCAGCGAGTCTAGCGAGCGATTTGCGTCCCGAACCACCGACTCCAACTAAGAGAGCGTGTCCACCAGGCTGCGCTAAAATTCGGCAAATTCGTGAAATATGTTCCGCAGCATAAACAAACATGGTAATATTCATCGGCTGTTTCGAATAATGATTATAATAGTTCAAATGCTCATCCATGATTGAAACCCAACCATGAGCATCTCCGGAGAGTTCTTCGTAACCGGGAGAAGTTATTTGTAAATCTAAATCATTCGCGTCGTCGTCGTCGTCTTCGAATTCATTGCGAATTTTCGGTGGATTTGCGTATTTACCGAACGCCAAAAGCTTCGTATCGTTCATATTCAAGTGTGAAAATAAGCTGTCAAAGTTTTCTTGAAAATGTGTTGACACTGCGACCCGCATGGAGTCAAACAGTACTCTTTCATCCACTGTGTCAACTAAGCGATCTCCAAAGACCCTCAATATTTCGTGCGTCCATAGTCTCGTGATTCGAAGACGGCCAAAATCGCTCTCGTTCTCCACTTGCGAGAGTGGTAACATGGTCAAACCCTGCGCGACTCGCGAAAAATCTCGCAAATTGAACGAATAGTGCGATTTCTCTGGGGTAGGAAGCAACTTCTCGAGGCAAGTTTGGTATACAATCAGAGTAGCGGATACGGCGTCCGGAGCCATGTTGACGATAGAATTATCAAAACCGCAGTTTTGAAAATGTTGCGATAAAATAGCGTTATAAATTCCTTTCAAAGCTGATTCGTCGACTTCTGGAACTGAAACAAGCGAAAAGTGACGCAAATACCGCTCCGTCACTGGATTTCTACCGCCGCCGGCCGGACCCATCGCGGCTACGAATTGAATATCTTGGAGACTTCTGAACGCGTTATCTCTTCCGTACCAACCTCCATAATCGTGGAATTGTCGAAGAATTTCAATAGGGGGTTGTGCACCATACGATTCACGTTGCGGCATATTAACATCGTCTATGAAGAATACACCCTTAGCACCTGGAATCGGCCCATATACACCTTTTCTCCTCTTATCGAGACGTCCATCCACCTGCGCTTGTGTAGCATTCGCAGATGTTCTCGCAGAAAATCCAATTGTTGTCGGTTGCCATTTGCTTTTATCCAAGGAGCGTAGTCTGCGCTGTACAATGGTTGATTTTCCAGTACCGGTGGGGCCGCAGAAGAGTATTGGGTACCCATGGCGCAAAGCACAATCGAGCAAGTGATCGCACGTCGCGGTTTCTTTCGTTGGAACAATGGTTGCATCAAAAGGGAGGTCTTTTGGAATAATTCGAGCTTGCGCCGGAATAGAGTCAATCCATTTTTGCCACACAATCCCGTGCAAACGTTCAACCCCGGCTCCTTTGGGAGCACATATCTTGAAATCGTAGACCGTGGCACTTTCGTCGCACCACAATGTTTCTGGACACGACAAGGAGTCATTATTAGTTGCAATCGCAGATTTTAAGAACGTATCAAATTCGGATCTACTCTTCCAATCGACGCATCCGCCTACAGACCATACCAAGGCGAATAAGAATGAGGCATCAATCGCAGAAATAGGAGGGTTAAGATATCGAGATACGACGCTTAACTCAGCTTCATCGTTCGAAATTTCAGCCATTTGAGCATCATCTTCGATAGTCGAGTCAGAACTAGAGTCATGTCCTGTGATTAAATCTTTCAGCGTCGCGTCAAATAGGCGGGTAAGCGATGCTGTTAGGTTTCCTTCGCCCGCCGGAGAGATCTTCTTTAGCTCTCCAACTTTCTCCACCGATGCTGGGAGATACATTTCAAATAATGACGATAATCGATCGTGCGCTTCGTTTCCATAAATGTTACGTGCTTCGGACACCCATGAATTGAATTGTGGTCTCCATCCGACTTCGGCGGGTTCCATGTAAACCATACCACATCGAGAGACCGTCGCTGGACTTGCCACGGCCAAATCGGCAACCTCAAAAATCAAGTTCATTAACCCAGTCATCGCAATAATCTCGGAATTTGGCAAGCATAATTTTTTGTTATCATCTAAAACTGTGTTCATGTTCTCGATCCAAATCGCATCTACGGGACCATCCATAACAAGCCATTTTCGGACGTGGGTTTCGCGCATATTCGCGAGTTTACGGAAGTGTAAACCCAACACCCCTTCTCGCCATTCCTGTGTCACGGTATCTGTTTCACCGTAGAGCTGGCCCATTGTTACTGCCTTTGGGTTCAAATACGTCGCAATAACTTCTTTCTCATCGTTTAGTCCTTTCTCGTGTAAATCTGTAAGGGCACCAGCTAATACTGCCAATGCAGATGACTTTCCACTCATCGTTTCACCGACTAACATCAAACCGTGTCGAACCACGATCATCTCATACAATTGCGTAATCTTAGTCAAAAAGTACTCCGTGGGCTGTAAGTTCTTCGCTGTACACTGATTAATAACAGCCGCGTGTAAATTTTCATAATCCGTCTTTGGAAGAACAACCCCAGGGAATAAATCGCCCACGATGCCGTAAAACAAAGGAACGTCGTGGGCGAGAAATTTACACAAGTTCACGTCGATGATGGCACGTAACGTCAAAACAAATTCACATTCGTCCGGGTGCTTTCTCTTTAAGTTGCCCGCGGCCCTGAGCACAGCAATAACGGCACGCATGCCATAGTCGTAGTGATCCTGAGAAGAAAGCTGTTCAGAACACAAACGATACGTTGCTACAATCTTTCTAGCACACGCTCGCGCGTTCAGATAACCATCAGAATAGAGTAGAATCTCAGAAATCAGCGCATAGTCAGGAACCATCATAGCTACTGTTCGGAAAAGCGCTTTTAGGTTATCAGGAAGTTCGGATCTACCTGCATAACCAGGGTTCATAGTGATGAACACGTTGCACGTCGGACGCAACGTAAGTTCTGAACCTTCGAAGAAGAATTTCTTCACGTTATTCTTCACGGCGATTTGAATCTCAAGCACTTGCTGCGCAACAACGGAGAGTACTTCCAAATCGATGCGATTGAACTCATCGAAGCACGCCCACGCACCGGAAGAAGCCAAACCTTTGAAAAATCTTGCCATCGTCAAATAGTCCAAAGAATCAGAACAGTTGAAAACCACGCATTGCCTCGCAAGCGCTTTCGCGAGATCTTTCGTCGTTTCTGTTTTACCGGTGCCGGCTGGACCCTCTGGTGCACCTCCCAGGTTGAGATGAATTGCTCCCATGAGTGTTCGATAGCAGCGATCGGTTAATGGCGTAATCACAAGGCGCGATGAATTTCCTAGGTATTCGTATCCATATTCGACGGAGGCATTCATCATGCGCAACATCACTGTCTCTTTTTTATCGTACGAACCATCCTCTTTCTGCACTTTTTTCAGCTCGTACGTCGCTCGCAACTGTGATAACCACGAAAAATCACGTTCAGAGGATATGCCATCTTCTGCGAGCTTACGGGCCACGTCTCGATTGTGCACGTCCATAACTACCAAAGCAGAGAGCGTTTTACGCTGCAAAGGAGTAAGATCACCTCTCACTAACTCTATAATCTCTTTCAATTGCTGATCACACTTCTCTGCGGCTTTCTTTACGCTTCCTGGATTGGACTTTTCGTTTCGTAAAGCTTCGGCAATGTCACGAGTCCAATAAATCTGTGATCCGAGTAATACCACTTGACCGGGCCATTCTAACACCCATTTTTTTCGCTCCGTGGTCGCATACGCGCGAACACCGGCAGCGCACTGTTTCTCAACTGCTTCTAACATTGACGACTCGACTTCGCATAACCATTTTTCTACGGCGCCGTTAGCCTTCGCGGGTTCTATAAACGTGTTGAACGGCACTTCTTCGCCTTCGACAGAATTCATGGCAACAATATATTCTCGATCGTCTTTTTCATTTCTTTCAAACGTCACGGAATCAATACCTTCAAAGCACTTTCTCAAATGCGGTTGCACTCTGTGTGGATCTTTTGTTTCACTTAATATCTCGAGCATTTCGTCGTTTGAGAGAAAAAAAAAGCGCGGGAACGCGATGCGCTTCAACTCCAGATATGATTGTAAACCTCGCTGGATTTCATCGAGTAACTTGTTCGCGGCTTCTAAACTTTGTAGTCGCGTTTCATCTCTTCCGCACTGTATCGCTGACGGATTCTTTGCAGTTGCATCCACGACGTTGCGGTACATCTGATCCACAGACTTGAACTTTTCCCCTTCTACCGGCATCTGCTTAACAATATCTTCAGAGGCAAAAATTGGCTCCAAGTATTGCCACGTCGCTTGACACGATCCCCACTGATCGAGCGTATCTTGCAAACGTTGGAGCGTGTCGCTCCAAACCAATGCGCGGTCGCCAAACGGCTGTGAAAACGGGGACGCACGGATTGATTGAGTCTTGACGAGTTGATCATCCAGAAGTGCCTGAGCATCTTCTGTTCCGCCAAGGACGCACGTGCCGGTATCCTTGTACGGGGTACACACAAAATCTATGCCATTCCAATCTTTTTCCATTTTGATCAAGGCAGACTCTAATGCATTTTCTTTCGAAGCGCGTGTGACTATATCGCGAATAACATCGATTTTCGATTGTAAACCGGCTTCCAGAGCTTTTTCCAAGGTGAGCGTGGAAGAGGAGCTCCTTTTCGTCTCTGGTAACCGCTCTGTTGATGCCGGTAACTCTGACGAAACAAACTCTGACGAAATAAACTCATCTTCCACAGCATCGCTCGATTGCACTGCATCAGGTAAGTTATCATCGACTACATTGAGCAGTCCTTGGATATCTTTCCAGTGCCGTTCTTTCAGAGCGTCACTCGATAACGTTTCAAGCGCCGGTAACGTTGCCTCGAAGTTTTGAACACACTTATCTAAACGTAAAACTACTTCGTCGCGTTGTTCTTTTCGCATGCGCTTCAACTTCCCCAATTGTAGCTTTGTCTTCTCAATGTTTTCGAGAACGCTATCTACGTTAACATCTACGATGGCAGAATGCATCCACTCGTTCGAAATGGATTGGAACGCATTCAATTGTTCCCACGCGGTTTCTCTTATTGTCAATTCGCGATTCGCATCGTCGAGAGATCGGAAAGTAAATGCATTCGATGCGCTATTCGCCTCCTCCATAGAGTCTCTTGCATCGATGTCAACGGAAGATAGGGAGTACGTTTCAGCGTATGACTTCAACGCCGTGGCCCGATCTCGCATACGGTCTAATCGCACTCTTGTTTCTTTCAATAATTCAATCACCACAGAAGGAAGAATGAGCTCATCCATAATCTCTTCGCCAGTTGGCCCTCCTGGTAATTGCTCAAAAATGTCTTTGCCACTCTTCTCTAATCGTTCGGACTCTGACTTTAAAATTGCGATATTTTCTTCGTCGTGCTCGTCCAGGTAGGTTTTCGCGTCTTCCAGTGCCTTGGCGTGCTCCTCTACGGCAACGCGCAAATCATCAAGTTTAACTTGATCGTGCGCTGGAATCTTTACCGAATGCGTTGTTGCGAGTGAGTACATCGTTTCAATCGAAGTAGACTCCATTTCGAACGAAGGGACACTTTGAGCTGCTTTCACCACACTACGTTTATAGCGGACGTTCTCGTCCAGCACCTCTGAAACCACTTCTGCTCCACCGTCATTTCTTGCATCCGATGTAACAACTTCCGCATCCATACTCATCTGATCATTCTTTCCTCCTTTGTTGCCTTCGACGTCTATTTTTCCATTCACATCGTTATTTCTCTCTCGTCTAGTATTGGGATAATCACGCAACACCTCCGTAGACGCTTCCAGCGCACTGAGCAAGGCTACTGTTTTTGCTTTTGCGGTCGTAATTAATCTTTCCTTCACTTTAATCGCTGCCTCAGTACATATTGGGGTTACTATCTTCTTAATATTAGACGTGTCGACGCGCAGCGATCCTATTTGACGCGATTTCTCGATAGAATCTATATTAACCGTCCATGCAGCGACGATCGAAAGCGCGGAAGTAAAGTCCTCCGTCGATGGTGGCTTATTTTTGCCTTCTATTTTCACGAGTTCTCGAGTCGGGTTCGTTTCGCCGAAATCGTATATAGCGCGAGCATTCACGAATTGCGGTTTTGCGCAATACTCTATCGCTTTATCGAAATCTTTGCGAAGTCTAATCCTTGCCTTTTCCATTGCTTCCAGCGCTCGTTCACTCTCTTTAGCTATCTTTGACGCCGAAAACGTTTGCGCCAGAAACGGTACGTCTGCATCCGCTGGAAGCGACGTTGCAGCAGCGCTCAAAATTCTCGGCACAGCATTCACCAGTTGCAACGAGTGTGAGCGCGAAGACTTTTCAATATTCTCCAACAGAACATCAAACTCTGGTGTCAATGCGGCTGTGACTCCAGCGGTAGCAGGGAACAGAGCTTCTACGACAAACACACCGTCATTGTTATCCCCGTCCGCTCGTACCGCGTTTATCTCATTTAAAACCGTTTCCGATACTTTGATGACATTTTCCGCGAGTTGCGAAGTAAGTACTAAATCGCAAAATCTCGTAAAATGACCCAATCGATTCTTCTCCCTTTCAAGTATTTTCCGCGTTTTCTCGCGCATTCGCATTTTCGAAGCTTCCTCTGCGAGCGAAGCGGACGAAGATGTTGACGAAGGCGGTGCCATCTTCAATGCCGATGCATACTCTTTATCTTCCTCCTCTCCTTCTTTTTTTACAATACAATCCTCTTTATAGTCGGTCTCTTCTCTTCCATCTCCTTCCTTCTCCTTCCCGATGGGATCTGTTTCCATATCACCGCCGCTGCCGCCACTTCCCAACATCTTGCAACTTCTCACGAACGACGCATTCACTCTATTCGCCACTCTCGCCGCCTCTTCTACTTTTACATCAATCACAGGTTGCACGACTTTTACTCTGTGCGTATCGCAGTGCGTTCTAAACGCCTCCGCAGTATACGCAAAACCATCGCGTTTCGGGACGAACGACGTTTCGTCAATCGCATTCGCAATTGCAAACAACTTTTGCATCGCCGGCGCAAACCGCTCCGACGCCACGAACGCTCGTTTCTCAATCTGCGTCTTCGTCCGTTCAAACAGTCTTCTCCTCACTTCCGCTCTCCAGATCCTTATAGCCTTCCTTTCCCTGTGCCTAGCGTACGTCGACAGACATCGCATCGCGCGCACCAAGTGCTTCTCGCGCATCCACTCCGACAACGCATAACACTTACTCGCCGACCCATCCGCAGGGTGATGCACCACCGCCGTCGAAGAAACGATGAACAAATCCTCCTTCAAAAAACTCTCCGAGCTCTCTCTTCTCCTCTCTTCTCGTTCTCTTTTCTTCCTCTCCTTCTCGTCGATTTCAACCAGCGCGTACGCGTCGTAGGGTTCTTTCCCGCGCGCGTCCGCCACCGTCTTCTCGTAGGACTTTTTCCGTTCGCACATAAAAAACTCCTTCCTCGGTCGCTCGCCTCGTTCCGCGCACGTCAAGTAATACACGATGATCTCTTCGTCCGTTTTCTTCTTCTCCTCCTCTTCCTCCTCTTCGTCGTCGTCCGTCTCTTCTTCTCCGTCTTTCAGCTTCCTTCTCTTCTTCTCTCGCAAAGAAGAACGAGAGCGGGAAGAAAAGTCAATAAACCGTTCCGTCGCCAAGTTCCTCACGTCGTCTCTCCTTCTTCGCAAGAGCAAAGCGCGTCTTCTCCTGCTCTGCTCCATCAGAGAAGAAGAAGAAAAAGAAGAGGACGCGTGTTGCTCGATCAACATCTCTGTGTCTCTCTCTCCCTCTCTCTCTCTCTTCACTGGAGTCAAACTTCTTCTTCTTCTTCTTCTTCTTCTTCTTCTTCTTCTTCTTCTCGCGCCTATT
>Ga0181604_10001789_pt1 | contig 18934 bp, 29 predicted proteins | sample 041ome_12_FD_148663 | JGI IMG/M metagenome (GOLD analysis project Ga0181604, IMG submission 148663) | Coastal salt marsh microbial communities from the Groves Creek Marsh, Skidaway Island, Georgia - 041410US metaG (spades assembly) | ecosystem: Environmental > Aquatic > Marine > Intertidal zone...
AGAATTATTAACTAGAAGTTTTATCTTAAAACAAGGTGATACCATTAAAGTTCAAGCTGATCGTGCTGGTAATTTAACTGTTTATGCAAGTATCGTTGAGTATGGAAAAGGCGACTAATAAAGTCACGCCCATTAAAAAAGAACCCGAAGAATGGGAAGTACAGTGGCAACGCTGTAAGTCTTTGATTGAAAAAGCTATAGAATATCAAGACTCCTATACAATTGACGATGTAGAAGCTAAAATAAGGAATGGAATAGCCTTATTATGGCCAGGAAAAGAAACAGCTATTGTTACAGAATTTGTAGTTTTTCCTAATAAGAAAGTATTACACATTCTCTGCATAGCTGGTAAATACGAAGAAGTGGAAGAGATTTATAAAAGCATAGAAAACCACGCAAGAGAAATAGGTATAGATAAAATTACTGGAAGTGGTCGTAAAGGTTGGTTAAGAAAGGTTAAACATCTTGGATTTAAACAAGAATACATGATAAGCAAAGAATTATAGGATAAATATATGGCAGATCCAATAACAGCAATAGGAATAGGTTTAGGCGGTGCAGCAGCAGCCAAAGCCGCATTTGATCCAGAAACAGGAAAGCAAACTACACAAATAGATCCGGCTCAACAGGCCATGTATGAAGATCTTTATAGAAGATCCCAAGGCATAGCCGCACAACCATTTGTACCTTACACAGGCAAAAGAGTTGCTGGATTTTCTCCGGATCAACTTAGAGCCTTTGAAGCTACTCGTGGTATGTTTGAAGCTGGTCAACAATACGATCCGCTTGGAACACTTAGTCAGCTAGGTCAACAACCAACACCAGGTTTATTACAGGCAGATATTGGTGCATATCAATCACCTTATCAGCAACAAGTGATCGATCAAACTATGGCTGATATTCAGAGAGAATCTGATATTGCCCAACAACTAGCACAATCAAGAGCAATTAAAGCTGGTGCATTTGGTGGTTCTCGATCTGCTTTACTTGAAACTGAAGCAACCAGACCTTACATAGAACAAAAAGCAAGAACTTCAGCCGCATTAAGACAAGCTGGTTTTGAACAGGCACAAAGAGCCGCAGAATCAGACATTGAAAGACAGATGCGAGACAGGGCATTTCAAGCCGGTATCCAACAACAACTTTTAGGCGAACAATACAGAAGCCTTGGATTACTTGGTGGTATCGGTGGTCAACAACAACTCTTACAACAAAGAGCGTTGGATGTTCCTTACCAAGAATTTGGCAGAGCATTGGATTATCCAAAACAACAACTTGGTTTATTGGCTCAAGGTCTTAGCGGTCAACCTCAGTTTGGCCAAACATCTGGTTATCAACCATCTTCACTGGAAGGCGTAACATCTGCACTAAACATTCTTAGTTCTCCATTTATGCAAAGTGCTTTTAGTGGTCGTGGAACTGCTCCAGTTTCATCTGGGGTTAGCACGGGAACAGGTAGTCAAGGCTTAGATTATTTATTTACTTAATTATGGCAAATTCATTTCAAAAACTAGCAGACATTCTTAACATCGAAACCGCAAGACTATCCGGTGATCCTAGAAGATTACAAATTGCATCACAGATGCAAGAACAAAAAGAATTAAAACAAGCAACCGCACAGAGCGAGGCTGAGATCAACAAAGCGATTGACGAGTCTAACTTGCCTGAAAGTCAAAAGAGGTTGTTAAAGGCTTTAAGTCTAAGAGAGAAAGCTGCCTTGTTCCTAGAAACACAAAAGCCTGAAGAAGAAAAATATGCCAAAGGTGCAGATGATCTTCTTCGCTATACGACAGGTCCAAGAGCGGGTGAGCAAGTTTTTCCTGGAATGACAAAACCTATAAAAGAAATGACACCGGCAGAACAAATAAAAGCACAAGAAGCTGATGTTTTAAAAACTTTGAAAACTGTTCAAGAAGAAATTGAAGCTGGCACTAGAAAACTAGAACCGGATCAAACAATCATTGATTTCTTAGATGATTACGAAAAATTAATTCTTAAAAACTATATTGAAAGAGCACAGCAAGAAGATTCTTTGAGTGCTATTATTAATGCTTTTCAAGCTGGTTCCGGTCAGTCTCCTTTACAAATTACAGCAGTAGAATAATAGAGGGTAATTATGCCGGTCTATCAAATTAAAGATCCGAAAACAGGAAGGTCTTTAAAAGTCACAAGCAATCGACAACCAACTCCTCAAGAGGCTCTTGATATATTTGCAAAATATTCTCCGGAAAGAAAAGAGATGGACAAAGCCTTGTCTATGGGAATTGATCCATTTGGTTTAACTTCAGAACAGGCAACTCAAGCAGTTGAAGAAAAACAAAAATTAGATGTTCTTACTGGAGCAGAGCAAAAAGATAAAATTACCGAAGAACAATTAGTTAAAACTCCTGAGTGGATCAAGGCAGCTAAATCTGTATATAAATTAAATGAAGGTGATGATGCTCCTGGTTTAGATTCAGATAGAGAATATGCAAACTATGGTCTTAGATACATGGGTTGGTTTAACTATAACTTTCCTAAAATGGGCCTAGAAGCAACGCAAGTTCAGTATGGCACCGATGAGCAGAAACAAGAGTTTATTAATCTTATGGAAATGTACGATGAGAAGGCTCCAAGTGCTGCTGGTTTTGGCAGAGCAATAAAAGGCATAGCAACAGACCCTACAACTTTAGGCGGCATTGCCGCCTTTGGTTTAAAGTCTGCATCTAAAGAAGCTGTTAAAAAATCTATAAAAGAAGCATTAAAGGTTGGCACAAAAGAATCTATCAAAAAAGCCGGTCAAGAAGGATTTAAACATGGTTCTAAAGTTGGTGCTATCGAGGGTGCAATATATACTGCGGCAGATAACGCACTAAGACAGACAGCAAAAATAAATGCTGGTGTACAAAACGAATACAGTCTTGGTGAAATAGGCCAGGCATCTTTGTTGGGTGCTGGTGCGGGGGTTGCATTGGGCGGATCTTTTGGCGGGTTAGGAGCATATAAATCAGCCGGTGGAAAAATAAATCCGTTTACAAAAAAATCATTACAAGCCGGTGATGAAGATGTTGTTGTTCCAAATGAAATTAAACCTGAACAACCATTTAAAGACTTTGAAGATTTAGACCCAGAAATTAAAATAAGAAGTCCTTTGCAAAAACAAATTTATTCTTTTGTAAAAGAAAATCCACAAAGCGGTCTTGCTGATATCAAACAATATTTTAAAGAAGACTTTAACAAGATAAGAGATGCAGCAAATAATTTATATGAAAAAGGTTATTTAACTAGGCCAACTTCTCAAGAAAAATATTCTGTATCTACCCCAAAAATAAAAGAAACAGATCCATTTATCTTAAACGAGGATACTGGTTTAATTACCAGGAAAGTCAATACAGTTGATTACACTATAGCACCCACAGAAAATAATAAATTTGAAGTATTTAAAAGTGGCAAAAGAACTAAAAAAGAAATAGATGCAGAATTAGAAAATGTTTTTAAAAACAAAAAAGCTGAAAACCTTTCTAACAAACAAATTGATGTCATTAGAAATGACTTAACAAAAGAAACAATTAATAAACCTACAAGAATTTTTGATAATCTTGATGAGGCTAAAGACTATATAGAAACTATTTCTATCTCTAGGAATTTACCGCCTTTACTTCGGCCAGAAAAACTTATTGAGCCAAGAACAGCCAGGGATTATATTAGATCTTCTATTGATAAAGACTACTATGAGTTCGGAGAACTTACCGGTGCTATAGGAGATAGAAGAGGTCAAATACCAGTTTGGGCCAGGGCAAGAAAACCAAATGCTACACAGGCTTTGCGTGGTCAAGGCCAGGGAATTAGAGACAAAGATGAGATCTTTGAAAGAATGGCTGAAGATGGATTCTATCCTGGTAAAAGTCCTGGAGATGATATTCCTCAATCAATATATGATGATTTGGCAGAAGACAGAATTCACCCAGACGATCAGACTAAGTATGAACAAACAATACTAGAGAATCAAAGAAAAGAAGCAGACATTCAACTTTTACGAGATAATGATTTTGATGTAACCAAAATGACTGACGAACAGGTTGCTGAAGCATTGGATGATATTCAATCAGGCATGGTTCCACCCAAATGGATAAATGAACAAGCACCTGGGTTTGATGAGTTGTTGGAAAGAAGAACTTTTGCTAACGAATATTCTGAGCAGTTTGCCAGGGAGATAAGAGACAGACTTCCAGCAGAGGCAATAGAGCCAGACTTTACTCCGGCAATTACAACCAAAAACTATAAAGAATATTTAAGAATAGGTACTCAAGTTTTGGAAGACCTTAATATTCCTCTTAGTAAAAAAAGAATTACAGATCAAATTTTTGAAACTATTTCTTTATTAAATGTTAATGATGATATTGCAAAATCTTTTAATAAAGTTTTAGCAAGAAATAATTTGACAATCGATGAGTTTAATCAATTGGCCAGGTTTGGCATATCTGAAGATGCAAGAAGAATGAATCTTGCTGGTCAAGCCAAAAAAGCAATAGAGAAAAAAATGTCTAAAGAGGCGTTAGAGGTTTTAGATACTATGGTCGATGAAGCCAAAGACACATCTTTTGCGGCAAGATTAAAATATTTAAAAGAAATGGATAATCTTAGAAGAGGTTTATTGGTTACGCAGATAGGTACTGCGGTTAGAAACTTTTTATCGTTAAATCCAATTAGAACCGGTTTACATACAATGAGCAGATTGGTTAATGAAGCATTAAATGTAACCATCAATCCTGTAAGAGATTTGCTTGGGAAAGAGCAAGTGCCTGTTGATGTAAACAATATTATTGGTTTAGCAATGAATCTATCAGTCGATGTTAAGTCTGCAAAAAAAATTACAGACTGGGCAATAGAGCATTATCCAAAGCAAAAATATAATTTGTTTACCACTTATGCCTCAGAGGTTGCGGATGCTTCAACAAAAGACAATAAGGTTTTTAAATTTTTGCAAAAAGGTGTTGATGGTTTTAACTGGTTAAACAGAACACAAGAATATTATTTTAGAAGAGGAATGTTTGCCACGTCTTTGGCTGATAGTTTGAGAAAAAAAGGTTTAGATATTAAAAAAATAATTTCTGAAAATAATATAGATGCAATACCTGTTGAAGATATACAAAATGCAGTAAACGATGCACTAGATTACACCTACGCCTTAACACCCAAAGCTGTAAAAAAACGAAACAATATACACGATACTGGTAATTATATAGCTACTGAATTTATTAAATTAGCAAATATGATTCCGTTTGTTACAACTGCGGCATTGCCATTCCCAAGATTTATTGTAAATGCACTAAGGCATTTATTTGAGTATAGTCCTTTTGGCTTTACTACTTTGTTAAGTGAAAAAGAAATGGCAAGAATAGCAGCCGGTGATTTGAACCAACTTTCAAAAGCTGTTGTTGGATCTGCTATGCTTTTGGCTGCAATAGAAGCAAAAAGAAAAGGTTTTGGTGGAGAAAAATGGTATGAATTAAATGGAACTGACGGAACCACAATAGACACCAGGCCATTCTTTCCAATCTCAGCATATTTACTTGCAGCAGACCAGATAACAAGAATAGAAAGCGGCAGAAAGCCTCTTGAGGCAAGAGAATTATTAGAGGGAACAACTGGTTCTACTTTTAGATTTGGCGTAGGCTTACGAGTTGTAGATGATCTAATTGGAATTGTTGATGGAACCAGGGATGAAAAAAAATTAACTGAAAAATTACAATCATATGCTGGTGACATTGCATCTACATTTTTAACACCAATTAGGCAGTTTAATGATTTTGTTGATTCTCAAGGTTTGTTTCCAGAAGAACAAAAATTTAGAACTGCTGGTGATAATTCTTTCTGGGAGATTTTTCAAAAAAATATACCATTTTTAAGAGAAAAATTGCCATTAGCAGAATCACCAACTAGGGCAGAGGCACCAGGAAGGCCGCCAAGAGTAAGAATTCCAGGAACAAACATAACCATTCCAGGACCAGCCGCTAGACAATTGTTTGGTGTTCCTGTTATAGAGCCAAAAAATATTGCAGAAAAAGAATTAGATAGACTTGGTTTTAGCCGAAGAGAAATTGTTCCATATACTGGCGATAGAGTATTAGATCAAATTAGATACAAATATTATGGTCCAGTTATTGAGGCTAGATTAGAGCAAGTTATAACTAGTGATAAATACAAGGCATTAAGCAATCCCTTAAAATCAGAAATGTTAAGAAAAGAATTAACAAAGATTAGAGCTAATAAAACACTTAATCAATTTATTATGGCTGAGGGTGCTAAAGATAATAGATATGCAAAATATTTATATAGAAAATTACCAAAAAATATTAGAAGAGCAATAGCACAAGCAGGATACGAACTAGAATAAAATGCCCCAAGCAACAGAACGAGTTGGTCGTTTTGGTGAATATCTCACAGCAGCAATCCTCTCTCAAGTTTCTGACACAGTAACCATTGTTCCACACAACGCATCTGCGGACATTATCTTTGAACACAATTTAAAACTGTATAAGTGCCAAGTTAAAACTCAATCAAAGATAGAAGAACATAGAGGCAACTGGCGTTTTGATATGCGTAAAGGTCAACACTCAAAACACAGACAATATAAAAATAATGAGATAGATGTGTTTGCTTTTGTCGCTGTACCGCACAGGAATGTGGTGTTTTCTAAGCCTTTAGACCAAGCTCAATTAACCATCGTTGATGAACACATGAAGAACAATGATGCTGTTAAAAACATCATTGATATACTGGAAGACCTTAGTTAAAGACTTTCAATATCAAATATAACTTCTTGATCCTTGTAATGCTTAACGGAGTTAATTCCTACTTGTAGAAAATACTCCGCTAATGCTTGAGGATCTTTATTTTCCAATCCGGCTATATCAATAAGAGATCGTGCAATATATCTGTTTATATAAACAGGCGTATTGTTATTCCTCTCATTCATTACCGGATCTTCAAAATCAGATAAGTTCATTGCCATACTCCTATAAGGATTTTTTCAATAGTTCCTCTGGTATCTTATTACCATCACTATCTAACCCAAAAACTTTTTCAAGTTCCAGGTCTATGTAATGCTTGGCCTTAAAGAGATCTTCAACCTTATCGTGCTTATCTCTGGTCACAAGTTTAATTACATTCCCCAAACACCAACCAATGTTGTTAGCGATAATATAATCTATCGGCTCTATATTGGTCCCCTTATTGTAGTGATCTCCACCTACCTGGTTGTTGGAAGCCAAGCGATCTCTTGCTTGATCCCAATCCTGCGGTGTAGCTTTGTCTATTGACATAAATACTCCTTATTTTTAATAAATATTACCATTATTAGTAATATTGAGGTATTATAGGTGAAATCTGAGAAAAGGGAAATTTATGGAAATTAAAGATCTGAAAGAATTTGACATCACCAACACTATAGACGCTGACGAACTATCAAGAAGATGGGGAGTTAGCAAAAAAACAATAGACAATAAAAGATCAAAAGGAATGGGGCCTGGTTATTGGAAGATAACAGGAACTATTTTATATGATCTTGATGATGTTAAAAGAATAGAACAAGAGTCTTACATTTCCAACAATGCCTAGTAAACACGCACTACTATCCCCCTCAGCTTCAGACAAATGGACTGTCTGTCCTGGTATGCCTAAGTTGGCGGCACAAGTTCCGTACACTACAAGCATCCCGGCTGTGACTGGTACCTTGGTTCACCAAATGTCTGAGATATTAATGAAAGGCCACTTAGATGGTGATATATCTTTAGAAGATTATTGGCTTGGCAAGGTTGAGATGGTTGAAGACTTTGAGATAGAGATAGATCAGGAGATGATTGATTGTGCAAAGATCTATACAGACTATGTGGAGGCAAGAACAAAAGAACTTAATGGTAAATTGTTAATTGAAGAACAAGTTTCAATGGAAGAGATAAGTGAAAACATATGGGGTACTGCTGATGCAATCATACTCTCAGAGGGTCGCATATGTGTAATAGATTTAAAGTCTGGTAGATGGCAAGTCTCACCGGAATATAACAAACAGCTAATGATCTATGGCCTGGGTGCATTAACCAGGTATGGCAATGCTGAAACAATCATGGAACTAACGATAGTTCAACCTAGAGGAGTAAAGAAAGAACGGGCGGTTAAGACATGGGAAACCACCGGAGAAAATCTTGCTAACTGGGGATTCGATTTTCTGAAACCACGGGCGGATGCTTGTATGGATGAAAACCCTAAATATGTATTTGGGGATCATTGCAAATTCTGTAATGGACGCAGTCTTTGTGAAACTTTTAAACTTAATACGGGAGAAAAATAATGTCTGAAGAAAAAAAAGAACTAACCTTTACCTTTGATGAAGATGGTAAAGAATATAAGGTAGAAGACTTATCAGATGAAAATAAGATTCTATATAACAAAGTAACTCTTGTTAATCAACAAAGACAAGAAGTTATCGCTAATGCTAACTTTGAAGTTGAGAAGTTAGAGATACTTGCCAAACATTACAGCAACGCTTTAAAACAGGCTGTTGAAGGTGATGATACTGAAGTTGAGGTGGTTGAATGAGTCTAGCTGATATTAGAACTAAGTCTAAAAAGAAACCACCAAGATTTGTATTGTATGGTGGTCCTGGTATTGGTAAGACAACCTTTGGTGCGTCTATGCCAAATCCAATCTTTATTCTTACAGAAGACGGTATGGGGAGCATTGATGCACAACAATTTCCGTTGTGTCCGGCTTTTGATAAAGAAAAAGAACATGATAAGGACGTAAACCTTGGTGTCTTGCAGAGATTAAGAGAATTAATAAATGAAGATCACGACTACAAAACAGTGGTTATTGATTCTTTGGATTGGCTTGAACCATTGATATGGGATAAGGCTTGTCAAGACAATGGATGGAAATCCGTTGAACAGCCAGGATACGGAAAGGGGTATGTAGAGGTGCTTAAATACTGGCGTCAGTACATAGATCTGTTAAATATCTTGCGTGAAGATAAAGGTATGATTATTCTGCAAATTGCACATAATCAGATCAAAAGATTTGAGTCTCCAGAGATAGAAGCTTTTGACCGCCATGAACTTAAGCTTCACCGAAAAAGTGCCGATTTGATTTTAGAACACAGTGATTGTTGTTTCTTTGCAAACTACAAACTTGGAACTATGAAGGTCCAGGGGAAGGGTGGAACAATGACAACAAAAGCGGTGTCTGGTGATGTGGTTGCTTACTGTCGTGAGAAACCTGCCTATCTTGCAAAAAATAGGTACGCATTACCGGATGTTCTTCCCTTCTCATGGCCGGAAATTAGAAAGGCTATGTTGGGGGAAGATAAAGGTGAGTAAGTTGGGGGAAGTCGAAAGAACAAAGCGTGTTATGGCTAAGATCCAAAAGTTATTAAATCCTTTGATTGATAGCATGGATCCGGATAACAACGATTTGCCTCTCGATGGCTTACATCAACTTATTTGTATTAACCAAGACTGTGAAGAGTTCGTGGAATATATCTCGGACTATCACAGCTACGATCCAGGATAAGGAGTAACAATATGGATTTAAGTATGAAAAAGGCTCAGGCCGAAAGAAGTATCTTAGAAGAACTCGAACCAGGCACATATGATTTTGAATGTGTTAAGGAAGAGACGATTCTAGGCAAGAATGGATGGGAAGCTCTTAAGCTTTTATTTAGGGTTGTTGATAAACCAAACTTTATGATTGGTCATTCTTTTTGCACAGACCATGATACAAGTGAAGATGCGATTAATCTTGGCTTATCATCATTACACGCAATGTCTATTGCTGGTGGATTTCCGGATGGTTTTCCAGACGAAAGTGCTGATTTGGTTGGCATAAGAGTAAGAGCAAATGCCATCAAAGATGCAAAAGGCTACATTGCTATTGATGATATGAAAGGCAAGGGGTGGTTTCCACCTAAGTCAACAAAAGAAGTAAAGGTGGATGAGCCTGTTTCCAACAGTCAAGTCGAAGAGAACATTCCATTTTAACTTTTTAGAATCAGATAGGCCCTCACTATGCGGTTGCTGTGGCGATCCAGTAGGGCCTCTTCTGGTCGAGGTTGATGGTAAATGGTTTGGAGCCTGTAGCATGGAACATCAAGAAGAGATTAAGAAAGGTAATAGATCGCCCAAGGTGGCACAAGTATCTAGGGCCGGTGTTCTTCATGCTAAATCTAAACTGAAAGAAAGATATAAGGAATTTTCTGTTAAAAATAAAAGTTGGGCGTTTCGTGATTGGAGTGAGGACGATAGGGTCAATTTTTTTGAGAGTTATACCAGGGAATATTTAAAACACGCCAACGAAAGGGCAAGGAATGGGGTAGATGGATCTTACGAAATACAAGATAAGACACGGACTGAATAAAGATAAGAGTTATTTAGAAAAAAACAGAGGCAATGAAGCTGATCTTATTGCAGAAATGCAAACAATAGGATTAAATGTCGGCTTTTTAAATACAAGTGGGGATCTAGTAAGGATCCCAGTACAAGCAACTCCGGGAGTGAGGCCGGATAAAGGTAATGAAAAATCGGGTTGGTATGTTATTAATGTTGTTCATAATCACATATTCGCAACTTACGGAAATTGGAGAACGGGGTCGGAATACAAATGGAGTTCTGTCCAGATCAATACACTTACTCCAAATGAAAGACAAAATCTACAGTTAAAGATGCAACAGGCCCAGGAAGAGGCCAAGAAACAAAAGCTACAAAGATATGAGGAAGTCGCAAAAGATTGTCAGAATCGTTTTCAAACTTACTCAGAGGTTATCAAGCATCCTTACCTGGAAGCTAAACAAATCAAAAGTTATTCTTTAAAACTGCACAATAAATCTTTGGTCGTGCCTATCTACAATGTAGATGGTGAAATTAGATCTTTACAATTTATCCAGGAAGATGGATCTAAAAGGTTTGTATCGGCCGGACAAGTCAAGGGTAATATCTTTTTAATTGGTACAGATTTCAATTCTTTAAATAAAGTTCAATCCTTGGTTGTTGTTGAAGGCATGGCTACAGGTGTAAGCGTATGGGATGCAACACAAATACCCGTGGCTTGTGTTTTTTCAGCTAACTTTGGTAATGATGCAGTAGAAAACATAAGAAAAAAGACGGACGCCAGGATCTATTTAGCCTTTGATAACGATAAAACTGATATTGGTCGCAAGAAAGCGGAAGAGATAGCCACCAGATATTACAATTGTTTGGTTAGAATCCCATCCATTGAGGGTGATTTCAATGACTTGGCTATTAAACAAGGCCTAGATGCAGTTAAGTTAGAGATAAGCGATCAAGGTTTAGGGATAAGAAGTTTCTCCATTAAACAATTAAAAGGTGAACCACCGCCTCGTTCCTGGTTGGTTGAAGGGTTGTTAGAAAAATCTAAACCTAGTTTATTGGCGGCAGTCGGTGGTGTTGGTAAAAGTATGTTGGCCTTAGACTTAGCGATCAAAGTATCACAAGGGCAAGGCACCTGGTTAAATAAACCAATTAAAAATGCTGGTAATGTTCTTATGCTGATGGCAGAGGATGATAGAAGCGAAGTCTTCAGAAGGACCAAAGCGTTAGATAAAGGCGATAAAAGATTTGATGCAGAGTATGACGTTTTTGCCTATACAGTTCCAGATGCACCTAAACCATTAATATTATTAAAAGATGATGCCAGGGGATTAGATCTAACACCCGAGGCCCATGAGTTAATCAATGAGATCTCAACGATTCCAGATTTATCTCTGGTTGTGATAGATCCAATACAATCTTTTGTTGCAGCACCTATTACAACAAGCCAGGAAGCGGCTCAATTGTATTGTCAGTTCTGTTCTTCCATTGCATCAAAGTTTGAGTGTTCCGTTTTATCTATTCATCATATGAGCAAAGCCGGATTGCAGACCCAGGAATCAAGTTGGGATAGCAGGTCCTCGATAAGAGGCTCCGCGGCTATCGTTGATGGGATGAGGATGGCCGCCACAATATCTTTGGCAGATGAAAAGACTGCGGAAAATATTTGTGCGGATGAGGGATTAGAGTTTGATAGAACCAGGGTCGTTAACTTCCAGGTGGTTAAAGCTAACTCTAGCGAAATGGATACCAATGCCATGACATTGATAAGGCGTGAGGCAGTCCTGGAAGTCTATGAAAAGAAAAACATTAACTTTGATTTTTAATATGAGTAAAGGAGGAATATATGATTAATTACCCATGCGGATGGTTTGATGTAGAACAATTACCAGGGGGCAGTCGTGAGCGGGAAAGGAGATAAGCCAAGACCTGGAACTTACTCGCAAGAGTATCGAGATAATTGGGATCGAATATTTAACAAGAAAAAGAAAAAGGAAAATAAAAATGCTAGTAAAGATTCAAGCAAGTGATAAAGAAGTACAGTTAATTATTAATGCGTTAGCAGAACATGGTAAACCATTAATCAAAAAGGCCAAGCCAACCATGGAAGATAAGCGAAACCTTAAATCGATTGAGAATATTATTCATCAATTAGCATTCGGGAATCACAAGTAATAATGTTAAACTTTGATTGTGCAATCGGGATTCTACTCTCCTTAATTAATGATGAGAATTGCCCCGGCTCTACCCCCCTAAGAGGGGCAATTTCTCTATGCCTGGTTGCACAATCTTCTCGTTTAATGGCACTAGTAGTACCATACTATGGCACTAGTAGTACCCTTCATAGGTACTAGATGTACCATATATCCCAAACAAGACAAATAGGAAGGCCCCTGGAAGGGCCTCCCTATATTCAGCGAGTGTATGAATGAGCGATCAGTTCTGGTGGATTGAAAATTCTATCCCGGATAAAGAGAGTGAATCCGGATGCGTACGTGCGTCCGTGCTGAGTAAGTATAAGAGTTATTCGAAACTGAAAGCGTGCGTGTGGAAGTGGTTTCGTTCCCGTGCGGGAGATACATCCCTGCGTCCGGCGACCAAACTCGTTTTATGGGCGATCTGCGAAAGGCATAGGATCGATACATTCAGTTCGCATGATGCCTATGTTTATTATGGCAAGATGACCGGGTTGAATAGGCGTACAGTCGGGCGTTGCGTGGATGAGTTGGTCGAGGCGGGGATCTTATGGATTGCGGTCGAGGGTGAGCGTAGGATCGTTAGACAAGCGAAACCGGGCGTGCGGAAACATTTGTTGTTGGTCGGCCTGGGCGTCGTAATGATCGAAGAATTGTCTGAGCAAGGGGATCGCTGAAAGTATAGTTCTCGGCCTGTTGTAGGATGGCCGGATCGATTGGGTATTCGTCGTATCCGTTCGTGCAGATGCATAGGTGGGGATCTTCGTTCGTGCGTGGGGATTTATCGTTCGTGCGTTGCATGGTTAAATATTAAAGGTGGGGCGAGATGCGTACAAGGGGATTGGAGAAAAACCCTAAACATTCGCCCCGGGTATTGATTATCTATCCATCCAGTGGTTGGCTACCGCATAAAGAATGATAACTGCGATAAGCCATATAAGAAAACCAATACCGAAGATGTAGCCGAGAATCTCAATCATTGAATGATTCCTGGATAACGATATCTTTCTTGCGTTTATCCTTGAAAGTTTTTATTACCTTTCCGCACGGGTGCGTTAATAACCAGGATTCTTCCGGATCTGAGAAATCGTGCATCATGCTGGGGGTGTTCTCCCGTTCGGTGTTGAGCAATCGCCTGGCCTCCTCTATCATTTCTTTATGCTGTGTCATTTTCGTTCACCCATAATTGTTGTAATTTTTCGTTTACTCTTTGCATAGATGCTAAAGGCATCAATGCCCCCACAAGTAAATCATATTCTTTATCTTTTAAACAATTTCTAATCCAATGATCGTTCAAAGATTCATATTGATCCATTGCTTCGCTTAACTCGTTTAAAGCTTCGTTAAGTTTTTCTTTTTCGTTAATATTCATTTTCTACCTCTCTTTTTAGTTTTGTTTTATCATTCCAAGACCTATGCAAAGTCTTTGGCTCAAATCCTAATGGCTGATCTTGAAATATGTGAACTATTTGCTCTTCCGTTGAGTTATCAAGATAAACGGTTATATGTCCCATAGTTATAAATGCGCTATGTGGTGAGCGCTGATCTATATAAAAATCATGCCATCCCATTTTCTCTGCTAGTTCTTTTCTTTGTTTTTTATTTAATGGTTTCATGCTTCCCCCTTGTCTATCCAGGTAAAAGTATTTTCATTGTTATATTTTGATGCGGTCCAAATCTTTTTACCATGTTTGAAAAAAATATCAGCAATCTCCCAATCAGATAAATCATCAATTGAGTAATTCCAATAATCAAAATATGAATCGGGTAATTCATATTCAGTTCTTACAATTTCATTGACAACAATTTTCATAGTTCCCCCTCGTTTAAGTTAATTGTTGAAACAATTTCTACATCTGTAGTATGTGCGTCAGCAGAATCAGGGCCGTGCGTTTCGGCTATTTTTTCCGCATCTTCTTTGCTATCAGCATCAATGGTTAAATAGTGAGTTTCAATCACCTCTAGTTTTACTTCGTATTTCATGCTTCCCCCTTGGTTAATTCAATTAATTTATCCTGGTTAAAGATTAATACCTGGTGAATCTTGTTAATCTTTTCCAGGGCGGTTTCAATAGATGGTTCACCCGTGGTGATATCTTCCTTTAGATCCAGGGCGGTATAACTTAGGTCCGCCAAGTCCTGGATGACTTCGTTTAATGTATCGTTCATTTTTTCTTTTCCTCGGTTGATTGAATTATTATTGGGTTGCTAGTTGATGCCATAAAAGATGTTTTACCTATTCCGCCTTTGCCATAAAGAACAAATTTTGGTGGCTTGTTTTTAATGCCCGGGCAATTCATCCATCTGTCGGAATCACTCGGTGAAAATGTTGCGTGGTTTTTCTTATTAGTCATTATATTTACTCCTTATTAAAATAATGATGGTTGGTTTGCCTTCGCCCCTGGTTTCGTCAGAGGCTCAGAGTTAAAAGTTTTTATATTCTTGATAGTTTCATCCTGTTTAATGCTTTCCGTTGCGTGTGGCTCATGTGAGACGCTAGAAAATAGATCATCTTCCAGGTTGTTGGGATCATTTTCCCCGTTCTGTTCATAAAACCAAGTTATGGCCTGGTCCATGTTGAAGTTATCCGGGAAGTGGCAAAAGTGCGACCGGTACCCGGTGGGGGTTAGTGGGATCGGGTGATCGTCCAGGGTTTGCACTTCTATATGGTCGGTGCTGTCAAAGTAGTTCCAGGTGATAGTTATATCAACGGGAATACCTCGGTAATTAATCCGGGTTGTTTCCTCGATAGGTTTTGTTTTTCTGTTTAACATATCAATACCCCCTTTTTAGAAACAAATCCTAAAACGCTTTTTTGGTTGCATCTTAGAATCCACCAATCCCCGGAACTGTTATTTTTAAAATCCACTAATTCTTTGGTAGAGGTTGCCGGATTCGGTTGCTCTAACTCGCCAACCAATCCCAGGACATCCCGGGCATGGCAGTTGTATTTATATTTTGCTTGTTCAAAATTCATGTTTTCACCCTCGCTATAAAACAATCTAAATGACCGTCCTTGATTAATCTTTTTTGTTTATCCAGGCACTTGCTCAGATCCTGGGACCGCATCACAACGACCGGCCCCAGGATTTCATTTTCAATTATTACCTCGTACATCAAGACCACCTCTCATATTCTAGGAACTGATCGCAGACATTCCAGGACTCGGAATCTTTAGGAACCAGGACATGGGCACCGTCAAACCAATCCATGTACCAATATTCAATAATATCAATTTCTTTATCTTGGGTGACATAAATTCTGAACTCGTCAGATGGTCCGCCCCAGGATAACTGAAAGCGATAATATCCGGCCTCTCTGCCCTCGCCCTCGACATAATCCCAGGATAAGGCGGTTTGATTTGCATAATCAAATAGATCGTCATACTCGTGGAAATAGTCTCCTCGGTTTTTGTCTAAAACTTCTAGGGCAATTCGTTGGCCCTCGGTTGCGTCCTGGTATTCCTCGAAAAACTCCCGGGCCAATTTATAATCGGCCTCGGTGTTGTTGAATTTTTCCTGGACTAAATCCTGGCATGTTGGTTGTTGGTTTGTGTTTATCATTTTTTACCCCCTGTTAAATGTTTTGGTTGAATTTACTGTTTCAATGGTTGCATGAGAAAAACAGGCAAACTGATTATCTTCATTCATAAAAACATCACCAAGTTTTCTCAAGTAATAAGAACGATTAAAAAGGTTGGCTAAAATATAGCCTCTAATCATTCTATAGAATCTGCCTTCCATGACATCAAAAACCATTCCGGTATCGTCCCAATAAATCAATCTTAGGTTTATCATTTGATCACCGCCATTGTTTTTCTGTTATGCAAAATAACACCGGCAGTAAATAGTTTCTGATATAAATTATCTGCCTGGTCTTTTGTTAGATCACTTATGCCGCAAGTTGTTTCCTCCCAGTTTGATTCCGCAACATCTGTGCATGTGTCTAATTCTAAAAGACGCATTAAGGCGTCTATTTCATTGATACTAAGTTTTATATTCATTCTTTTTATCTCCTTAAAATGCCCAGGTATTCCCCAGGTTTCTTGATTCTCTCATAGGTAATATAAGAATGTCAACTTATTTATAAAAAAGATGATTATGTTCCTCAATACTGCATTAAAATAAACCATGCCAAAGAAACCAGGACGAAAAAAAATAACCCTTGATGATCCGGATACTCTGAACAAAATAATTGCTCTTGGATCCCAGGGCCTAACCTCGGGCCAAATTGCTCGTTGTCTTGGTGTCTCCTGGTCAACCATTGATAGACGCAGAAAAGAAAATGCGGAAATTGAGGAAGCTATAAAAAAAGGGGAAGCATTAGGCGTAGAAAAAATAAGTAATGCATTAATGACTTCCGCAAGGGATGGCAACGTCACTGCACAAATATTCTACTTAAAGAACCGGGCCCCGGATCAATGGGCAGACAGACAAGAAGTAAATCATAACCTGGACCTGGCCGGGATCTTATCGAACGCAAACTCCAGGATCCTCGACGTACGCCCGGACGAACCAACGGAACAACTCAACCTCCAGGACGCACGGGAACGAACGGAAGCAAACGTACGTACGAACGCCCAAGAAGGCCAGGACGACTATATAGACAATTCGGACGGGGTTTCCTCTTAGTGGCTCCCCTTTTCTCCCCAATGACGCTTAGAGAATCTAGGCCCCGTCCGTTCGCAGATGCGTCCGTTTGTGTAATAAATAGAGGATTAACGATTTGACCCCCCCCTTTCGTGCGTGGGGGGGCGTATATACGTATAACTGTTGAACTAAAATTTTTTAATTTTTTTGAAATATGAAATATCCAATTAAACAAGAAAGAGAATTAATGACCGCAGTTTGGTCACTTAACATCAAAGATGATCCATTAAACTTTGTTAAATTTGTCTTCCCCTGGGGTGAAAAGGACACCCCCCTCGAACATTTTACTGGTCCACGCAAGTGGCAGGAAAAAATTTTGCGAGATATTGGAAACCATATTAGAAAAAACGAAACCATTGATTTACCAGAGATGTTTAGATTGGCAGTTGGTTCAGGCCGGGGTATTGGAAAGTCTGCATTAGTCTCCTGGATTATTTTATGGATGCTTTCTACCAGGTTAGGAGCAACCATTATTGTTACAGCTAACACAGAACAACAGCTTAGAACTAGAACCTGGGCGGAATTAGGTAAATGGCTAACTTTATCCATAAATTCTCATTGGTTTAACAAGACTGCTACCGCAATAAAACCAGCACAATGGTTTGAAACTGCTCTAGTAGACGATCTCAAGATTGATACTGGTTACTATTACGCACAAGCACAGCTATGGAGCGAAGAAAACCCGGATGCGTTCGCTGGTATTCACTCATCATACGGAGTTTGTTTAATCATGGACGAGGCTTCAGGTATACCAGCACCCATATATTCCGTATCCGAAGGATTTTTTTCCGAACCCACGAAAAATCGCTTTTGGTTTACCTTCTCTAACCCACGCAGGAACTCAGGACCTTTCTACGATTCCTTTCACTCTAAACGCAAGTTCTGGAAAACCGAACAAATAGACTCCCGCACAGTCGAGGGTACGGACAAAGAACTCTTCCAACGCATGATCGAACAATACGGAGAAGATTCTACTGTTGCCAGGGTTGAAGTTATGGGCGAATTTCCGTCCGCAGACGATGATACTGTCATACCGATGGAACTTGTCCGCACAGCCATGGGAAGAGACGTGGCTCTCACCGCATCTGAACCTATTTTATGGGGATTAGATGTTGCAAGGTTTGGCGGTGATAATTCTGCTTTGTGCGTACGCCAGGGAAATACTGTTTTTGAAATTATTACTTTTCCGTCCATGGATTTAATGCAATTGTGCGGAGCGGTAAAAAATAGATTTGACGATGCTACTGTCATGGAGCAACCGCAAGAAATATTAATTGATGTGATTGGTTTAGGATCCGGAGTGGTTGATCGTTTGCGTGAGCAAAACCTTCCCGTGCGTGGCGTAAATGTTGCCGAAGCACCGAGTACCAAAAAAAATTATTTGAATCTTCGTGCGGAACTATGGTTTGCAGTTAAAGACTGGTTGGCCCAAAGAGATTGTCGTTTACCAGAGGATGATGAATTAGCATCTGAACTTGCATCACCACAATACAAATATACTTCTAGCGGAAAAGTAAAAATAGAATCGAAAGATGAAATGCGAAAACGTGGCATAAAATCTCCGGACAAAGCAGATGCACTTGCATTGACCATGGCAAGTTCTGCCGCAAGTTTTAGTGGAAGCGAGAGTTATTTCGGTTATAATTTCAAAAAACCTTTAAAATCTCGAATCATTCGAGTGGGATAGTTTTACATGGCAAAAGATTACGAAGACAAAATGGAAGATGTGGTTA
>Ga0181604_10001827_pt1 | contig 18764 bp, 10 predicted proteins | sample 041ome_12_FD_148663 | JGI IMG/M metagenome (GOLD analysis project Ga0181604, IMG submission 148663) | Coastal salt marsh microbial communities from the Groves Creek Marsh, Skidaway Island, Georgia - 041410US metaG (spades assembly) | ecosystem: Environmental > Aquatic > Marine > Intertidal zone...
TTCGAGAGCGTCGTCGCGTCGCGCGCGCGATGGACGCGCGGCGGCGATCGGGCGTCGGTGCCGGGACCGACGCGCGATCGCGCGGGCCCGGCGCGGCGCGGCGCGGACGCGCGCGAGACGCGGCGTCGATCGAGGGCGGACGCGCGCGATCGGTGGATCGCCACCGCGGGGCGTCGAGCGGGACGACGGAGGCGGCGCGGGCGCGGGCGCGAGGCGGATTCGGGCGGCGCGCGCGACGCGAGAGGGCGCGGACGCGGTGGCGCGCGAGGTCGGGAGGGCGGGGCGCGCGGGCGAAAGGGCGCGCGCGACGACGAAGGCGAGCGCGGGGACGAGGGCGAGGCGCGAAGACTGACCTAGAACGGATTCGACGCGTCGACGCAGGTTCAACTCTCCAGCAAGGTGACCGTTTCTGGTCTCAAGCAAACCGCGCGCGTGAACGCGCGCACGGTGAAGACCGCCGCGCACTGCTCCGCCGCCGATGTGACGCGCAAGGCGGCGTCCTTGGCCGTCGCCGCCGCCGTCGCGGCGACGCCGTTGGTCGTCGTCGAAGAAGCCTTCGCGCGCGACGTGCAACCGTACGCCGGTTTGACCCCGTGCAAGACGTCCAAGGCGTTCGAAAAGCGTCAAAAGACCGAAATTAAGGCGCTCCAAAAGCGTCTCAAGAAGTACGACCCGGAATCCGCCCCGGCGCTCGCCCTCAACGCGACGATCGAAAAGACGAAGACGCGATTCGCCAACTACGGCGAAGCCGGTCTCCTCTGCGGTAAGGATGGTCTCCCGCACTTGATTGTTGATGGTAACCTCGAGCACCTTGGCGAGTTCGCCGTGCCGGGCTTGGGTTTCCTCTACGTGGCGGGCTGGATTGGCTACGCGGGCCGCTCCTACGTTCAAATGAACAAGGAAACCGCAAAAAAGCCGACGGAAGGTGAAATCATCATCGATGTCCCGAAGGCGCTCGGCTTGATGTTCCAAGCGGGTGCGTGGCCGCTCCTCGCCGGTCTTGAGCTCAAGAACGGTACGCTCACGGCGCCGGAGAGCGAGATCACCGTCTCCCCGAGATAAGCGACATAGTAGAAACTCTCGAGCGCTTGCTGTACGATCACGAGGACCTTCCTTTATTAGTCAGAAGAAACGCGATTTGTGATTGCCAAACATAATGCTTCTTTAATCGTACACTTGTGCTTTACATCGACGGAACACTCGTTCCTCTGCGCCGCTATTTGTTCTTCTACGTTGCTACCGCTACTCGCTTGCGGAGGACTTCCGAGCGCCGACGCTAAGATTGTTCGCGTTTCCTACGCGCCGTTCGGACTCGCAGGCATGGCGAGTCGCGTCACCACGAGATCATCGCTGGTCGTCGATTCTTCCACCAAATACTCGATGAGCATGATTGCGAAGAACGTCAGGCAAATTGCGATTCCGACGCCGACGCGCAGAAACTTTGACTGCGGTTGAACGCCGACGTTCGCACCCACCTCGGCGGCTTCCTCCGCCATGGATGCGAGCGCGGAATCAATCTGTAACAGAACCTCCTCGCGACGTTTCTTTCCAACCTCGCGTCGCTCGTCGTCACCGTTCCCCGCCGCCGCCCCTCCTCTTTTGGGCTGCGGAAACCGACGCTCCAACTCCGCGAGCGCGAGACGATTCCTCGTCTCGGCCTCGGCCTCGACCTCGGCCATCGCCCCGACGCGTCGCGAAGACACTTCGACGACCCCCATCCCCGGTTGTTTCCCCAGTCTCCCCATCGTTCGCCGCTCGCGCCGATTTTCCTCCGCGGCCTCCGCCCACGCGTCGAGTTCTCGCAGCGCCTCCCTCGCCTTCGTCTCCTTCGCGTCGCTCGCGCTCCCGAGCTGCAGATCCCACACCGCGCGTTCGCCCAATTCCATCGCCCCCTGCACGGCGTCCCGCACCGCGTCCAGCGCCTCGCGCGAGATTTTCGCCGCGCTCGCCCCCGCGAGCGCTCGGCTCGAGCGTTCGACCGCGTCGAGCGCGCTCGTGAGCTCATCCACGCTCGACGCCCTCGCGCGCACCGCCTCGCGAAGCGCCGCGCATCGTTCGTACACCTCGCTCACCGCGTCGCCGAACGGCGACGGCGGCGCGCGCGCGGGCGTCATCGTGTGGCGCGCCCGCGGTCGCACTCGAAGACGCGACGCCGAGATGTCGACGAAAAAGGTGCGCGAGCGCGCGCGACGCGCACCGCGGTCGACGCGTCGCGACGCGCGCGCGCGCGCGGCGACGCGGCGACGCGCGCGCGATCGATGACGCGCGATTGATTACGCCGGCCCGTTTGCGATTCGATTTGGTGTTGACGGATTGAATTCGAATTTGAACGACGACCGGCGCGTGACTGACGATCGTCGACGCGTGTCGATGCGCGCGCAGCGTACTCTGCTCAAGGTGATCATCCTTGGGGACTCGGGGTGAGTAACGCGCGCACGGCGAGGCGAAGGCGCTCGAACGAATGAACGCTCGCTCGGGACGCGACTGACGCGACGACGATCGTCCGCGATGTAGGGTTGGGAAGACGTCGTTGATGGCGCAATACGTAAATAATAAGTTCTCCAAGCAGTACAAGGCGACGATCGGGGCGGATTTCATGACGAAGGAAATCGTCATCGACGACACGGTGGTGACGTTGCAAATTTGGGATACGGCTGGACAGGAGCGATTTCAGTCGCTCGGCGTGTCGTTTTATCGCGGTGCGGATTGCGTGATGTGCGTGTACGACGTCAACTCGGCGAAATCGTTCGAGTCGCTCGAGAACTGGCGAAACGAGTTTCTCGTGCAGGCGTCGCCGAGCGACCCAGAGAAATTTCCCGTCGTCGTCGTGGGGAATAAAATCGACGTAGAGGACGGCAAGGACAGCAAGAGGGTGATCAGCGAGAAGAAGGCAAAATCGTGGTGCACGTCAAAGGGTGGTTTGATGCACTTCGAGTGCAGCGCGAAGGAAGATATCAACGTCGACGCCGCTTTTGAAGCCGTCGCGAGGTTCGCCGTGCAAAACGAAGACGCCGAGGAGGACGTGTACTTGCCGGACACCGTTAGCATCGACACGCGCGGCGCCGCACCCTCCAGCGGGTGCTGCTGACGACTTTTACGACTTGTCACGCGCGCACGCAACCATTCAACACCTTTCGTCGTTCCCATTCGCCAACTCGCTCGTCTCGCGTTCCGCGTCCCGCTCCGTGGATAAAGCGCGCGGCTGAGATTACTCATCATCCTCCATCGTCTGTCTCCACGCCACACCTCGCCGCGCGCGCGTCCGATGGCCATGCTCGCCACGTCCCGCGCGTACGCTCTCGCGCACGCTCGCCCTCGCCTCGCCTCGCCGTACCGTCATCGCGCGTCGTCGTCGCACCGCGCGGTCGCGGTCGAATCGACGTCGACGACGGCGAGCGATCTCGGCGCGCTCGGTGACGGACGATTCTCCAAGCTCCTCGGCGCGCTGGACGTCGCGGAATTGACGTCCGTGATCGCAGGAAGCGACGAAGCGCTGACGGTGTTCGCGCCGACGGACGAGGCGTTCGAGCGGTGCGCGCGGGACAGGGCGCTGGCGTTCGAGGAACTCGCCGAACGCGAAAACTTGGACGAGATATTGAAGTATCACGTCGTGAGCGGCGCGGTGAAGTCGAGCGATTTGAAGAGTGGACAAGTGAAGACGCTGAATGGACGCTCTGTGAAGGTTGACGTCGCTGGGGGTGAGGTGAAGGTCGACGGCGTCAAGGTGACGGAGGCGGATAAGGCGGCGTTCGGGGGCAACGTCGTCGTGCACGTCGTGGACGAGGTTGTTTTTCCGGCGTTTTCGATCAACGCCAAAGTGCAAACGCCGCAAGAAATTCTTGCGTTCGAGGGATGGGCGCCGGAGGTGATTAACGGACGCGTCGCCATGCTTGGGTTCGTGCTGGCGCTGGCGGGCGAAATCGCCACGGGGGAGTCGTTCACGACGCAGGCGGCGCACAACTTTGGCGAGCTCACGCGCACGATGTTCGTGTGGAGCTTGGCGTCTCTTTTCCCGGCGTTCAGTTCGAACGAGGGGTACGAGGCGAACCCGTTCAAGATGGCTGACAGTAAGGAATGGGAATTTGTTTTCCGCGGTTGCCCGCCGTGGCTCGCGGTGAAGGATGTCTTTTCGCCCGAGGTTGAACAGCTGAACGGCCGCGCCGCCATGATTGGCTGCGCTTCGATGATCGTTCTTGAAACGCTCCTGGGACACGCGCTCTTCTAGTGCGTCTTCGCGGACTCGCGCGACTTTTGTCTTTTCTTTTGTTTGGAGAGAGGCAGTGTTCGTTGGAATGTGGCGATGTTTTTTCGTAATTTTTTAGACAAATGAAGATTGTTTTAATCAAAGTCGAAATCGTCGATTCTCCGCCGTCGTCTTCGAAGGCATGACTTCATCAGAGTCGGAGAAGATCGATTCGTACTCATCGTCCGAATCGCTTTCTACAATGGTCGCTTTTCTCGCTCGTGACGACCTTGGGAGCTCTAAATCAGGCGCGGCGTTGACCAACCTGTCCGAAGCGCGCGTCGCCTTGTTCCATTTGAAAGCTCGGCGAAGCGCTATGAGATGGAGACGAAGGCAACGTGCATCACTCTTTTCGTTCGATCTGTGCGAGCAGCGAAGTAGAGGAGCCATCCAGCTCCACGGCAACCAGCCAGGCTGGAGCCAATCGCTTTCGATCGCACGCTGAAAGACGATGATCGCCGCCGCGAGCGCAGAAAGCGTTTGAGCCGACCCGGCAAGGTTTCGCCACATCGCTCGGCGCGTCTCGCTCCCGAGCACAGAGTTAAAGGCAACGTCGGGAATTTCGCTTTCCAAGGTCAAGAATGCGGATCGAACGCGAGAAATGCCTTCGACATCATCGCTCACTCCGCTCGTCGCCCATTCGCCATCGTCAGGCCGAGAAGGCAATGCATCGACATCCTTCAAGGCTGCTTGATCCGCGCCGTATCGACGTTGCAACGAGCGCCAAAGATCACCTTCTTTTCTTCCTTTCGGATTTATGTTGTCGATCAAAACCTTAGTTTCGCTCAACGTCATAATTCCATACTCCGGCTCGACGTCATGATGCTCGTTATCCTTCGCCGCTTGCACGATGACTTCGCCCCAATTGCCCAATGCCCAGTATTTTTGTCTATGACGATCCGAGCCCAAAGGCTCCCGTCGCGGTGCGGTTTGCAGCTGGGGCACTTCGACTTCGTGCCACTTGCTTTGCCATCGCACGCGAGCTTGCGCGAGTTCTTCTTCCGTCGGCACTTTTTGTTGCTTTGTTTGCTGGGGTGCCTTTGCCTTCTTTTCCTTCTTCTCCTCGGGCTTCACCTCTTCGGCGGGCGACGCTTGCGCTTCATCAACATCCATCGGTTGGGTTTCATCCTTAGCCTTGGCTTCCTCGGCCGCTTTCGCCTCCTCGGCTGCTTTCGCTTCCTCAGCGTCACGCGCCTCACCCTTGCCATCTTCACGATCTAACCGATATTCGCTCCAAGCTTTGATGTGCTGTCTGATATCCTTCTTGGTTTCGTTGGCCAAGTTCACTCCGTTGTCAATCGAGGTTCGCAACGCGACAGAATCTAACGCTACCGTCATCAACGTCCGCAACAAAGTGACGCGAGCCTGAGGAGACAAACCATCAAAGCCGACAGCGTCGATATCGCGCGCCAGCGATCTCAATCGTCGCGCAAAGGCTCCACGGCAACCGCCTGTGTATACGGCGTCTTCGGCGGCGTTGTCGACTTTCTCCATCATGGCGTCTCGTGCGATAATCATCTCGCCCGTGGATGCTTTGTGCAACGTAGTGCCTTCGAAGGATTTGCAACAACTCACATTGGGCGCATCGTTGTTTTCCTTCTCGCGCACGCAAGTTGGGCAGAACCATTCACCTTCTGGTTCGGCGAGCAATGGAGGGTCGAGGCACTTTGCGTGGTACTCCCCATCGCACGAATCGCACAAAAGCACAGTTCCGGCCATGACATCTAATCCGCACACGGAGCAGCCTTCATCCCAAGGGGTCTTCGGAAGTTCGTCGGATCCCGCCTTGGTTTGCTTGAGCGCACCTTCGACAGCCGCGATTAACTCCTTCTTTGCCTTGGCACCGTTGCCATTAGTGAGACTGGCCATGTTTGTGGCCGCTTCGAGTACGTCTGCTTTGATGAGTTCGTCCATCTCGTCTGCGTTGCTCGTCGAATGCGCCGCTGCAGCGTACACGCCCGCGCCGAGGCGAGCGTCGAGGAGACGAATGTCCAAGCCTCTTGGATGTTGTCCCTTCACAGCAGCGCCGTCACCGCGAAGGCACACTTGGCTCATCGAATGCTGGCACGCCATGTTCCTCAGTGCACATCGAACAGCGTGAATGTGTTGCGACGATTTCGCTTCGGCAACTGCACTCTTAGCTTTTTGTCGACGAGACTCAACGACGCGCGAAGAGGAGTCATCAGAGACGCCAGAGCCCAGTGCGTACATCTCAATCTCGGCTGCCGCCAAAGCTTCGGCGTCACTCAACGCGCAAAGAGCAGGGGAGACTCGAGCGCTGTACTTTTCGACTGCATGACCATGCCAAACTGCACCTTCCGCGTATGAAAGCGGATCGATGCCAGCATCACCTGAACACATGTAACGAGTGAAGACATCCGCGGCTTCAGGGAGAATCGGCGGGGCATCTTTCAAGTACGGCTCGTACGCGGGCATATCGTGGATCACAGAAGCAGCGTACAAAAATCGACGCACAAGTTCTTGCCACACACCTTTCGTATCCGAGATATGCGAATGCGCATCTGGAAGGAGCTGCAATGCGCTTGCGCTGGACTTATCCACAGACGCGGCAGCGTCAGCCACGCACGGAGCGATGAGAGCCAAGTGCAAAGAAGCCATGAACTCTTCTGATTCCTTGGGATTCGACAGCACGCGCGCCAAGGCTTGAACCGTAGGGGGTGATTTCACATCGGCGGCGGATCCAAAGAGTTCACGCTTGAAGCGATCGAGAAACATCCAAATTTCCATGATGTCGCCCAACTCTGACTTTTCTTTGAAATCTGGTTCGATCTTCAAGTTTGGCGACATCACAGGCGGCGAGTAAGTCGTATCGGCGCTATCCGATTCGCGTTCACTCATACCAACGAGCCACTCCTTCTGTTTGTTCTCGAGTTCGTTCATCATTTTGGCGCGTTCTGCATCACGCTTCTTCTTCTCCTCGGCCTCTTTCGCACGTTTTGCCTTGTTTATCTCCTTTTGCGCTTCGCGTTCGATCGCTGCCTTGGCCTTCGCCGCTTCTCGAACAACCTTCTCCGCTTCCCTTTGAGCTTCTTTCTGCATTTTAGCTGCTTCCTTCGCCGCTTCCTTCTCTGCTTTGGCAGCCTCCCGCAAAGAGTCGCGATGCTGCTTCATGATTTCCGCGAGCGTTCTTTTCGCGTCCAAACGCTCCTCTCTTTGCTTCGCACGCGTCGCAGCGCTGTCAACGCGCGATATGAGACGCTCAATCAGCTTGCTAATGGACTTCTCGACCCTGCTCTGTGCCGACTTTTCGGTCTTTTCCTTCTTCGTCATCTCGCGAATCTTGGCGAGAATTTCCTTGGAATCGCAGAGACGCGATTTGGAGCGGCGAACTCGTTCTTCAAACCACCCCTCACGCTCTTCGACAAATTGGTACTTGGCAGCCGCGTCAGATCCTGGCAAACTTTCGATTGCACGAACGACGCGAACATCATCAAACGAAAAGTGGTCGTGGATCCCAATGGAAACCATGGGGCCGATGGTTTCGCACATCTCAAGCCAAGCACCGAGCGGAGAAGCCGAGCACACACTCACAGTAGAACCGTCTTTTTCCGTCGACACGACGAATTCAGGCGCATTATCGGAAGCTTTCGTGACTTCACTCGTAAACGTCACGCCAGAGTCGTTCTTCCAAATCGTCTTGTAACCAAGTGGCCAAATGTGCACGTCATCGTGAAACTCATCGTTATCGCCAAGAACTTGGCCGAAACTCTCCACAACCAAATTTTCTCCTAAATCCATCGGCACCGTCGGTTGCTCGGCTTCTCGAGCCTTCTTCACCGCCTCCTCGCGAGACAGCGGCTTGAAGTGTTCGGGTTTCTTCGCCGCGGCGGACGATTTGAGAATTTTTTGCGGCGCGAGCCCGAGCGCGCGCACCACCTCCAATCTCGATCGATACCTCTCCTTATCGGGCGACCAGTACAGCGCATCGTACGTTCCCGCGCTCGCGCCTTGTGTCCGCATCGTCGCCGTGCACGTCCAATCATCCGAAAGCTGTCCTCCGCACTTGGCCACGTACTCTCGCAACGCCTCCAGCAACGCCGGCGTCGGATCATCCGCGCTCCGATCCGCCCGAATCGCCCCTCCTGCCGTCACCTTCACCCGTTTCGCCGCCTGTTCATCCCCACCGCTCGCCTCCGCGTTCGCCCCAACCACTTTCCCATCGACGATTTTCGCCCCGGCGCCGACGCTCGCGCTTCGTCCTCGCGTCGACGCGTGAAAGTCATCGTCATCGTCCTCCTCCTCGTCTTCGTCCTCCTCGTCGATCGAGCTCGCGTCGTAATCCGCATCCTCATCATCCTCGACCCCGTCGTCGCTCGGTCTCACCGCGCGTCCGTTCGTCGTCGTCGCGTCTCTCGTCGTCTCGGTCTCGACAGGTGTCTTTTGATCATCATCGCCCGTTCGCGCCGTCGCGTTTTCCCTCGTCTCTTCGCCCTCGCGCGCGTCTTCCCGCGACGCGATCGTCCTTTTGTGCATCTTGAACACTCCCGCGGCGTCCATGGCGACCCGGGGCGCGCGCCGGCGCGTCGTCAAGTCCGGCTGGTTTGAAATGCGAACCTCGAGCGGGGCGCGTGTCGACGGAATTCGCGCGCGCGCGGCGACGCACTGGCGCGCGCGCGCCCGATCGGCGCGGTCTCGCGAGACGACGAGGCGAGGAAACGGAACGACCGCGCGCGCGCGCGAAGCGGAGGGGCGAACGCGCGCGCATCGGCGCGCGAACGGGCGATTTCGATGAGCGAAAAGATGAAATCGGCGTTTCAAGCGGCCAAGTCAAAGGTTTCGAGCGCGGTCGAGACGACCAAGGCGCGGTCGAAGGCGCGACAGACGTCCGCGGGGGGGAGCATGGATGTCGATGCGTCGTTAAGGGGGGTCGGGGACGACGGAGACGCGCGCGAGGCGCTGCGCGAGGCGAGGGAACACGCGAATTCGTTGGAGCGAGCGCAGGCGGCGCTGAACGGGGAGATGCGGCGGATGGCGAATGAATACGAAAGGGTGCGCGGTGAGCTCGATGCGGTGAGCCGGGAGAAAGAAGAGGTTCGACAACGAGCGTCGGCGGCGTGGACGGAGATGACGGCGGAGATCGAGACGTTGAAGGCGGAGCTCGAGCGGGCTCGAGGCGGGAAAGCGGAGGGCGACGCGGGAGAAGACGCCATAGATGAACTCAAGCAAAAGGCGCACTTGGAGGCGCGAGCGATTAAAAAGGTTCTTATTGAAGACAGGGAAAAGTTTGCCGCGACGGAGGCTGAGTTGAGGGGGAGAATTAAAGAATTAGAGGACGCGCTCGCGAATGTCGAGGAAGGCGCCAAGTACACAAGCGAGGCGAACGCGGAGCTATCGTCCAACGTGCAGACGTTGGAGTCGCAAGTTTCTTCGCTTCGGATAGAAGTGAACGAGAAAAACGCCACGGTAGAGCGTTTGGAGCGAGCGAGCGCGGCGCCGTCTGAAGAAGTTGCGGCGGCACGTGCGGAGACTCGACAGACGCAAGCCCAAGCCGAAAGACTCGAGTCTTTGCTCGAGGTCACGAAGTCGGAACTCGAAAAGACGACGTCTTCGCTCGAACAAGAAGAAGCGAACGGCGCTAAAACACGCGAAGCCGTGGTGTCGCTAGAGTCTCAGTTAGCGGCGGTAACAGCAGAGCTGCAAGCAAGTACAGACGCTCAAGCGTCCACAAGCTCTGCAACAGACGAACTCAAGGCAGAATTAGCCGCCGCACGAGTCGAGTACGGCCAAGTACGGTCCGAGCTCGAGGCGAAATCGAAGGCGCTGGAGCAGGCGCAGGCTTCAAGCGTGGCGACAAGTGAGCTCGAGGCGGAGCTGGCTTCCACGCGCTCTGAGCTCGAGGCGAAATCGAAGGCGCTGGAGCAGGCGCAGGCTTCAAGCGTGGCGACAAGTGAGCTCGAGGCGGAGCTGGCTTCCACGCGCTCTGAACTCGAGGCGAAATCGAAGGCGCTGGAGCAGGCGCAGGCTTCAAGCGTGGCGACAAGTGAGCTCGAGGCGGAGCTGGCTTCCACGCACTCTGAGCTCGAGGCGAAATCGAAGGCGCTGGAGCAGGCGCAGGCTTTGTCAAGTGAGACGCAGCAACGGTTGGAAACCGCTCGCAACACATCGCAGTCGGAAGTATCCGTGCTGAAGCAAGAGCTTGTAGAAAAGAATCATGCTCTTGCGGAAGCGCAAGCGTCGAGTGTGAACGTGGAAGAAATTCAAGCCACGACTCAGTTGTTGGAATCTCAGCTTGTTGCAGTGAAAGCAGAGCTTGAAGCAAAGAGCGCAGAGCTCGACGCACAGAAGGAGGCACTCATGCGCGCCGAAGCGACGAAGAGTTCAAGCGCAGAAGAAGTCGAAACAATGAAAACGACGTTAATGTCTCAACTTGCGATGGTGCAAGACGAACTCGCGTCAAAGACCGAGGCGCTCAAGAAGGCAGAGTCTGCGTCGAACGCTGCAGCACAAGAAAAAGCAGCCGCGAAGGAATTGTTCGATTCACAATTGAGCTCTGCGCGAGCGGAAATTGAATCAAAGACGAGTGAGGCACAAAGTGCATCGGACGCAAGGGACGCCCTGCAGTCCAAGGTGAGCGCCCTTCAAGGCGAGCTTCAGGCGAAACATGAAGCGCTCGAGCTTGCGCAAGCCTCAACGGGATCAGCGACGGACGAACTCCAATCGAGCCTCGATGCGGCTCGTCAACGAGCCCTTGGTTTTGAAACCGATCTCGAAGCGCTTCGTGCAGAGCTCGCGGCTCTTCGTGCAGAGCTCGCGGATAAAACGCAAGCGCTCACCGCGTCTGAGCAGAATGCCTCCGCCGCGAGGACGGAGCTACAAGAGAAACTCGAGAAGAGTCTTGAGCACGCTCGAGCAGAGATTCAACAAGTAACGGAAAAACACGAGGAAGTGCAGGCGACGTTATTGACGGATGTGGAATCGCTCAAGGCGAATCTAGAGTCGGCAGAGACTCGTAATGCCGTCATGGAAGAGGAGCTTCGCTTGACAAACGAAGCGCTGAATCGTTCATCCGTCGAAGCCTCGGGCATTGAAAGTGTTCGCACACAGCTCGCTGAGGTCAGCGAGCGTTTCAAAGAGTCCGAAATGGAAAGATCCACTCTCGAGCAAAGTCTGCGCGTCGCGAACGAGCGCCTGACCTCGTTGGAAGAACGACTCAAAGTTGCTGAGGAGAACGATGCCTCCGCCGCCGAGGCGCTCCGTGAAGCCAATGAACAAGCCGCGAAGGCGAAGGATAACGTCGCGTCCATCGCCTCCGTGAGCGCCACCCAATTCGCTCAAGAGCGTCAAATGATGAAAAATGCCCTGAGCGAGCTCCAAACCGAGCGTGACATCCTCGTCAAGATGCTCAAAACTTTTCACGCGCACGGCGTCGTGCACTCGACGAGCGAGACAGCGTCTCATCGCGACGCCAGCGAGAGCGTCTTCGGGGACGGCCCTTCGGAGTTCGCCCGGCGTTTCACCGATTCCGCGTCATTAGCTGGCGTGTTCACCCCGAGAAAACGCGCCCCGTACGTTGACCTCGACCGGCAGTCCCCCAACTCACCGCGCTCGCCCAACTGAAATAAATAGCTCACGTTGCAACCATCGTATCTATGCCTCACCGCCGCCTCACACAGATGCACGATGTCGCTCGACCGCGTGGACGCCGATGATGACCCATCATCGTCCACCGATGACGACGGTTTCCCTCCCGGCGTGTCCCTGGGCACGACGCACGGTGGCGTCCGAGTGTTGCAAATCGATGACCATCCAGAAGACAAACCAAAGTGCGCGAAAAAGCTTCAACATCCCGCGAGTGGAAGCGAAATCACGCTCATCGGAAGCGCGCACGTCTCAGAGGCGTCCGCACGCGAGGTATCGCGCGCGATTCTAGAGGGTAAACCAGATTTGGTGGTCATCGAACTCGACGGGGACAGATTGAAGAGTTTGTTGCGGAGCGCGAGCGAAGACCGACCCGCGATGCACGCGGCGAGGCGAGTGGCGAGCGTGCGTGAGGCGTTCAACACGCTGGTGAATGGACAATTGGCGATCGTGGCGGGGAGTTTGGGGTACTCGACGATCGGGGCGGTGTTGGACACGCGGCCCGGGGCAGAGTTCATAGCTGCGGTGGAAGCGGCGCGGGACGTCGGCGCGACTGTGGTTCTTGGAGATAGGAATCAGCGAGCAACGGTGGGGAGGTTGATGGCGCGTGTGCGACGTGGATCAACGCTGTTCGATGAGCTGGCCAAAACTGGAGAGTTTTTGGGGGGGGAGACGGATTTGGCGCGCGCCGACGCGGCGACGAAGCGAAGTGGCGTGCAAAAGGCAAAGCATATATTGGAGAAGGCTGGATGTGAACATAGCGAGGCGGTCATTAAATCCGCGCTAGAAATTTTAGACAGCGGCTTGAGAGGCATACCGGTACGCGTGGATGATTTGATGCGCGTGCGAAAGTGTGCTCGTAGGGTTGTCGAGTACGTGCGAGTTGAGTCGTTCAATGGCAACCCGACGTTCAGTCCCGGATTATCAAAGGTCGATAGCGCCAAAAAGATGAGCATCATGGATTGGGCGACGGCTGAAACGGTTATTCGAGAGCGTGATTTGATCTTGGCGACGGCACTACAACGGGACCCCACGGCATCGAGTGTCGTCGGCGTTGTGGGAGCCGGTCACATCGCGGGCATCCAGCAACTCTGGGACGAAGTTGAAAGCTCGGAATCGCGCGCAAAGTTCAACGAATATCTGAACGAATGGCCGACAGACGCAAAACCAGTCGACTATACTAACAGAATTTTGTCCGGCGTGTTCGGTGCTGCCGCGTTCACTACGATACTCCGTCGGGGATCTGCCGGGGCGGTGAAATTCGCCGGCGCGTTGGTTGGATCGATGTTGACGCTCGGCGCCGTCGGGACGTATATGGGTGCTTCTGGATTAGTCGCGCTTGGCCGTGTCGCCGTCGCGATAGAAGATGCATCAATTCGCGCGGCTGAGCTTGGAAATCGCGAAGACTCGGCTCGGGCGAAGGGAGCATTTTCAAACATGATTGTTCGAGACGCGGCTGTGCCATATAAGGAATAACAGAGATTTTAATTTATGTACTTTACATCGCTTTAACGCGGGGAATATCCACCCGACGTTCTCACTTGCTCTGGTGAGGCGTTTGCCAAAATCGGACTCACTCCATACGGATCAGCCATTTCTGGGGTGTCGTTGAAAGAGTTTTCTTTATCGACAAACAATGGTGACACCATGTCGACGTTTGGCGTGCAGCCACCGTCGTACTCTCCAGTCGTATTCAGTGCGGCGACGGCATTGAGGGCTTGACGAGCTGCTTCTAAATCATCTTGACTTCCGGCAACATCCATATCACCTGAAGCAGTTCGATCCAACTCCATGGAATCACGCCATTGTACGCTCGTACGCAACATGGACTCCTCACCGATTGCCTCCGTCACCATGGGGTTGATTTCATCATCCTCGTTCAAATCAGCTGAGTCATCACCCATGTCGATGTACACTTCCACTGGCTTGGGACTTCCCTTGATCATCACCGGTGTCGTTCTCGGACCTAGCGACGAGGTATTGGATACGTTACTGTCCGTCTTTCGGTGCCCAAACTCAGGCGTGTCCACTGCTTCGGCGCCCGTGTTCAGGTCGACCGATAATTTATTTTCGTTCACCGGCTCCAAAGGTGAGCGGTAAAACGGCGCAGGAGATCGTACGAAGTTATTACTAGCGCCAGGACTTTTAATCGGCGTCTTCTTTAGCCCGCTGAACAGTTGCCTTCCACCAATCGCGTTGTTGATGGCGCTGACGCTGGGGTAGCCCAAGGGCGGACCCTCGGGAACAAAAGGATTCCACAACGCGGCGGCGCTCATCCAGTTCACGGCGCTGATCATCCACAAGAAGTTGACCGCCACAGCGATGCTCAAATAGCTGTAATAGTGCTCCTCGGCGACGAGCGAGACAACGATGAGCATGATACCGGCCTCTATGGCGAGAACGCCGATGATGACAGCGAATGGAATCAAAGCGTCTTCTCGTGTGAGCCCCCAAAAGGATTTCCTCGGGCACGACGTGGAACGCCACCAAAACTTGCCCTTGCGGTCAGTAGAGTTAGAGACGTACGAGGACGGCGGCCAGATCAAGCAAGCAACCAATAGCTTGACGTCATCGAGGACGGGCAAGTTCCAAGTCCGTCCCCAAATTTTAAACTCGCGCAATTCGCAAAACTTTTCCCAAACCTTTCGGTCGTGAGTGCCCGGGAGACGGATCTTCAACAAACCGAGGATAACGCACGCGTGGAAGAAAAATACAAGCATGACATACGGACCTGTGACCGCGGCAAAAAGGCCAATTGTGCAGATTCGTGCCGCGAGCTCAAAGAAGCGGTAGCACGCCTTGGCCATCATTTCAGACAGGTGTGCCTTGTGCATCTTCCAGTACTCTCTCCACGAGTACGCGGGCGGTTTTTCGTGCAAGTCTAACGAAACAAAACACAAGGTACCAGAGGTGATCGAACCCGCGACGGCCAGGAACAGGAGCATGTCGAATCCCTCCCGACCCGGGCAGACGCTGGTGGGAGACGAGCACGAGATTCCAATGTACGCCTGGAGCGTCGCCATGGGGAGCGTTAAGAAGATGGTATCCACGAGTTGCATCCCACGAAGATCCATTTCAGCCTTTCTCGCTCGCACATCATTCGTTCGGAGCGCACGCCAAGCGGCAAAGGCGGTGCCGAGCTGCAACATCGCGCACGCGGCACCAAAGCGCCTGACGACGACTTTGAAATCGTACTTGCTGAATCCAAAGACTTTTTGGTCCTTGCCCACACTTCCTTTCGCCGGTTTCTTGGGCATGGGATAGTGAAGCACCCAGTATCCAGTAATACACGCCGCCGAGAAGACGAAAAACGTCAAAACCATGCTGAACCACAACCAAGATCCCGCTCGAGCGAAGCGATGAAGTTCGCGCACCAACTGCGTCTTGGAGTAAAAGTCGAGCAAGATTCCAACTACGAGCATCAAGCGCTGCACGATGTTCAACGACGGACCCAGGCACTCGATACGCTCAAGAACTTGACGAGAGATTGGAATCGGGGTCATGGGAACGACGTTCGCCGGGAGAGACATGCGCATCGCTGCCCGCTTCTTTGCCGCCGCGCTCGGACGAGACGGCGTTGCGCCGGCATCAATGGAATTTCCGAGCACTTTATTCTCGAACGGTGCCGTCATGGGCGAACCAATGGACGCCCACATGCCACCAGGCTTCATATTACTTCTCGGCTCGACGTTACTCCGACGGAACCGATCCACCGGTGACATGAGCGGCGTTTGACTTCCCGCCGCTTCCTGTTGACTGGCTTCCTCGTCCTCATCCGCGCCCTCGGGGGTGCCGCCGAGGTTGACCTCGTCCTCGCATTCGTCTCCATCATCTCGTGCCGACGTCATCTTACGCTCCGGGGTCTCAAGTCCGTCCATATCCTCCTCCGCGCCCTCCTCAAGCTTCGCCGCCGCCTCCTCGATGGCGGCGACGCGCGCGCACACTCGCACCGGCGGTGTCTGCGTAGCCGGTCGTCCCATCCCTGGACTCTCCGCCATCGACCCCCACGCATCATCACCATCCTCTGCATCCTCAAATCCATCATCGTTCGCCGTCACGGGCGATTCCTCACCTCCGCTCGTCCTCGGCGTCCCCTCCACGCGCACCTCGCAGTCCTCGTCGTCGTCCTCGCGCGCGTCCTCGCTCGCCATCGACGACGTCACCGCGCGTCGTCCGTCGCTCGGCGTCGTCACCGGCGACGATTCTGCGTCGCACGCGCGCTTCCGAGCGCTCGCGCGCGTCGCCCGTCGCGTCGTCGGCATCCGCGCGCGTCGATGTCCCGGCCTCGTGTCGTTCCCCCGTTTTTCGACGCCGCGCGCGGTCGCGATGCGGTCGTCTTCGTCGCGCACGCTCGAGCGCGAGGATGAATAATATTAATCTCTGAGCGCTCGCGCGGCGTCTCGAGTCGAGGCGTCGCGCGCGGGGACGGTGAGCGTCGCGCAGTTGCGCGGCGTCGAGAGGACCGTTTGTATCCCGCTCGAAGAATTTGATGTGCTTTACAACGTGTAACTGTTTACCTATATACGGCATTCGGACATACGGAGTATCATGCCACACGTGTACATATAAAGGCTAACGAAATAACCTACCAACATACTCGAATGGAAATAAACTGCCCGTTCTCGAAGAGCGCCCGACGCCGCGCCGCGCGCACGCTTCCGCCTCTTCGCGACGCTCGTTCACTAGCCATGGGTCGCGTCATCCGAGGTTGCCGTAAGGGTAAAGGGTCGGTGTTTACCTCCCACACCCACACCCGCAAGGGCGCGGCGAAGCATCGCCAACAGGTGCGTCGACGACGACCGGCGCGCGACGCCACGGGACGCGCGATGGCACCGCGATCGCGACGCGCGCTCGAGGATTGGCGCGCCGTGCGCGCGCGATCGACCGCTCGAAGCGCGGTGATGGGTGATGGAATATGCGTGTTATCGAATCGCGTCGACGCGCGCGATGGGGACGCGTCGGCGCGCGCGCGACGGGGTGAAACGTGGATGGAGTTGTGAAAGACCTAAGACGGACGACTGACGATGGGACTCGACGCCGCGACGCAGGATTACGCCGAAAGACACGGTTACGTCAAGGGCGTGGTGACGGATATCATTCACGACCCGGGTAGAGGCGCGCCGTTGGCCAAGGTGCGTGTTTGCGATGTGTTCGACGGCGCTGACGCTCGATCGTCCTCGACGGGAGTAGGGCTTTGGACGCGCGAGGCGCGCGCGCGCGGAGGGACGTGCGTTCGACGCGAGGGAAGATTCGAACGCCCCTGTGCGTGTTTGAATCAGTGACTGACGATGTTATAAACTTTTTCGTGCGATTTGTAGATGACGTTCCGTCACACCAAGCGTTACGGTCTCCAAAAGGAGCTCTTCATCGCGGCGGAAGGGACGTACACGGGTCAATTCGTGTACGCCGGTAAGAAGGCGCAGTTGGCTATTGGTAACATCTTGCCGATCAGCTCTATGCCGGAGGGTACGATCATTTGCAACGTTGAGTCCAAGCTCGGTGATCGTGGTACCTTGGCCAAGGCGTCTGGCGAATATTGCATCTTGATCTCGCACAACCTCGATACGGGTTTCTCCCGCATCAAGCTTCCGTCTGGGGCCAAGAAGACGATTCCTTCCGGTTGCCGCGCGACGGTTGGTCAAGTTTCGGGTGGTGGTCGCTGCGATAAGCCCATGCTTAAGGCTGGTGCGAGCTACCACAAGTACAAGGTCAAGCGCAACAGCTGGCCGAAGGTTCGTGGTGTGGCTATGAACCCGGTTGAGCACCCTCACGGGGGTGGTAACCACCAGCACATCGGTCACGCGTCCACCATTCGTCGCGACCGTTCGGCTGGTGCCAAGGTCGGTCTTATTGCCGCCCGACGCACTGGTCGTCTTCGTGGGGCGAAGCCTTCCGAGGCTGACTAGATTTCACCGTAATACGACTCTCTCGAGATTCCAAACCGTGCGCGCTCGTCTCGTCGCCTCGACCCGCGCGCTTCGTTCGACCAACGCAAAGATAATTACCACCCCTGAGCAGTCTATCTCACGCGTGGCAGTCTCTTTGCAACATCAACCGCTCGGCGCCTCGATCGGTCGCTCGCCCCACTCGTGGACGCGACTGACTCGAGCGTCCCGAGCGCACATTCAACAAGCATTGCACTTTTTTTCTTTTTGCACTTTTCCTTCACATGCCGGACGGCGTCACGCCCGCCGAGCGTCACGCCCGCGCGGGCGTGCGCGCGAGACGATGGTCCTCGCGAAAGCGAAAACGCGCCGCGGCGGCCGCGGTCGAGTTCCGGCTCGTGTCGTACAACCTCCTCGCGCGACAGTACACGACACAGCTCGGTCGAGCGCTGTATCGCGTCGGTCCGCATCGCCTGGAGTGGTCTAGCAGAGCGAAGACGCTGCGATGCGAGCTCGAGATGCTGAGCGGTGACGTCGTGTGCGCGCAAGAGTACGAGGAGAAGGCGTGGAGAGGGAACGAGGCGCTTTTGGGCGACGAGTACGCTCGAGCGGCGCTGTGCGAGCGTAGCGGAGAAGCGCGAGGGGAGAAGCGAGCGGAGAAGCGGGAGGGGTGCGCGATATTCATCCGTCGCGGTGCGTTCACGTGTGAAACGACAGAGAAGTTGAAGTTTGATGATTACGGGTTGGGCGATAACGCCGCATGCGTGGTGACGTTGCGACATCGCGCTCGAGACGGTTTTCGGTTGGTCGTCGCAAACGCCCACTTGCTGTTCAACCCAAAGCGCGGCGACGCGAAGGTTGGACAGGTGCGCGTGCTGCTCGCGACTGTGGCGAGGATACGCCAAGACATCGTCGATCGCGGGCTGATGGCGCATTGCGTGATATGCGGCGATTTTAATTTTTCTCCAAATTCTGCGCTCTACCATTTCTTCTCAAACGGAAGGCTTGATTTGAGCGAGGTGAATAGGCGCGAGCTT
>Ga0181604_10001831_pt1 | contig 18748 bp, 15 predicted proteins | sample 041ome_12_FD_148663 | JGI IMG/M metagenome (GOLD analysis project Ga0181604, IMG submission 148663) | Coastal salt marsh microbial communities from the Groves Creek Marsh, Skidaway Island, Georgia - 041410US metaG (spades assembly) | ecosystem: Environmental > Aquatic > Marine > Intertidal zone...
CGTGCCGAGCCCGAAGGCCCGGCACGTCTCTGGCGGAGAGGGTGGGATTTGAACCCACGGACCACTCGCGTGGTCAACGCCTTAGCAGGGCGCCCCATTCGGCCGCTCTGGCACCTCTCCGAACACAGCAAAGTCTACAGATCGACAGTCGTAGGGCTACCGGTGACCCGATAGGTTGTTAGACGGAACGGTGGCAGAGCGGCCTAATGCACTTGTCTTGAAAACAAGAGACCTTACGGGGTCCGGGGGTTCAAATCCCTCCCGTTCCGCTCTTCGGGCTCAGTGATTGCTGTGCCAAGCAAGCGCTCGATCAGCGGCGTTTGCTCCGCACATTCCATGTGCCCCAGCCCCGGGTGGCGTCGACGAGGAACACAAATACACGCCCGGGATACCTGTTGCATACGGGTTGGCACTCACCCTCGGACGAAACACCGTCTGGAGCGGTGAACCCGCACCACCAATAATGTCGCCACCAACAAAGTTCTCGTTGTACTGCGACATCTCTGTGGTTGACCGCACGGCGGTACCCACAACTCGATCACGGAACCCAGGCGCAAACCGTTCGATCTGACTCATGATCGACTCTGTCGCATCTCCGGAATAGCCATGTGGAACATGCGCATACGCCCAAATCGGATGAACATTCCCCGATGAACGGCTCGGGTCAGCCAAATATTGCTGCCCAACGAGAACGAACGGTGCATCAGGCATCTTGCCGTCGACAACCGCACGTTCACTCGCCACTACCTCTTCAAAGGAACCACCGACATGTACCGTGCCCGCACGTCGAGGAGACTCAGCCGACCAAGGAATTCCTCCCTCGACCGCAAGATCCACTTTGAACGCACCGGGTCCATGGGAAAACTTCCGGTACGCCTTCGCCACTCTCGCCGGAAGTCGATCTCCAAGAATGTTCAATGCCGTCGACGGCACCACATCGAGCAACAACATATCGTGCTCGGGAAGATCGCTGACCGACGTCACGCGAACACCGGTTTCGATTTTGCCGCCGTGAGCAATGATGTCGGCGACGAGCGCATCAACGATCGTCTGAGTACCACCCTTGGCGACAACCCATCCATGAGCGTGCGCAGCCGCCGTAAGCGTCACCCCGACCGCACTCGTCAACGGGCGATCAAGGCGCCAAAACGCGTGAGCAGCAACCCCCGCCCACAGGGCACGTGCTTGAGGAGACTTCCATGCTCTCGCGAGCGTTGTTGCCGGAGGAAGCACACGTACACCAAAGTTCGAGAGCGTGAGCGGGTGCCGTGGAACCCGAAGAACCGGTTGCGAAATGTCTGAAAACAACTCGTCAAAGCGAGCTGCCGTCGAAGCAAACATTTTCCGCCATCTGCGACCATCACTACCGAGCAACTCGTCGGTGACATCGAACGACCGAGCGAACGCTCCTGCCGAGCCGTCGTCAAGGGGATGCGCGCAGTCGATCTCGGGAGAACACCACTCAAGACCCGGAAGATCGACCTCCTGAAAGAACGGCGATGCCAACGCCATTGGATGAGCAGCCGAGCAATGGTCGTGCAGCAACCCAGGCGCGAGGTACTCCGAACTACGTGCACCACCGCCAACAGTTTGGGCGGCCTCGAGCACCGTCACCGATACCCCGGCACGAGCAAGTCGAGCCGCGGCGGCAAGCCCATTTGGGCCGCCACCTACGACAATTGCCGACGTCATCTTGTCAGGCGTTTGTGAGCGAGATTCCCTCACCCTTTGTGTCGCGTCCACCATCGCCAGGGTAGGCCTCGCCAACCGGTGTGTACCCCTCACGCTGCCAAGTAATCACGTGAGGAACAAGGCCATCCGGCAAGAACGGTTGAGTGTGATACGCATCATCGTTGTGATACCAACCTTTCTCAACCACTCCTAGAGCAGCATCAATCACCCGATACTGCACCTTCTTTGAGAACAACGGTTGTGATTCGGTAAACACCACTCGTAGGTCACCAGGCTCGTAGTTGCAGCGCTCTTGGACTGCTTCAATCAGGCGCTCGTCGTTGCAGTGGGCATCGCCAAAGTTCCATCCGAGCAATACGTTTCCTAGGAACTCGCCTTCACGAAGTACGCGGGTATCCATGTCGTCGTTGTGACGCAGGTGCAAAGAGATATGCATTCGACCCATCGGGTGCATCATTCGGAACGCAATCGCTTTCTGAATAAAGACCTCAGAAATTTCCTTACCAAAGATTGGAATGATCTGGTCGATTTGGTTGTCAGCAGCCTTCACGATCCGCTCGTTGATGCGGTCTTCCTTTTCTTTGTCGACAAACGCCCAAGTGGTTGACGCCCAGTTGCCTGCGTACTGCTTCATACCAATGAGGAACGACACATACTGCGGCCAGAATGCCCCCAGCACAATGCCAAATAATCCAACGAACAGCACCGGAATCAACAACAGGGGTTCGATGTCTCCCACACCCCAGCCGTCACCAGCAGGGAAGTTGGCGAACAAGAATCCGGTACAGAAAATGAAGAACACATTCCACTCAAGCGGCACCGCCAGTGGGATCGTCGAAATGATGAAGGTGTGTAGCGCCCAGATCGAGAGAATGGCAATCCACGTCATCCACGGCCACGGCGAGAACAGCAGCACCATCGGCATCACGAGTTCACAGGTAGTACCGCCGATATGCGCAATGAGGTGTGTTGCTTTTGATGGCCGAAGGTCGTTCGGATAATCCTTCACGGTCGCCATACGAAGTTTGCGCGAGCCATTCCAAGGCGTGTTGTTGATCATTACCGAAACCGTTGATGAGAAGCCGTGATTGAACTTTGAAATACCAGCGCCCATCCACACGATGACGATAAAGATCTTGGCGGCCACCACCATGTCAACCCATGACGGGAAGAAGGCGAATGCCAACATGGTCGGCACGTACTGCTCAGCACGGGAGGCCAGGAATACAGGCTTGTCGCGAAGTCCCATCAGACAGATGAGCACGGCATAGACCACAAACGGCCACCGCGGCATCACGCCAGCTGTGCCTTCCGGCAAACCCGGAATTTGCTCACCTGAGAGGAAGAGCATCATGACAAGCCAGAAGACGATGAGTTTGTAGAGGCCGGTATCCCAAGGGGTACGACGGTTACCTTTTGTAAACGGCACATGATTTGGGTATGGAGGCACCCTCAACGTGTCGTTCTGCCACCAGTACAAGCTTTGACCGATCGGTGGATCGAAATGGAACGCCATAGGGCCACATGTTGCGGCGAACCCAAGGATCTCCATCAAGACCGTCCAGACCATCAACTTCTGGTACAAGATCGGCTCATCCCACCAACCACCGATGTCATTGAACTCAAGACCCGCGGTGAATGAGGCAGCAACGATCAACCCAAACAACGCATAGAAGAAAATCTTCCACACGTAAAACATTGCCGTTTGCTTCGGGGTGCCAAACCCTGCCTCAACCCAATGAAGTTGGAGGAGCTTCATTCTCGGCAAGAACGGAATCTTTGGAAATTCGTCGAGATCGACTGGCGGTAAATCTGCGGTGCGGTAACCCATGTCGTTTCCTTCTGTGTCCTGTTATTAGTCAGTTAGTACTTACGTCCACGACGGATACGCATCTGCGAATCGCGTCGATGTTGCTCGCTATCAAGAATCTCATCGTCCTCGCCCGTGCGACGCCGTGACACCTGTGTTCCACTAATGCGACGAAGCTCGCGTTCTTTGACCCGAATTCGACCCCATGCCTGTCTGACGTCTTTTCGCCGCCGGCGCTCGATGTGGTCTTCTTCTGACTCAGACGTACCAGCGAGATACGCCTCTTCAATTTCATCAAGTCGCGTGAGAGCCTCGGCTGACGACATCTCCATCTGAATGCGCCCACGAGACATGAGGTACATCCGGTCACTGTATTTCAGTGCCTTTCGCGCATGTTGCTCAACGATTAATGCGCCAATGCCATGCTCTTTCGCCGCAGTTTGCACGGCGCTCAACAAACGGTCAACAATCATCGGAGCAAGACCGAGAGACAACTCATCTGCGAGCAGCAGTTCTGGATCACGACTCAATGCTCTGCCGAGCGCAATCATCTGCTGCTCGCCACCCGACAGCATTCCTCCGCGAATGTCGAGACGCGGCTCAAGAGCCGGGAACAGTTCGAGCACTCGCTCGACACTGCCGCCACCAATCTTGATGTTGTCTCGTGCTGACATCTTGGTGAAGATGAGTCGATCCTCTGTCACGAGGCCAATACCGTTTCGAACCCGTTGATACATCGGTGTAAACGTTGGAACATTCGACAGCATCACGATGCCATCGACCGGTGGTAACTGGCCCGCAACGGTCAGCAAAGTGGTCGACTTTCCGGCGCCATTGGGCCCCAGCAATGCAACGACCTCTCCACGTTTCACCGTGATGTTTGCGCCGGTGACAACTTCTCGACCGAGATAACCAGCCTTCAAATTTCGCGTCTCAAGCAGATTTGGAGTTTTCGCCTGAACGAATTCGCCGAGTTCGTCGACACCGGCCATCATCTCTGAGAAGGACAACATTTCGCTCATGATCAGCTCCCGCCCCCTACTGGTTGCCGTTCAATCCCAAGGTCATCATCAGACTGCTGGCCAAGATATGCCGCGATTACGGCAGGGTCATTCCGAATTTCTTCAGGTGTTCCATCGGCGATCTTGTTACCGAAGTCGATAACCACAACTCTGTCACAGACACCCATCACGAAGTTCATGTCGTGCTCAACAAGCAGAATGGCCATTCCCCAATCATCGGCAAGTCGGCGGACAACTCGGGCGAGTTCAGCACTTTCAACTGAACTCAAACCGGCAGCTGGCTCATCAAGGAGGAGCACGCTCGGATGCATCGCAACAGATCGAGCAATGGCGAGCAGTCGCCGCTTGCCGTATGAGAGATCGCTCACTTCACGGTGAAGATCCTCGTCAAGCTTAAATTCTTGAATTGCTCGAACTACTTCTGGTCCAAATTTTGGTATCACCGGCCAGACCAAGTCACGAACGTAGGCCGACAGGTTCTGAGGGTCAGCCGCGACACTCAAGTTTTCAAACACGGTGGTGTCCTCAAACAACTCCAACGACTGGAAGGACCGCGCCATTCCTGCCTGAACACGAGTGTTCGCGTTTCCTTTTGTGATGTCGGCATCACCCACCCTCACGGTTCCAGCGGCAGTGCTAGTGAACCCTGTGAGAGCATCGATCAATGACGTCTTGCCTGCACCGTTCGGCCCAATTAACCCAACGACTTGACCCGGTTCGATTGAAAAACCAACTTGGTTCACCGCCGTCACCGTTCCGTACTGAACCGTGAGGCCATCTACCTCAAGTCGCTTCGGTGGAACCTTCTCATCGCTAGTTCCGTCGATGCTTTCTGAGACCTCTGCCAACTTGATGAAGTATGACTCGCCAAACTTCTTCGTTCGTTTGAATACACGGTGTGCCCGCGCCCATTCAGCAGCAACGCCGTCGGGGTTATAGAGGACCACCAGCAAGATAGAAATTCCGCTAATCAGTTGGACGTATTCGCCAACTCCACTCCACGTTGATTCCATTACCTCTTGGTTGAAACCAGCAGTCGCCATCATTGCGCCAACGAAGGCACCGAGTATGTGGCCAACTCCACCCACCAGCGAAAGGCCGGCATAGGTGATTGATGTGAAGTTCGTGAACGACTGATAACTCACCGAGGTCAATCGGAATGCGAGAAGAATTCCTCCGAGGGCCGCCAACGCAGATGCGAATGCAAATGCGAACAACTTGGCTGCCGTGATGTTGATCCCAAGTGACGCTGCCGCTCGTTCGTTCGTACGCACGGCAATCAATCGCCGACCACTTCGGCCACGTCGGACGTTCGCAACAAGCACTACCGCGAGCAACGCCATCGCTAACACGAAGATGCCGTACCGAGCGGGATAACGAATCGAGCTGATTTCGAAACCGAATAAGCTCGGATCTCCAACTGGGGTCCCAAAGATACCGCCGGTGAAATTGCCGTTGTTGAACAGCATCAACTCGATTGTCGTACCGAGTCCGAGCGTCACAATCGCCAGGTTGATACCTCGAGTACGAACGGCCGGCAATGCAAAAATCATTCCGAGTGGAACCGCCGCCGCCACCCCAGCCGCGAGCCCAAGAAGGAACGGGATTTGATACACGGCAACCAAGCGCCCTGCGACCCAGGCGCCAAAGCCAGCCATGGCGTACTGCGCAAGGGACAACTGACCTGCGTAACCAGTCACCACCACAATTGATAACAACACGATCGCAGCACACAAACTGACCGTCAGGGCATCAACCCACTTCGTGCTCTTCGTCAGCATGAGAAACACAATCATCCCCGTAAGGAAGATGGTCCAGTCCCACGACATGCGGCCATTGCCAATCGCAGGCAATCGTCGCAAGTAGTGGTCGCGACTCGGAATTGAACGACCGCGGAAGACCAACATGATGATGATGACCACGAAAGGAAGCGACTGCCCGGCACCTTGCTGATCCCAGAATCGTCCAATCAAGGTTTGGCCCATTCCGAGGACATATCCCGCAGCCGTCGCAATCGGGAATGACTTGAAGTCAGCCACCAGCGCCGCAGCCAATGCCGCAAGCACCAGCGAGGTCATCGCAGTGACCTGCAACGTCATCACCGGCACCACGAGAATTCCACCAATACATGCGGCTGCGGAGCCAAGCCCCCAGTTCATCACCGCAATCTTGTTTGGTGAAACACCGACCGCTGCCGCAGATCGTTCATTCTCTGAGACTGCCTCAGTTTCAATACCGAAATTAGAACTTCTGTAGAGCAACCAGAACAAGAATGCTGACAGGCTCCCAATTGCCAGCAAAATCAGACGATCAACCGTGATACTGACATCGCCGTACAGGGTGACGCGATCTACCGGAAGTTGACTCGGTACTTGACGTGGCTTCGACCCGTACCGAATGACAACGCCCGCCTGCACAGTGACGAGGACCCCAAGGGTGGCAAGCAACTGAATGAGGTTGCTCGCTCGTTTTCGTTGCAGTGGCCGCAACACAACCCAGTGGGTAAGCACTCCTAGTGTGATCGACAGCAACACTCCAAAGAACGACGCCACCCAAAAGTTGTGTCCGTGCTCGTACTGCAATTCATATTGGAGGAAAACTCCAGCGATTCCGGTTGCGCCAAGGGAGAAGTTGAGCACACCAGTTCCCCGGAAGATCACAATCAGTCCTTGGGAGGCGAATGCGTACAGGGCCCCAACACCTAAACCAAGTAGCGCAAACCGAACGATTTCGTTCACGATGCTCCCTTCACGACGAAATTCCCCCAACCTCAAGTTTTGCGGTATGCAACGAATCTTGAGGAACCGTTAGTGAGAGTACTGAGGGTACGGCCTCCGACACGAGGCGGAACGTCACCGATGCGTAGTGTGAACGGCGTCGACCACTTTCGTGGCCGCAATCTCTACACACATTTATAAGGGGGAAATAAATGAGTTCCTTAACGAAGAAGTCCGGATGGCTTCGTCGTGTCACCGCAGTTGCAATTCTTGGAATTGGGTTTACTGCCTGCGGTGGAAGTGACGACGCTAGTGACTCTGCAGAGGAGGCGGCCAACGAAGAAGAAGCTGCTCCAGCCGAAGAAGAAGCTGCTCCTACCGGTGATCCAATCAAGGTAATGACCGTCACTACCTTGAACGCAAACGGTCCAACCTACGAAAACATCAAGATTGCTGCTGAGATTGCAGCAGACCACATCAACTCAAACGGCGGTATCAACGGACGACCACTTGAGGTCATCGTCTGTGACGAACAGTTTGACCCAGCCATCGCGGCGACCTGCGCACGCGACGCAGTCGAAGAAGGCGTCGTCTCCGTTGTCGGATCGTTCACCTACTTTGCCGAAGCGATCGTTCCAGTGATCGCTGAATCAGATATCACCTGGTTCGGAGCATGTTGCCCGATCTCGCCATCTGAGTTGACGTCTCCATACTCGTTCAACATTGGTAACCAGCCGATGTATGCAGTTGGTATGGTCCGCAAGGCTGTTGAAGATGGTTGTGAATCAATCAATGCGGTCATCGTTGAAGGTGCCGATGCCATCTTCCAGCCACCGATGGAAAATGCGATTGAGGCATACGGACGAGAGTTCAACGACGTGATGATCATTCCAAATGCCGCACCTGATTACTCGGCCGAGGTAGCACAAGCGACTACTGGGGTTGACTGCATGGTCATCGTGCTTTCAGAGGGACCATTCCTCACCTGGAACACCGCTATGCAGCAGTCAGGTACTGATGTTCAGCAATACGGTCCGCAGGGCAACCTGAACAACATCTCCGCAGTTGGTGCCGAGGAAATTACTGACGGCAACATCATTTCAGGTATGTACCCGGACATTTCGACAGCGCCGTGGGATGACTATCGCGCAGCTCTCGAGAAGAACAACATCGACCAAGAGGCGAATGACTTCAACAGCCTCGGAGGTCTTGGAACCTGGGCTGCCTACATTGGTTTTGCGCAGATTGCTTCGACCATCGAGGGAGAAGTGACCGCAGCATCGTTCTTCGAGGCAGCAAGCAATACCACCAACCTTGATCTCGGCGGCATGGTGCCAAACATTGACTTCACTCAAGAGTGGACCGACGGCCTTGATGGCTACTCGCGTCTGTTCAACCGAAACGTTGTCTATAGCCAACTCTCAAATGGAGAGGTTGTACCTATCGACAACGAATTCTTCGATGTGGGTGATCTTGCAATGGGTATCGCCCCAGAGTGACCTGAACTCAACGAGCCCGGCTCGGCGCCCTTTACGGGTGTCGGGTCGGGCTTGTTTCGCGTCTGGGCTCACCGAGTCGATAGCAAGAATGAACCTGGTTGGGTGGTTGACCGCCTCAGAGAATCTGGAAGACGATGATCGATGCGATCAACACGATGGTGAGCACAGCGATGCCAAGGGCTCCGGCAGCATCTCTTCGAGACGACCGCTCATCAGAAGTCGCTGGAACTGGTGGGGTGACGTCTTGATCTTTAATTTCGTACACCATGTGAGTTCTCCAAAAATGTCCCGCCAACGCGAGTTGGCGATGCTGTTGTTCATCTCGGAGCGTATGTCGAATATTCATTTTGTGACGAGACGGACTTTTCTCACCGCCTCCTCCTTCGGCTCGCCGCACGTGACCACTATGAGAATACGGTCATGAGCGCATGTGGATCGCGGTCACCTTTCTTGCAACGATCTTCCAGACGTTACGAACCGCCGCTCAAGCTCGGCTCCGACCTGATCTCTCGGTGAATGCGGCAAGTTATGTGCGATACATCCTTGGAGCACCAATCTCCATCACTGCATGCGCCGTTGTCGTCTGGTGGTCAGCCGACGGCATGCCGACAATTCCGACTCGATTCTGGTTCATCGTCATCGGGGCAGGTGTGGCTCAGATCATTGCCACGATTGCTCTTCTCACCTCATTTGATCGACGCGACTACGCGATCGGAACCGTGTATTCAAAAACCGAAGTCATTCAGGTGGCCATCTTCTCCGCTGTCCTCGTTGGCGAACCACTTCGACTCTGGGGCTGGATCTCCGTCGTTGCCGTTCTGATCGGAGTCATCAAACTTGCGCTCCCACCCGGAACACCCCTTCGTCACGTCGTCAGACATCGTGACCGCGCCGCTCAGGCAGGTGTGCTCGCAGGCGCCGGCTTCGCACTCGCCTCGGTCGGTATTCGCTGGGCATCAACATCACTTGGTGACCACCCGGCACTCGTTCGAGGACTTGTCACGCTCGCCGCAATGAACACTGCCCAAACCATCGTGAACGGAATCTGGATACAGATTCGCGAACCTGAATCCATTGGTGTCATTTTTCGGCACTGGAAACGCACGCTGCCCGTCGGAGCGATGTCAGTTGGCGGATCAGCCTCGTGGGCCATCGCAATGAGTATGGAAACCGCAGCGAAAGTTCGATCACTCGGTCAACTCGAACTATTGCTCACATTTCTCGTCTCTCGCGCCTGGCTTCACCAGCGACATCAACGAAGTGAGTTCATTGCGAGTGGAATCGTGCTGGTCGGCATTCTTGGTGTCACCTTGTTTGGGTGACCTCGTTTGGGTGACTGGCCAGCCTTATTCGGCTGCAGAGATATCGACCCCGAACAGTTCGTTAAACCGTGTGGCATATCCGGCATCATCTGCGATAGCGCCGAGTTCGGCCCAGTCGTTTGGCCCCATGTTTGCCTTGCCGGTGATGATTCCTTCTGCTGCCCAACTCACCGCGTACCGCAACTGTGGTGAGTCGGTGTGAATTGCATGGTGAATGATTTCAGCAACTTCTTCAGCCGGTGTTGCCTGTCGAATTCCAGCAGCGTAAAAGCCGAACATTCGGCCATATTGCTGGTCGTAGGCACCCGATGCGTTGGGAGCCTCAGTGTTCTTTGAAAAAATTGCCGACTTGGTGACGCCCGGTTCGATGATGGCCACACGAATTCCAAACGGAGCAACCTCAAGGGCAAGTTCTTCGCTGACGCCTTCGAGTGCCCACTTCGACGCAACATACGGAGCCTGTGCGATCGCACCAAAACAGCCGGCTACCGATGTGATGTTGATGATCGCGCCCGAACCGCGTTCACGCATCTGTGGAAGCACCGCTTGAGAGCAGCGGACCGCTCCACAAAGGTCAACATTCATGACATCAAGAAACTCTTTCGGCGATGTCTCTTCGACGACACCGTTGCCGCCAACACCAGCGTTGTTGACGAGATTGTCGACTCGACCAGCCCGCTTCATGATGTCATCGAATCCTTGCCGAACTGAGTCGCCATCGGCAACGTCGAGTTCGGCAAGTTCGATTGAAACACCGGCCTCATCGGCCATCGCCTTAAGTTTGTCAGCCTTCGAAATTGAACGAACCGTTCCGTAAACGGTGTGTCCCTTCGCAGCGAGATGAATCGCTGTTGCACGCCCAATTCCTGAATTGGCTCCGGTCACAACGGTTACTGGTGAAGTCATCTTCATACCTTAGGAGACCGCATCGACGAAGTTCACTGCCAACGCATTTGCATTGAGATGAAAGACTGATGGGTGACGACCCAGTGGAGGATGAATGTCACAGAACTCGATTGCTTGCACCCACACCGGAAGCCTTCCGCGACCCGATGACCTCATCCAACTGATGTGGGCTGTCGGTGACGGCATACCAGTTGACGAAACCGCACTAGAAGAACGAATTGCATCAGCAATCGATGCAATCGTTGGACGCCAGCTTGATGCTGGTGTCACCGTCGTCAACGACGGTGAAATGTCGAAGCCCTCATATGCCACGTACGTGAAGGACCGACTCAGTGGATTTGGTGGTGAATCGGTTCAGGATTACCACTTCCAAGATCTTGTTGACTTTCCACGGTCAGCTGAGGAAGTGCTGAATAACCCCGGGCGGCGCAAACGCTCTGCTCCGGCATGCACAGGGCCAATCGAGATGATCGACCCTGACGCCGCACGTCGCGACATGGTGGAACTGGTCAAAGCAGCCAGCGCCCGAGGTCACGACAACATATTCTCAAGCGCGGCGTCGCCTGGCGTGGTTTCTATTTTCTTCAACAACAACTTCTATGACACCCGAGAGGAATATGTCTTTGCGATTGCCGAGGCGATGCGCCACGAATATGAGGCAATCGCCGAGGCAGGGGCGGTTGTTCAACTCGACTGCCCCGACCTTGCCATGGGCCGCCACTCGTCATACGCAAATCTCACAACCGAAGAATTTCGTTCCACCATTGCCGTCAACATCGAAGCGTTGAACCACGCCGTTCGGAATATCCCGCCCGAGCAACTGCGAATGCATCTCTGCTGGGGTAACTACCCGGGCCCACATAATCACGATGTCCCGATTGCCGACATCATTGACATTGTCTGGTCAGCCAAGCCGCAGACAGTGCTCTTCGAAGGTGCAAACCCTCGTCACGCTCACGAATGGGCAGTGCTCCACGAACTTGGAGTACCGAACGACAAGGTCATCTGCCCGGGTGTGATCGAGCCACAGTCGAACTACATCGAACACCCTGAACTCGTTGCGCAACGCATCGAGAAATGGGCAGAAGTCACCGACCCAGAACGTCTCATGGCCGGCGTTGACTGCGGATTCTCCGTACACGTCGGTATCAAGAACATCGACCCTGATGTTGCATTCGCAAAACTTGCCGCTCTGTCTAAGGGCTGTGAGATCGCTTCAAAACGACTGTTTGGCTAAACGATGACTGCATTTGACGCTATTGCTCAGGCTGTTGCCGACAACGGGTGCACTCGAGTGTTCGGGGTACCCGGAGGTGGACCAAATCTTGATCTCATCGGAGCGTTCAATCGACATGGCGTCGAGTTTGTTCTTGCTCATACCGAGACCGGTGCAGCAATCATGGCTGCGACATTTAGTGTCGTCACAAACACCGTCTCTGCAGTGATTGTGACTCGAGGCCCGGGCGCCGCATCCGCCGTCAACGGTGCTGCCAGCGCAACCCTCGACCGAGCACCGCTACTTGTCATTACTGACTGCGTGCCCGAAGCAACCCGAGCAAGAACTGGCCATCAGCGATTTGACCAGCGAGCACTCATGCGCCCTGTGACCTTGCGAACTGCTCGAATCGGAAATGATGTCACTCAAGAGCAACTCGTTGACTTGATTGCGACCGCAACTGGCCCATTGGCTGGGGCGGTACATATCGATCTTGATGCACAATCATCAACCGATATCGATGATGCAATTCATCAACCATCTCATTCATGCATTGTCGATGCAGATGAGATCCGAGAACGTCTCGCATCCTGCAATTCGCCAGTAGTGATCTGCGGTTCCCAGGCACCATCAGACTGTCGTGATGCTCTCGAACGGTTTGGTGCACCAACCCTCACCACGTACCAAGGGGCAGGACTCCTTCCCGAAGGGCACCCATTGCTCGCGGGAATGTTTACCAACGCCACCCCTGAACGAGCACTCCTTGGCAACGCCGATCTCGTCATACTCATCGGATTTGACGATGTCGAACCACTTCCCGGTGCTTGGCCAAGCAATGGTGATGTCGTCTCAATTGACACAACGCCGATTTCGCACACACTTGCTCCCGTGTCGATGACATTCATCGGACATGCCAACGACGTCCTGCCAGAACGGGCACACGATCCCCGTGATCCAACCCAACATGTCGCTGGAGTGCGTTCGCGCCTTGCAGATGCTTCACGACCGCTTGGACCAATTGAGCTCGTTCGATCCGCAGCCGAGGTTATGCCCGACGAGACCGTGGTGACCGTCGACGCTGGGGCACACTTCCTTGCCGTCATGCCCTTTTGGCCAATTACTCGACGGCGGCAGGTCTTTATCTCAAACGGCCTTGCGACAATGGGGTATGCCTTACCTGCAGCCATCGGGGCTGCGTGTGGAGATCCAGCGCGACCGGTCATCGCATTCACTGGCGATGGTGGTCTTCACATGGCGCTCTCCGAACTTGAAACACTGCAGCGCCGCCAGCTGCCAGTCTGCGTTGCTGTGTTCAATGACTCTGAACTCACTCTCATTCGATTGAAACAACGCGAGGAGCAAGGTGGTGAGCAGGCCGTCGCCTACGGTCCAACCGATTTCGCTGCGGTTGCACAGTCAGTCGGTATGACGTCAACGGTTGTTACCGAGCCAGAGCAACTACTTCCTGCGTTTCAGCGCGCTGTTCAGTCCGGGCGGCCACATCTCGTGGATATCAGGCTTGATGCAACGGAATACGACCACATACTGCAGGTCAGCCGCGGATAATTGGTCGGCTGGCATGCTGAACGCCGGCGCCATTGTCTCTGACTACGAACTAAGGCTTTCCCTTCGGTCTAATGTGGAAGGCAACAACTCGTGAATGGGGGTTCACCGTGGTCAATGTCAGCAAGTTCATCGATGTTTCGGAGGGGCTAAAAGCCGGACAGTTCGGAGTGGGTGATCGCGAGAACATCACATCGATCAGCGATCTCGATCCCACCTACAAGCAACTCATGGACAAGCCATACGCATGTGTCATGGCAGTCATGGGGCCGTCAGGGCGCCCAAACCTGACGCCAATGTGGTTCGACTATGAGGGCGACAAAGTACTTGTCAACGTCGCCTCTCACCGCAAGAAGACAGGATGGATTCGCGATAACCCGCAGATCTCGATTGTCATTGTGAATCCAGAAAACATGTATCACTGGCTCTCAATGAAGGTGACTGTTGAGCGCGAGATCAGCGAAGACGATCCAAAAGAGGGCGAGCGCGTCACGGCACAGCTCAATCGGATCTGGCAGAAGTACATCGGCGAAGGAGACGAATATGGGCTCCGCGATCCGTCGATCGACGAGCGTCGTGTGCTCTTTGAGTGTCGGGTTGACACCATCGCCACATTTGGCGTTCCTGGCTGAGTTCGTCAACCTTGGATCCACTGCGCGTTGCCGTCATTGGAGGGTCGCTCGGTGGTCTCACCGCTGCGTGCTTGCTCCGAGATGCGGGCCATGAGGTCAACGTCTATGAACGCTCACCAATTGAGTTAGAACAACGCGGAGCGGGAATCGGGTTTCTGAAAGCCTCCTACCGATACCTCGTTGAGCGCGCGGGTATCCGTCTTGACGACATCTCAATCGCGACCGACCACATCTTGTATCTCTCTCGAAATGACGAGATCGTCCACAACACTCGTCATCCGTATCGATTTAGTTCGTGGAATACGGTGTACGAACACCTCATCAATTCGTTTGGCCGCGACCGGTATCACCTTGACCGTTCCGTCGCCAGGGTCACCAACGAAGACCAGCTGGTTTCAATCGGCTTTGAGTCCGGACCGCACGAGACGGCAGACCTCGTGATTGCGGCCGACGGCATCCGATCAACAGTTCGTGCTCAATTTCACCCCGAAGTTTCTTCGGAATACGCAGGTTATGTGGCTTGGCGTGGCACAGTTCCCGAAAGTGACCTTCCACCTGAGGTGGTCAAACGACTCGGAAACGCAATCACGTATCACGTCTTCGCGAACAGTCACATCCTTGTGTACCCAATTCCTGCGCTCGATGGGTCGGTCACCTCGGGAGAACGACTCTTCAACTTCGTCTGGTATCGCAACTATCTCGAATCAGGCGACCTCAATGACCTCATGACCGATGAAACGGGAGAGCTTCGGTCGATTTCTGTTCCACCAGGTCTTGTCGCCCAACATCATGTTGAAGAAATGCGAGCAACAGCGAAGGCACGGCTCCCAGAAAGTCTCTCGGCGATCGTGATGGCCGTCGCTGAACCATTCCTTCAAGTTGTGTACGACATTGCAGTTCCGCAAATGCGCCACGGACGAGTCTGCCTCATCGGTGATGCTGCATTTGCTGTTCGTCCCCATGCCGCTGCCGGAACCGCAAAAGCAGCAGAAGATGCATGGTCACTCGACCGATACCTGAATTCCTCGTCGTCGCTGGAGGACGCTCTTGCAAGTTGGGAACATCAGCAACTCTCACTTGGGAATTCGCTGTTAGAGCGCACAAGATCGATTGGCGCACGCTCACAATTCAACAACAGTTGGGAGCCTGGGGATGCTGATCTCATTTTCGGACTACATGGCCCAGGAGACCCAGAACCATGAGCCACCACTCAACACACGATCTTGCGAGACAGATGACCGCGATTGTCAACGATCTGCTTGCTACCGCTAGTACATCGCAACTGACCGCTCTCACCAGTTTTAGTGATGACAACGAACGCCTTCGCTGGTTTTACACGCCCACCGATCACGGTGGACTTGCTCTTGCCGATATGAGTACCGCCCAGCATCGAATCGTCCATCGGCTGTTGGCCGCCTCTCTCAGCGTTGCCGGTCATACAACGGCATCAACGATCATGGGTTTAGAGAACGTTCTCGATCGCGTCGAAGGATTCTCGGTTTCGTACGGACGCGAGCGCGGTCGGGACCCGTTGCTGTACTGGCTCGCGGTCTTCGGCGATCCAAACTCACCTGACTGGTCGTGGAGATTTGGTGGACACCACATCTCTCTGCACTTCACGATTCGAAATGAAGCGGTTATCTCTGCAACTCCGCTCTTCCTTGGCGCAGACCCAGCGTCCTCTCAACTTCTTGGCCCACACTTACTACGACCACTCGGTGGAGCAGAAGACCTCGCACGAGAACTGCTTCATTCACTACACGACAACGACCGAGTGCACGCACATCTCTCACCTCGCGCTCCGGTCGATCTGTTGGGTGCGAATCGCACGCGCCTTTCCGAAGGCGACAGCGTTATTCCTCTCAACGAAATTTGGCGTGGGAGGTTTGAGCCTCCAACCGATGACTTCCTCACAAAGGTTCATCATTCAGCAACAGCGAAAGCGGGGTGGAACGCTGAAGATGACCTTGTGCTCGGGATGTCAGCAACACCAAAAGGTCTCGCCATTGCATCATGCGGAGAGAGCCAAACGCATCTCCTTCGACAACTTCTAGGGGTCTACCTCGACCGCATTCACCCTTCGCTCGCCGAAGAACAGTGGCATCGTGTCGAAACCCACCTGAGTGAATTCCACTTCCTCTGGGCAGGAGGTACCGAGCCCGGCGAGCCTCACTACTACCGATTAGAGGGCGGAGGAATCCTCATCGAGTACGACAACTCCCAACGAGACGTCAACCATGTACATACAGTGTGGCGAGACCTCACGATGGATTTCGGCGGCGACCCCTTGGCGCAGCACTATCACTCCGAGCACAACTAGTTAGTCAGCGTTGAAATTCTCAAAGTAGCGACTCGGAGTTGGCCCCCGCTGCCCCTGATACTTCGACCCACGTGCACCCTGTCCATAGGGGTTCTCAGCCGGTGTTGTCATTTGCATAAATGACACCTGGCCGATCTTCATTCCTGGGTAGAGCGTGATCGGTAGCGACGCAACGTTTGCCAACTCGAGGGTGATATGCCCATCGAAACCTGCGTCGATAAAACCCGCGGTCGAATGGATGAGAAGACCGAGCCGACCAAGGCTCGATTTGCCCTCAACACGTCCGACAAGGTCATCTGGAACGCCAACACGCTCGAGTGTTGACCCGAGCACGAACTCACCCGGGTGCAACATGAACGGCTCGGAGCCATCTTCTGGCATCTCGACAAGTTCAGTCAGTCCGGTCATGTCGCTCTTCACTTCGATCACACCGGCGGTGTGGTTGCGAAATACTCGGAAGAGATGTGAGATACGTACGTCAATCGACGATGGTTGCACCAGCGCATCATCGAATGGGTCGATCACGATGCGACCTGATGAGATCTGTTCACGAATGGTCCGGTCAGACAAAATCACGAACTGAACCTTAGTGCTCCAACAGTGTCTCTACGTAGGGCCATCACAAGATGAGGCGCTAATCTGAGCCCTTCTGCGGATGTAGTTCAATGGTAGAACATCAGCTTCCCAAGCTGAGAACGCGGGTTCGATTCCCGTCATCCGCTCTCATCACACTCCGCTGCTGTTCAGCAGGCCGGATGAAGTGACAGTCGAATGTCGCCGGCAGACATCGCTGTGACAACGATCTTTTCTGGGTCCGTGATGATGTCTTCATCAGATGAAAACGGCTCAGCCAATGAGCGAACCTCAAGATTCATTCCTCGGTACACACCGGTTGAGTACATCCCACATCCGACCGGTTCGACCGTCATTACCGAAGTGAACGCCGACCAGCGACTACCGATACCTATACCCCCGTTTGTCGTGAGCGCTCCGGTTCCCTGGCGGAGAGTCCAACCACTGAAGACCATCTGATTGTCGACCTCGCCCGCACTTTCCACACAAAAACCCGAATCGAAACATGTTTCACGACCGAACAGGTCAAGAAAAACGAAGTCGTTGTTGCGATCGACAAACACACCAGACTCGTTCTCTCTGTAGCGGCGCGTCACGTCGGTCGATGGGAGGCCAAATAACACGGCCAGCGAGTTGATGACCTCATCAGCATCGTCACCGAACCGATGGTCGCCCACCCCGTACCGACTGAGCACTAACGCATCATCACTCGCGGCCGGCTCGGATGGAACAGGGGCGGTTGTCGTGGTCACTACCGAGGCGCGATCACCAACCCGATCAGAGGCTTTGTTGGCTTCGTCGCTCGTTTCAGCAACTGCGACGGCCAACGTTGTTGTGGTGTTCAGCGACTGCTCAGATACGACAGTTGTGGTTGTGTCGTCTGAAGGTGATTCGGCTGACAGTTGTGCCTCAGCTCCACCACAAGATGAGAAAGCGACGGCTACTGCAAACACTGCCACTGCAGCGGTAACCGGCGTCGAATACTTCACCCCTCTACTTTCGCAGACAGGCAGGCACCTCGCACGACGCGGTGATGCCCCTCTACTGGGGAATTGACCCGTGCACCCACACCGGGGTGCCCATCGGCATCAGGTCCGTTTCCCAGATCCAATCCATTGCTGGGGTGCTCACTCGAACACAGCCATGCGAGGCTGGGTAATTAGGGATCGAACCGGAGCCGTGAACCGCGATTCCGCCATTGAAATATTTCGGGCGATAAATCGAACCAAGGTCGCCATCCCACCAACCCTCTTCGCGCTCTCGATCAACTTTGAACAAACCAGGATCTGTGATCGAGTCGCCCTCTTCGATCTTCGAAGGGTCGTTCTGATTTGGCTCGGAATATGGAATCTCCGAGCCAGTTGACACATTCAGCACCCATTCGGTTGAACCATCGATGACAAAAAATGCGAGTTGCAGCGACTTGTCAATCTCGACCAATGTTCCGCGGTCAGATCGAGCCTGCGGACGCAGCGC
>Ga0181604_10001857_pt1 | contig 18633 bp, 16 predicted proteins | sample 041ome_12_FD_148663 | JGI IMG/M metagenome (GOLD analysis project Ga0181604, IMG submission 148663) | Coastal salt marsh microbial communities from the Groves Creek Marsh, Skidaway Island, Georgia - 041410US metaG (spades assembly) | ecosystem: Environmental > Aquatic > Marine > Intertidal zone...
ACATCAATGATGCGATGATCATTCCTCTCTATTTTATATTTCTATAAAACTCTAGCAATCTACCCTTCCCTCAAATGATGCGAGCAGCATCTTGGGTCTATGTGATCTTGCACCTAGTGGGGTTTACCAGCTAATAATGTTACCATTATTACTGGTGGTCTCTTACACCACCGTTTCACCCTTACCAAATAAATGGCGGTCTACTTTCTGCTGCACTGTCCATATTCTCACGAATCCCACCTGTTAGGTGGCACTATGCTCTGCGGTGCCCGGACTTTCCTCTCAAAAAAATCGAGCAATCATCCAATCAGCTCATTTCATAATAATAAGAGATACGACTCTAATTAGAAAGTAAAAAATTATTATTTTTCAAGCTCGATTACAACATCACATTTTTTAGGTATACAACTCTTACTATCTTTCAAGAAAAAGGAATAAATATTTCTCTTGCAAGAAAAGCTTCTTTAAACTGATACTATTTTATTCTAGAATAATGATAGAAAATATTTTTTATTTCTATAGCTATTATAATAATACAATTAATAATTTAAACGCGTGAATAATATAAATTTCAAATTAAAAAAATGATTTTTTTGCTAAACCTCAATGTATATAAAAAATTATTTTTTAATATAGTAGATGAGAAGAATTTATCCTTGGGAATATTATGAAGGGAATACTTCCCTCATTTCTAAAATTTAATACTGCTTCTGATTTAATAAGAATTGGAAGGGATTTTGATGGCGGTTATTTGATATCCAAAAGTGATCTCAATGCTTCAGAGTGCTTAATCGGAATGGGCATAAACGATGATTGGAGTTTTGAAAGCGAGTTTTTAAAAAATAAAGAGATACCTTTATTAGCTTATGATGCTTCAATCAGCAAAACAATATTTTTTAAAAAAATTGTCAAATCAATATTTAGAATAGACAATCCCAGGTTGTTATTGCATTGGATAAGAGTTTATTTTGCCTATAAAAAATTCTTCGTTGGAAATCGACAGCATATTGAAAAATTTGTTGGTTTGAATGCAAGCGGCGCTCATTGTACAATGGATGAAATTTTAAGTAAAACAGATTCCAGGAAGCTATTTTTAAAAATTGATATTGACTGTTCGGAATATAGGATTTTAGAAACATTGATAAAAAATAAAGAAAGAATTTGTGGAATAGCAATTGAATTTCATGATTGCGATACGCGACTAAACGAAATCAAGCATTTTGTTGAAAAAATAGGTCTAAAATTAGTTCATGTACATGCTAATAATTGGGCACCTATACGAATTGAAGACTCTCTTCCAACAGTATTAGAATTAACCTTCAGTAGGCATGCAAATATAGAAAATGAATCATTTTTACCTCATAAATATGATATGCCGTGCAATAAATTATCTAATGAGATAAAATTAGAATTTGCTAAATAAAAATCAAAAATTTTTGGTGAGAGGATTATGTAAAAGATTAATTTTTTGATTTGTATAAAAATCTACTGCAGGTACCACAGAAAACTATTTGTTTCGCTAATGCTTCATTAACTATTTGTGGTGGAATATAGGCTCCACATCCTTCGCAGTTACTATCAAGAATCTCTGCAACAACTAAACCTTTTCGAGCTTCATAAATTTGAGAATACTTGTCTAAAGTATCACCATCAATATGTTTAGCAATATCATCTCTTTCTACTTTTAATGCGTTATTTTCTTCTGAAACTTCTTCCATTTTGACATTTAGATTATCTTTTTTTGACTTTAATTCCGAAATAATGCCATCCAAAGAGGCTTTATCTTCATCAATCTCTTTTGATAAATTTTCTTTTTTGGTCATTAGGTCAATTAATTCCGACTCTTTTTCATCTAAAAGATTTTTTTCGTAATCTATTGTTTCCATCATTGCATCGTACTCTTTATTGGTGGAAATGGAGCCATCAATCAACTTATCTTTTAGGAAATTAATTTTCTCTTCAGTTGTTTGAACTAGGGTTTCATTTGTACTAATTAATACCGAAGTATCTTTCAAGTCATTTTCTTTATTTTCAAGGGATAATTGTAATGAATCTTCTTCTTCAGCTAATTTTTGAACTTGATTAGGCAGATCTCCTAATAATCTATTAATTTCAAATAATTTATTATCTACATCTTGTAATAAAATTATTTGGTCAATTACTGACATACTTAAGAAGTACTCTGTCTATATTGTTTTTTAATCATTACTGATGCGAATATAGTCTTAATTAGATATTAAAAAAAACATTTATTATTTAGAAAAAATAGGGTTATTATCCTGTATTAGTCGTGATTTGCACAATATTGCTGCGACTCAAAAAAATATGCTAAAACGGAAATAATTAGCCAACTTAGCAGTTGGCTTTTTTTGCTATATGAAAGAAATAACAAAAATATTAAAAGATAGAATTTTAATCTTAGATGGTGCTATGGGCACAATGATTCAAGACTATAAGCTTGATGAAGATGATTATAGAGGAAAAGAATTTGCTAATTACGATTCTAGCCTAAAAGGTAATAATGATCTATTGTCTATAACCCAGCCAAAAATTATAGAAGATATACATTATCAGTTTCTTGAGGCTGGCGCTGATATCATTGAAACAAATACGTTCAATGCAAATAGTATATCTCAGTCAGATTACGACCTAGAAGGTTCGGTTTTTGAAATGAACTTTCAATCAGCCCAACTAGCAAGAAATGCAGTTAAGCGATACAATAAAAAAAATAAAGATAAGAAATTTGTATGCGGCAGTATCGGTCCTACAAACAGAACGGCATCTATGTCCCCAAAGGTAGAAGATTTATCATTTAGAAATATTACTTTTGATGAACTGCATGATGCTTATTATGAACAAGTAGATGGCTTAGTCAAGGGTGGAGTAGATTTACTAATGGTTGAAACAATTTTTGATACTTTAAATTGTAAAGCAGCTATTATTGCTATTAAGGACTATTTGAATGAAAATAATCTTGATATTCCAATTATGATTTCCGTGACGATTGTAGATAAAAGCGGCAGGACTTTATCAGGACAAACATTAGAAGCTTTTTGGCATACAATAAAATTTTCAGAACCTTTAAGTGTTGGGATTAATTGTGCTTTGGGAGTTACTGATATGGCTCCATATCTTAAGGAAATATCAAAAATTTCAAATTGCTATGTTTCTGCATTTCCAAATGCTGGCCTTCCAAACGAATTAGGAGAATATGACGATTCCCCAAATTTTATGGCAAGCGAAATTAATAAATTAGCAGATATGGGTTGTTTAAATATTGTAGGAGGCTGTTGTGGTACGACACCTGAACATATTAAGGCAATAAAAGAAAGAGTTTCAAATGAATCTCCTAGAATAATTCCTAAAATTACTTATCCAACATCATTCGCAGGCTTAGAACCATTTATTTTTAGAGATAATATTAATTTTGTTAACGTAGGAGAACGAACTAATGTTACTGGATCTTCTATTTTCAAAAAATTAATTCTAAATGATAATTATGATAAAGCTTTAAGCGTTGCAAAAGAGCAGATAGACAATGGTGCACAAATTATTGATGTAAATATGGATGAAGGAATGCTTGATTCTGAAAAGGCTATGGAAACCTTTCTCAGATTTATATCTGCAGATCCAAATATATCTAAAGTACCTATTATGATAGACTCATCTAAGTGGAGTGTTTTAGAAGAAGGACTAAAAAATATTCAAGGTAAACCTATTGTAAACTCCATAAGCTTGAAAGAAGGAGAAGATGAGTTTATAAAACATGCTGAAATAGTTAAAAAATTTGGTGCAGCAGTACTTGTTATGGCTTTTGATGAAAATGGTCAAGCAGAAACAATTGATAGAAAAGTAAATATTTGTAAAAGAGCATATGATATTCTTGTTAATAAAATAAATTTTGACCCAAAAGATATTATTTTTGATCCTAATATTTTTGCAGTAGCAACTGGTATCGAAGAACATAATCCATTTGCACTCAATTATATCGAAGCTTGTAAAGAAATTAAACTAAAATGTCCAGAATCGCACATTAGCGGAGGAGTTAGTAATCTATCTTTCTCTTTTAGAGGTAATAATGCTGTTAGAGAAGCGATGCATTCTATTTTCTTATATCACGCAATTAATTCAGGAATGGATATGGGTATTGTAAATGCAGGTCAAATTGTTGTTTATGACAAAATCGATAAGAAGCTAAGTAAGCTTATTACTGATATTATTTTTAATAAAAATTCAGAAGGGACAGAAAAGTTATTAGAATTTTCACAATCATTTAAAAAAGATTACAAAAAGAAAGATAATACACAAGAGTGGCGATCTTATGATATTGAGAAAAGAATTGAATATGCTTTAGTTGAAGGTATTGATGAATATATTGATAACGATGCAGAAGAAGCACGTCTATATCTTAAAAATGCAATAGATGTTATCGAAGGTCCATTAATGAACGGAATGAATGTTGTGGGGGATCTTTTTGGTCAAGGAAAAATGTTTCTACCTCAAGTGGTCAAAAGCGCTCGAGTGATGAAAAAAGCTGTAAATCATTTAACGCCATTTATTGATAAGAAAAAAACCAAATCAAGTAAAAAAATCTTATTAGCAACTGTTAAGGGTGATGTGCACGATATAGGTAAAAATATTGTAAAAGTAGTTTTAGAGTGTAACGGGTTTGAAGTAATTGATCTCGGAGTAATGGTCCCCTCAAATATTATTCTAGATACTGCAAAAAAAGAAAAAGTGGATATGATAGGACTTAGCGGCTTAATCACCCCTTCATTAGATGAAATGATAGATGTTGCTAAAGAAATGGAAATCCAAAAATTTGATATTCCTGTTCTTATTGGTGGTGCTACAACCTCGAAAAAACATACTGCTATAAAAATTAACCCTGAATATAGTAATGGGATAATACATGTACATGATGCATCAAAAAGTGTATCTGTTTCACAGAAATTAATGAGTGAAAAAAAATCTGTTTTTAAAAAAGAGGTTAATGAAGAGTATGAAAAGCTGAAAGATTCCTACAATAATAATAAGGCCACCAAATTAATCAGTCTAGAAGAAGCCAGAAAAAATAAATTTATTTGTGATTGGGATAATTATAATCCCACTAAACCTACATTTGAAGGCGTTAAGTATTATGATAATATCCCAGCTGAAGAAATAGTAGACTATATCGATTGGACTCCTTTCTTTAATGCATGGGGATTTAATAGTCGCTACCCTAAAGTTCTTGAAAATGATAAAACTAAGAATGAAGCTCAAAAGCTGTTTGATGATGGAAAATCTCTCTTAAATCAAGCAATAAAAGAAAAATGGTTTGATGCTAAAGCTACAATAGGCTTCTTCCCTGCTAACTCATCTGGAGATGATATTATTTTACACAACAAAAAAATAAACCTATATAATTTGAGACAACAAATAGCAAAAAGAGGAGGGAAACCTAATTATTGTTTATCTGACTTTATTGCGCCTATTGATTCTGAAAAAAAAGATTGGATTGGAGGATTTGCGGTCACAGCAGGATTTAATATAGAAAAAATTGGACAAGATTTTGCTGATAACAATGATGACTACAAAAGTATTATGATTAAAGTATTAGGTGATAGAATTGCTGAGGCGCTAGCAGAAAAAATGCATGAAAAAGTTAGAACAGAATTATGGGGTTATTCCAAAAATGAATTCTTAAATAATGAAGATCTAATCAAAGAAAAATATGTTGGTATTAGACCGGCTCCAGGATATCCGTCATGTCCAGATCATAGTGAAAAACTTGCACTTTTTGAATTGCTAGATATTGCAAATAATTCAAAATTAAAATTGACAGAATCATATGCAGTTTATCCAGCATCTTCTGTGAGTGGTTGGTATTTTTCTCATCCAGATTCAAGATATTTTGGGATATCTAGAATTAATGAAGATCAATTAATAGATTATGCTGATAGAAAAAAGATGGAAAAAGAACGATTAATTAAAATCTTCCCACAGGTCATTGATTTATGAAAGTAATTGAACACATAAACAACTCTAACAATACTCAATTTAGTTATGAGATTATTCCTCCCTTACGTGGAAAAGGGATACAAATTATTATAGATATGATTGAAGATTTGAAAAAATTTAATCCTCCATTTATAGATGTAACAAGTCATTCATCATCAACCCAAAAATTTGGAAATGGTCAGACTGTTTTGAAAAGAAAAAGGCCTGGAACAATAAGTATATGCGGAATTATACAAAATCGATTTAATATTGATACTGTAGCTCATCTAGTATGTAATGGATTTACTAAGGAAGAGACAGAAGATGCATTGATAGAATTAAGTTTCCTTGGTATTAAAAATATATTAGCTATTAGTGGAGATGGCAATCCTAAGAAAATTATTCAGGATGGGAAGAGCATTAATAACAATTCACTAGATTTAATACATCAGATTAAAAATCTATCTCAAGGTAATTATTTACATGAAATTGCTAACTCTTCTTCGATTGATATGTGCGTTGGAATTGGGTGCTATCCAGAAAAACATGCTTTTTCCAATAATTTTGATCAAGAAATTGATTTATTAAAACAAAAAATTGCTGCTGGTGCGTCTTATGCAGTAACACAAATGTTTTTTGATAATAGTAAGTATTTTGCATTTGTTGAAAAATGTAGAAAAGAAAATATTACCATTCCAATTATACCAGGAATTAAAATTTTGGATAAACCCCGACAAATTGACATCTTGCCAAAGCTATTTAATATTGAATTACCAAATGAATTACGTAGTGAAGCAATTGAAGATATTGAACACATTCAAGAAATAGGCACTCGTTGGGCTATTAAACAATCTGAAGAATTAATTAATGCAGGAGTTCCAATCATTCATTATTATTTAATGAATGACACCTCATGCATGCTAAACATATTAAATCACTTACATAAATAGGAGAAATGAAATGAAAGACTATATTTTTACATCAGAATCAGTGTCAGAAGGACACCCAGACAAAGTGTGTGACCAAGTATCTGATGCTGTTTTAGATGCATACTTAAAAGAAGATCCAGAGAGTCGTGTTGCTTGCGAAACGCTAGTAAAAAATAATTTAGTGGTTATTGCTGGAGAAATTACATCAAAAGGCAATCCTGATTTAGAGAGCGTTGTAAGAAAAGTAATAAATGAAATAGGATATAATGATGATATTCTAGGATTTAATGGTAATAACTGTAAATTTGAAAATCACATCACCAAACAATCTCCTGATATTGCTCAAGGAGTTAATGAAGGTGAAGGGGAAGACTTAAATCAAGGTGCGGGAGATCAAGGACTAATGTTTGGCTATGCTTGTAAAGAAACTGAGTCTTTAATGCCAGCTCCAATTGATCTTTCTCATAAATTAGTTAAAAAACAATCTGAAGTAAGAAAAAGCGGTTTACTTTCTTGGCTTAGACCTGATGCAAAAAGCCAAGTAAGTGTTGAATATGGTGATAATGGAAAAACTATTAAAGGTCTTTCAGCAATCGTTCTATCCACTCAACATGATGAGAATATATCGCATGAAGAAATTAAAGATCAGGTCTTTAATCATATTATTAAACCTGTAGTTCCTAATAATTGGATTACATCTGAAACGAAAATATTTATAAACCCAACTGGGAAATTTGTGATTGGTGGACCTGTAGGTGATTGTGGATTAACTGGAAGAAAAATTATCGTTGACACTTATGGTGGAATGGCAAGACATGGTGGTGGTGCTTTTTCAGGAAAAGATCCATCAAAAGTAGATAGATCTGCTGCATATGCTTCACGATATGTCGCTAAAAATATTGTTGCAGCAGGATTAGCAGATTACTGCGAAATACAAGTTTCATATGCTATAGGAGTAGCTGAACCAACTTCTATAAGTATAGATACTTTTGGATCAAGCAAAATATCAGAAAAAGAACTTGAATCCTTAGTTAGAGATCATTTTGACTTAAGACCAAAAAGTCTTATCAATGCATTAAAGCTTAAAAGACCTATTTATAGAGATACAGCTGCATACGGACATTTTGGAAGAACTGGAGAAAATTTTAGTTGGGAAAAAACAGATTTATCTGATATATTAAGCTCCAAATAAATTAGACTAAATAAGGAAAATTGGAATGAGAACTGTAACTTTAGATAGTGTAGACTTAAAAACTACAAATAAAAAAGCGAATGGAAATAAAAAAATGGAAAACGTTGTAGAAATTTTACCAAATAAAATAAAAGATATTAGTCTTGCTAAGCTCGGTCGACATCAAATTGGAATTTCTGAGAAAGAAATGCCTGGTTTAATGTCTTTAAGAGAAAAGTATAGCAATGAAAAACCTTTATCTGGTTTTAGATTAACAGGATCATTGCACATGACAACTGAAACTGCAATCCTTATTGAAACTCTTCAAGATTTAGGAGCAGATGTAAGATGGGCAAGTTGTAATATTTTTTCAACACAAGATGAAGCTGCTGCTGCGATTGCTGAAACTGGAACTCCTGTATTTGCATGGAAGGGTGAAACATTAGAAGAATATTGGGATTGCACATTGCAAGCTCTAACCTTTAACGGCAATTTAGGTCCAAATTTAATTGTAGATGATGGCGGTGACGCAACTCTCCTTATCCACAAGGGATATGAACTTGAGAATTATTTTAATGAACATGGAAATTATCCTGAAATAACTACAACTAATCCTGAAGAATTAGTTGTAGAAAAACTTATTAGAAAAGTACATAAACTTAATGGAAGTCATTGGCATAATATAGTTCCAGGTATTATTGGGGTTTCTGAAGAAACTACTACAGGCGTTGCTCGTTTAGTGCAAATGGAACAAGAGAAAAAACTTCTTTTCTCTGCCTTTAATGTTAACGACTCAGCAACTAAATCAAAATTTGATAATCTTTATGGATGTCGTGAATCTTTAGCAGATGGAATTAAACGTTCCACTGAAGTTATGCTAGCTGGTAAGACAGTTGTAGTATGTGGCTATGGAGACGTTGGTAAAGGATGTGCTCAATCTATGAAATCTTATGGTTGTAAGGTGATTGTTACTGAAATTGATCCTATATGTGCATTACAGGCGGCAATGGAAGGCTTTGAAGTTAGGACTCTTGAAAGTGTTTTAAATAAAGGGCACTTATTTGTAACAACTACAGGAAATAAAGATATAATTACACTTGAGCATATGAGAATAATGAGGGATCAAGCTATTGTTTGTAATATTGGTCACTTTGATAATGAAATTCAAGTAGATGCCTTAAATGATTCTGAAGCTACTAGAGAACAAATTAAACCTCAATATGATAGATATACTTTTCCTGATGGTAAAGAAATATTCCTTCTTGCAGAAGGCAGGTTAGTTAATTTAGGATGTGCTACAGGTCATGCGAGTTTTGTTATGTCAACATCATTTGCAAATCAAGTATTGGCACAGCTATTCTTGGCTAAAGAAAAACCAGAAGTTGGATTATATAATCTACCTAAAGAGCTAGATGAAGAAGTTGCAAGATTACATTTAGAACATTTGGATGCTGATCTTACTATACTAACAAAAGATCAAGCAGATTATATCGGTGTTAATCCTCAAGGTCCATTTAAAAAGGATGAGTATAGATACTAGTTATAAAGAATAGTTATAGATTAAATAAAAAAGGGAACTCTTTTTAGAGAACCCTTTTTTATTGTATTTAATTATCTAATTTATAGAGAAAAGCCCGATTTCTTTGCATCATCATAAAACATCTTAACCGTTTCTAACGAAAATTTATCGAGGTCTTTCCCAAAATCTTTATGGTATGCTTTTATTAAAGAAAAAGGAAGAGTAATAATATCGGTTTTAGTTCTTGCTGCTTCGACAATGTTAAAAATCTCACGTGAACTGGCCCATAGTGTTTCAACTAAAGGATGATCTTTTGTTAAGTCAGAAGCAAACTCCATTGTTGGCTCTGGATCAATCCCAACATTAGCTATTCTGCCAGCAAAAATTGATATTATCGAGCTAACATTTGGATTTAGTGCACTATATACTTTTTCTATATGATCTTTAGTAAATAATGCTGTTGCATTTACTTTAACACCCTCATGACTAAGTTTATTTATTAAGTCATAAGTATAAATTGATTTTGTATTTGTAACAGGTATTTTGACCCAAACATTTTCTCCTAAATCTCTTAAAATTAAAGCTTGTCTATACATATCGTCTAAATCATCAGAAAAAACTTCAAAAGATATTGACTTATCTTTGACTTCAGACAATACTTCTTTTGCAAAACCTAAATAGTCTGTAATACCTAATCTCGCCATTAGAGTAGGATTTGTAGTAAATCCATCAATAAACCTATCATTAGACATTTTGATTATTTCATTAACGTCTGCCCCATCTGCATAAATCTTTATCCCTAAATCATTCATTTTACTGACTCCCATTTCATTTCGTTAGCTAATAACATTGGATGTGCAACTAATAAGTGCCATACGACTGCCTGAAAAGCTTCAGTATGTGGAGTAATATTAGCTTCATTTACAGTTGGCACAACAATACATGCATCTGCAACTTGTGCAGTATAGCCACCATCTCGGCCAACAACACCACAAATTTTTGAACTTCTTTCTACTCCTAACTGCAATGACTTTAAAATATTAACACTAATATTTTTTTCTAAGTTTCCTCCTCCGACAGAAAAAACAAACAATAAATCTTTTTCACAAAGCTTTGATCCTTTTAGCCAATTTACATAAGATGTATCCCAGCCGTCATCATTAACTCGCGCAGTAAGTTCAGATACATTATCAGTAGGGGCATAGCATTCAATGGAGCAAATTTTACGAAAATCATTTACTGCATGTCCTGCATGTCCTGCTCCGCCACCAACTCCTAGAAAGAATATTCTACCATTATTATTTCTTATAGATTTTATTAAAGAGGCCATTTTTTCTATTTCTTGAGCATCTATTTTATTACAAATTTCTATACATTCATGTAAATAATCTTTGGAAAAACTCATTATTTTTTTCTCGCTTTCATATTGTAAATTACATTTATTTTGATCATAAAATATTATTAATTAATCATATTATTTATATCACTAAGACTATGCACATATACAGGATATTCTATATTTTGATTATGCTTTCGTTTCACCAAAATAAAAGATACGCTTGCATTTTTAGCACATTCAATATCTGCTTCTGAGTCGCCCAGAAAATAACTTTTTGATAAATCGATATTCCATTTATCGCTTGCTTCAAAGACCATTTTAGGTGAAGGTTTTTTTGAACCTCCATTAACTACCTCACTATCAAAGGAATAATATATTTGACTAATATTTAATTTTTTATTTATTTCAGAATCTATCTTCTCTAGTTCTTCAGGAAGCATTTCCTTTCTGGATATATCTGGCTGATTTGATATAATAAAGATTAAAAATCCTTTATCAATCAATTGATTGATACATGAACTCACATCTTCATAAAAAATAAAGTCATCAAACTTTCTAGGAGAGAAAAGTCCACCTTCTCTGTATACTAACTTGTTTATAACACCATCTCTATCAAAAAAAATTGCTTTTCTTTTATACATCTATTGTAACATTTTCTTTACTGGATTTATATATTGCATCTACAATTAAGTTTGCCTGATAACCGTTGTCTGTGCTTGTTTCTTGTTTAATTAATTCTGTAAAAAATTTCCATTCTTTTTTCCATGAATTATCTGATTCAGAAAAAGTAAAGTTTTTTATTTTTGGAATTCCACCTTTCATATTTCTAATACCTAAAGTTAATTCCTCTTCACCATAAGATCCTCCAAGACCATTAATAGTCAAAAATCCATTTGATCCATATATATTAAATTCGAACTTATTTTTCCAATATAACCAACCTACAGAAAATAAAAAGTTAATATCATTATCATATAATAACATAAAAGATGCAGAATCTTCAACTTTAGACTTCCATGCTAGTTGCCCAACAGAACCAAAAACTTTATTGGGAGCTCCTTTAAATAAAAGAGCTAAATCAATTAAATGAACTCCCTGATCTAGCAACTCTCCTCCGCCACTTAATTCTGGATTCATCCTCCACTCATTTTCCATTCCTGGTCTTCCTCCGTGTCCATAATGTCCATGGATATGCAAAATATCTCCAATCATTCTTTTATCAATTAATTCTTTTGCTTTTATAACAGAAGGATGAAATCTGTGATTGAATCCAGTATATAAAATCTTATTTTTTCTAATTGCAAATTCGGTCAACTCTTTACTTTCAGCAACATTCTTTCCTAAAGGTTTCTCAGACAACACATGCTTTCCATTATTCAATGCTTTAAGTGCAATCTCTTTAATAAGATAGTTGGGTGTAGAAATAATAACGATATCAATATCATTATCATCAATAATGATATTATAATCATTAGTAAAGCTTGCATTTATTTTTTTAGATAACTTTTTAGCCTCAGAAATATTAGCATCACATACAGTAAGAATGTTGATTGATGGGGGCATACTCAAGGCCCTCTTCCACCCAATTAAACCACAACCAATTATAGCAACATTCATGATTTATTTTTTTCTATAAAGTTTTTATTATCAATTCTTTTCAAAGTAAATAAGTTTTTATCATTGATTAATTCATTCATATCATAATTATCCAAACTATCCCATTGAGCCGCAAACAAACGTCCAGATAGTCCATTACTTTTTTGAGAAAGTAATAATTTACATAATTCTAGAATTTTTCCTTTATCTTGACCGCCATTATTAAGCGTCTTTACAGCTTCTGGATATTCATCTCCAATATGATCTCCAGCATCAATTACTTCTTGTGTCATTTTTGACTTTATAGCGCCAGGAGCAATAATATTAAAATCAATTCCTTCATCCTGATATTCTAAAGCTAAAATTTCAGTAAGTTTATAAAGTGAAATTTTAGAAATTGCATATGCAGAAAAATATTGCCTCGGGAAAGTACATCCTCCTCCAGAAAAGTTAATAATTTTTTTAAGTGAATGATTTGAATTAAGCAATAAATGTAAAAGAAATGCATAATTATTCAAATTGGTAGTTAAGTTATTTTCCCAAGTTTTAAAATCTGTTTTATGAAAACGTTCTATAGGATTCTGAATGCCATAACAATTAATAATTCCATAAATTTCTTTTTTATTTTCAATTAATTCAAAGAATCTAATTATATCACTTTTTCTATTCATATCTACATTATAATGCGAAACATTATCAATATTATTAAATTGTGAATTTGATCGACTAATAGCAATAATTTCAAATAGCTTAGAAAGATGTCTAGTTAAATAAGAACCAATAGATCCCGAAGATCCTAGAAGGATTATTCTATTCATCGATGATTGGCAATAATTTTAGATCCATCTAAATCAAAGGAGTACTCCAATTCTTTAAGTCCTTCGGCTTGCATTACATTTCTTAATTTCTGATGATTTTTATTGCAGTAAAAAGTAAAAAATCCGCCGCCGCCTGCTCCAGATATTTTTCCGCCAATAGCACCATTTTTTAAAGCAACACTATAAATAGAATCAATTCTTTTATTTGTAACTCCAGAAGAAAGTTTTTTCTTCATCTCCCAATGATCTCTAAACATAATTCCTAAATCATCAATATTTCCAGATTGTACAATTTCTAATATTTTATATCCAGAATCTTTAATATAATGAAGAGAGTTCAAGACTTCTTCTTTATTGCTTTTCGTTGAATCATCCTGTTCTTTCAAAATTTTATTATTCTTTCGTTGCTGACCAGTATAAAAGATTAACAAGTTTCTGTTTAATTCATTCATAATAGCTTTATCTAAATTTATTTTTTTTGATTTAACACTACCATCTTTATCAATTTCAAGAACAACAAATCCACCTAAAGCAGCTAAATATTGATCTTGTTTGCCCATAGGCTTGTTTAATATATCCATCTCTATTTTACAAGCTTCATCAGCTAAAAATTCTAGGCTTTTATAATTTCCATTTAACGAATGCAATCCATTTAACAATCCAACAGTATATGTGCTTGAACTTCCTAAGCCTGAACCTGCTGGAATATCTGATAACGAAGCAATTTCAATTTTAGAGTCGATACCTACTCTCTGTAAACATGCTTTTGCTATATCATGCTGTAGATGATCAAGAGATTCTACAGATTCAGATATGCTATATTTCAGTCTAATTAGGTCATCAGCTGAAGGCCTATTAATACATACATACATATATTTTGATAAACAAAAACTGAATATAAATCCGCCATGATCTTTGTAGTAGCTAGGTAAGTCTGTTCCTCCGCCGCCTAAAGTAATTCTGAATGGTGTTCTTGAAACTATCATTGTGATGAAATTACATTGTCTTTTATATAATCTATAGATTTTTTTAAACCATTTCTTAAATCAGTTTTAACATTCCATCCAATTTTTTTTGCTTTGCTAATATCTGCTAAATTATCCTGAGCTTCAAAGGAGAAATTTTCACCAAAAAATGGTTCAATATCGGAATTAAGTAAGTTTTTAATTTCATTATAAATTTCTTTAATTGAATAATATTTTCCTGAGCCTATATTAAATACTTCATTATCTGTTCTGCTATCTTGAATACACATCAAATGAAAGTTGTTAACATCGTCTACATATACAAAATCTCTTCTTTTTGAACCGTCACCATATATAGTTGGTTGTTTTCCATTTAGTAAATTGATAATGAAGGCGCTAAATACTGGCGGAATTGTTCTTCTATAATCCTGCCTAGGGCCATAGACATTAAAGTATCTCAATCCAGTAGTTACTAAATCTTTAGATTTTCCATACTCTTTAGCAAGAAAATTGGTCGTAATTTTAGATATAGCATATATACTTTCTGGGAATACTTCTGATTCATTACTTGGTAATGATGTTGCGCCTTCATAAACAGAAGAAGATTCGGCATAAATAACTTTCTTAATATTCTTTTTAATAGCTGCTTCGAAAATATTAATTGTTCCATTAACATTGATATCAAAAGTTTCTAATGGATCTTCCTGACAATCTGTTATACAATTTTTCGCTGCTAAATGAAATACATAATCGATATTATTAAAAATATCACTAATATTTTTATCTCTGATATCCATTTGATGAAATTCAACATCTTTTGGTACCTGATCTAATATTCCATATGAAAGATTATCTACACCCACTACCTCAATATTATTTTTTAGTAGAGATTTTGCTAAATTACTTCCTATAAATCCTGCTACGCCTGTAATTAAAACTCTCATAAAATATTTAAACTCCTAATAAATTAAATTTATTTAAAACAATGATGCTTCAAAAAATCGCTAATCTTATTTGTATCATTGTTATCAATACACTCAAATAATAATTTTATCTTTTTATCTACATTATTGAACTCTATATCAGAGTCTTTTGACTTTAAAATTTTTTCCTCCGTTGTTTTCTTGCAACTAAATTCTGATAATTCTTCATGAAGCTTTTCACTATTTCCAAGACCAATAATTTTAATTTCAATATCTCCATTTGGATTTTCTTTAGATCTAATTGTTTTTCCGCTTATATGAATCATTTTTTTAGCAATATCTAATATTTTTCTTGGTTTGCCCATATCTAAAATAAACATTTCATTTCCTTTAGATATTAAAGAAGCTTTTATAATTAAATGTACTGCCTCATCAATAGACATAAAATATCTTGTCACATCTTTATCAGTTACTGTTAGAAAATCTTGCTCTAAGATTTGTTTTTTAAAAATTGGAATAACAGATCCTGAAGAATTAAATACGTTCCCAAATCTTACTGCTGAATAAATACAATTTTTATTATTCTTAAAGTTAAACATCATTAACTCACAGAATTTTTTAGTCATTCCCATTATGGTAGTTGGTTTAACTGCCTTATCCGTACTAACTAACACAAAATTACTTACATTATTTTTTTCACATTCATTTAATAAATAATATAAACTAATAATATTATTTTTAACTCCTGAAATAATATTATGTTCTAACATATTAACATGCTTGTAGGCAGCTGCATGATAAACCATATCAATATTTAAAGCTCTAAACATTTCATTTAGTAAATTCTTATCTGCAAGATTAATAAGCTTAGTAGTAATTTTCACATTACTATTCATTTTTTTTAATTTTTGCTGAGTAAAAAATAATGCAGACTCAGAATGATCAAGAAGTATTACAGACCTAGGATTATAAGAAATTATTTGACTTGATAGTATGCTTCCTATAGAGCCTCCAGCTCCTGTAATTAAAATATCCTTTCCTTCTATAAAGGTATTATCATTATTTAAAATTTCTAGATTATAAGTTTTTCTATCTACAATATCTTCTAAGGATAAATCTTCTAAGGAATCAAAAGAATATTTTCCATCAATAACATCTTTTATATTTGGAATCTCAATAATTTTTAAGGGAGCATTAGACAATTCATCTAAAATAGTATTTTTTAATTTTGTGATATTTTTCTGTGAAGCAATAAATAACTTGCTAAGCTTTTTGCTCAAAATAAGACTTTTGAGATCTGAGATATCATAAACTTCCACTCCATTTATATATAGACCTTTACTTTTTTTATCATCGCTAATAATAGCAACCGTAGAGTATTGGTTAAGATGATTGATACTATCTATAATAGCCGAACTATAATTTTGATCTACATATATGGCAATATTTTCTGTTTTGTGCGGAGATTGATATAATATAGACTTTGCAAACATTCTTGATGTAACAATAAGAGAGAATGTTACAAAAAAGTTAAACATTATAATTAGTCCATAATTCAAATTGTTAGGGAAAATTTGTAAATATAAAAAGTAGCAAAAATGGGGGATAAATAATGCAATCAATAACTTGTATATATAGCTTCCCCCAAGATGCTTGATTACATTATCATAGATTCTAAATAATATAAAAAAACAGATTATTGCAATCTGAAAAATAAAAAAAGATACTTCATAAAGCATATATCCATCTAATAATAATGAGATAAAAGAAAAGGCGAGGACACTAATTAAGCCATCATTTATTATCACAATCAGTCTTTTAATAGACCGATTCTGATTAATAATTTGATTCAATATATTTTTTAACATCATTTTTTAAATTATAACGAAATATTTTTTGCAAATAGGACTTTGTTAATGGTCATAAAAATTATTTTTACATCAATAATAATTCCTCTATGTTTTAAATAATAATAATCTAAGTCAACTTTTTCTCTAATAGATAATTCGTCCCTCCCATTAACCTGAGCCCAACCGGTAATACCGGGTTTTAATTTATTTACGCCCAGATCTTTTCGTAAATTAATTAAGTCATCCTGGTTGTATAATGCAGGTCTTGGGCCAATTAGAGCCATATCTCCAAAAATAATATTAAACAATTGGGGCAATTCATCTATACTAAATTTTCTAAGAAAATATCCAGATCTGATAAGATATGAACTCCTATTGCTTACTAAATGTGTTGGAATATCACCCATATCTTTTTTCATAGTTCTAAACTTATATATCTTAAACCTGGATTGATTAATACCTATTCTATCTTGAGTGAATAAAAACGGATAACCATCATCTATAAGAATTACAATAGCTACAAATAATAAGATTGGTGTTAATAGTAAAGTAATAAATAGTATAAATAATCTTGTAATCATTATGTTTTAAATCTAATGATAGCAATCAAATCCACAAATATTATTTATTAAGATAGAATTCATAAGTACATTTTATTAAAATATGCCTGTGTCAATCAAAAATCAAAATACAAAAGATTTATTACAGTTTATCAGTTCCAGTCAATTAGATAATTATTCTTATGCTGTTTTTGATCTTGACCAAACATTATACGATTATGAAGCATGCAATGAACATGCCTTGCTATCTATGCTAAAGCACATTGAAAAAAGCTTTAATATTGACAAAAAGAAAGTGTTAGATGCTTACTTAAAAGCAAGAAAATCTATAAATCAAGATCTCAAAAATACGTCTAGCATGCATTCACGTTTTCTTTATATAAAAAAAATGTGTAAAACACTATCTATAGAAAATTCTACTATTAATACTCTTGATTTTTATGATATATACTGGAAGTCATTTTTTGAAAAAATAAAATTATTTGATTGGGTTATCCCAACATTTGAACAACTTAATAAAAAAAAGATTGTTATCATTATAGCAACGGATTTCAATGCAAGATTACAATTTTTAAAAATAAAAAAACTTAAAATTGATAATTATATCACAGAAATTATAACATCTCAAGAAGTTGGAACAGAAAAACCTAGTCAACAGTTTGCTGAAAAAGTATTAAACTTCGCAACCGCAAATTATAGTAAAATATTTTGCGTGGGTGATAATCCAAAAAAAGATATATTTTTGTCTAATTATGATATAAAAACTTTTATAATTTAAAATATGAAAACTTTTATAAAGCCACTGATATTTGTAAGTATTCTGAAAATAATTGTAGGGTCAGTATTCGCATCTGAAGATGCAAGAATGCTTTTGATCCCATTTGTAGATCATTTTGTCAATAATTTTGATAATCCATGGCAATATTTTTTTGATTTAAATAAACTTAGTATCTTTCCATATGGTCCAGTAATGCTATATCC
>Ga0181604_10001864_pt1 | contig 18571 bp, 17 predicted proteins | sample 041ome_12_FD_148663 | JGI IMG/M metagenome (GOLD analysis project Ga0181604, IMG submission 148663) | Coastal salt marsh microbial communities from the Groves Creek Marsh, Skidaway Island, Georgia - 041410US metaG (spades assembly) | ecosystem: Environmental > Aquatic > Marine > Intertidal zone...
CGCGGATGCGTTTGTGAGGGTCTAAGACATTGAGCCGGGGGACACCGTCCTCCCCTACATAACCGCCAACACCTTTGACATTTTGATCGCCTCCACTGCAAAAGGCCTTATCACCAATCCCGGTAAAAACAACAACGTCTATATCATTACGTTCGCGACAGACTTCCATCGCTTCAAGCATTTGTATGTTGGTTTCCGGACGAAAAGCGTTATATACTTCCGGTCGATTTATTGTTATTTTTGCAACTCCTTCGCAAAATTCAAAAAGAATATCGCTGTAGGTTGCTAAAGATTTCCATGTTCTCACGTTCTTGTATTTTTTACGAAAATATTCATTTTGTTGCCATTGTTCTAAAGTAATCCATTAAAACCTTATCATTTAATTTTCGCGGGGTTCGAACTTCAAGAATTTTGGGTTGTTTTCCAAGTTTATAAAAACGTTTTAATGCGTATTTCAAACCCCATTGGGAATCTACTTTTTTGTATTTAAATCCAAATGCCTTGGCAATGTCCTTGGCATTTCGATAGTGAATCGTTTCAAAATAGGTGTCGTATTTTTCACTGTCCTTTTCGCCCGGCAAAATGCGAAAAATCCCCCCTCCTCCATTGTTGATGATAATAATTCTAAAATGGGCAGGAATATAATTGTTCCAAAGTCCATTGACATCGTAGAAAAAACTCAAGTCTCCTGTAATCAAAACAACTGGCTGCGCTCGGACTTGGGCAGCTCCCACCGCTGTAGCTGTGCTTCCGTCAATACCGCTCGTCCCACGATTACAAAAAACCGCAACGCTTTTGGGTACATCAAAAAGTTGGGCGTATCGAATGGTCGAACTGTTGGCCAATTGCAGTTGAACGCCTTTGGGAAAATTTTTAAAAATAATTTGAAACGCTTTTAAGTCACTAAAAGGACTTTGACTTACAAAGGCATCACCTTTCGTTTTATAGTGTTTAAACCGATCTAAAACCAAAGATTGGTAGTCGGATTGTATTGGAAGTGGCGTTTCTAAATACATTGTCTCAAAAAAACGATTTGGCGTCATTTTAAAATGACGCTCCAAGACATAGTATGTATTATAGGCTTTTTTGGAATCGATGTGCCAGTGCTGTTGCGGAGGATATTTTCGTAAAAAAGCTTTCACCTTTTTGGATACTATCATTCCTCCAAAAGTGACCAAAAGTTCGGGTTGGAGAGCTGGATAAAAATCGCTTCCCTCCTGCTCCAAGGGTGCCATCAGTACATCAATCGCATCGATGGCGTTGGGATGTATTAGATTGGATGTTTTTTCGGTAAATACAGCTACAGAAGGATCGTTACAAAGTGCTGTTATCCATTGGGGAGCAATCGTATCGGGGGGTAAAACCCCAAACATCACCCATTTTTTCTTCGCTGTTTTCCAAATAACACGATCTTGTTCCGGCAGGGATTCATCAGGAGGATTTGAGGTTTTCGGCATTTCATCCAAAGGAATGCGTGCCGTAGTCATGCCGTAGAGCGGCTCTTCCAGCGGTATATTTAAGTGTACAGGTCCTTTATTCGTGGTCGCCATTTGTAAAACCCGTGCAATTTCCAAATGGTTGTGTGTTTGAACTTTTATTTGCGTTTCTATTAAGGATTTCTCTGATATATCCTTAGGAATCAAAGTCTGCAAAGGACTTTCCAACAGACTTTGAGTAGCATGACTCACGTCGGGCATTAATTCCGCCGAAGCTTCCAGATGGGGTTCAAAAACTCCTGTTTGTCGAATGGTCTGTCCATCACCGATATCAATCCGATGCGGCATGCGGTCGGCAGAAATGATGACCATGGGAATATCGCTATAGAAAGCTTCTGCCACTGCAGGATAAAAATTCAACAAGGCAGAACCCGAAGTACAGACCACAGCCACGGGCTGCTGAAGTTGCTGGGCAATCCCCAGTCCAAAAAAAGCTGCTGCACGTTCATCGACGATACTATAGGTTGTAAAAAAGGGATGCGAAACAAAACCATTGGTGAGCGGCGCATTCCGGGAGCCCGCGCAGATGACAATATGTTGAATCTTGTGTTGAACACAAGTTCGTATCAAAATTTGAGCTAATGGAATGCTAGGGTAATGCTGTTTTTTCAAAATTGAAGTTTCATAGCCAATTCCTACAAAAATACAAAACCCCGAGCAAAAACATCGGCTCTGTACTGGTTTATAAAACCACCAAAAGAGTTTGAGCTTTACGTTGGGTTTCTTCCCATTCTTTTTCTGCATTACTGGCTGCAGTAATTCCCGCGCCTACATAGACAAGGACCGCTTCCGGTTTCCATTGGGCGCAACGCAAATTTACAAACCAATCCAAAGCATTGCCGTTTTTGGGACCCATAAAACCCGTGTAAAATTCACGATCATAGGTTTCGTGCCGTGCCAAAAAATCCAAAGCCGCAGCTTTTGGAACCCCACCTACAGCGGGGGTAGGATGCAAGCATTGCACCAAATCCATCAGTTTAGAGGTTTGTTGGTGTACCTTGAAATGGGTACACAAATGCACTAATTTTCCGGCGCTGTGATTTTGAGTTTTAGAAACCTCTATGGCCTCTGGAGGGAAGAATTTTTCAAGATCCGCCTTCAATTGAGCTGTCACCAGTCCCTGTTCCTCCCTTTCCTTAGCATCCCAAACGACCTCGTTTTGGGGATCGTACGATTGGGTAGCTGCCAAAGCCATAGTTCGGGTCAGCTGTTCCTCTTGGGCAATCAGGTGCTCCGGGCTGGCTCCCATCCAAGTTCCTATTTTGGGATGGTGAAAAAAATAGACCATGGCATTGGAATAACGTTTCAGCAGCCCTTCAAAAGCCCGTATGGGTGTTTGCTCTGAAGCAATTGTTATTTTCCGAGAGACTACTACTTTTTCAAGACTTCCTTCCGCAATAGTTATTTTTGCTTTTTCTACCAGCTGAATAAACGCAGTACGTGCAGCTTCTTTTTCTTCAAATTCAGTAAGGGGGGGGTCAAAATTGGTTGTCCCTTGAAAGGAATATGTTTTATTAAATGTATTGGGAATATAATTGTTATTGGATTGAGCAACAAAAGGCGCAAACAAAAAACCGTCAAAATCAAAATCTGTAGTGGTGTGGAGCGTATTGTCTTCTTGCCAGTAACAGTGAATATCCGCAGTATTGGGCAATCGAAAAAAAACAAAGGGAGTATTTCGTTTCCAAGCCGCTTCCAAAGGTTCCCTGAGGTCTGTATGCATTTTATTTGGGGCGGGTATAAGTAGTCAATTTGGAAAGGCACACCAATGCTCCTGCATCATCTGTGATTTTAATTTCCCACAATTGTATCGTTTTTCCTTGATGGATCGGTCGTGCGGTGGCCTCTAGCATTCCCTCGCGAACGCTTTTTAAATGATTGGCAGAAATTTCAATACCTCGTACCATCTGATCGGCATCTTTATTCAAAATAAACACCGCTGCACTTCCCACACTTTCTGCTAAAGCGACAGAGGCTCCCCCATGCAAAACACCATCGGGTTGATGGATTTTTGAAGTCACCGGCATTTGTGCCGTCAGAAAATCTTCCCCCACATCTGTAAATCGAATGTCCAGGGTTTCCATCAAGGTGTTTTTACAAATTCCGTTGGCAAGTTTTAGTACTTCCTCTTTTTGCATCTTTTGCTTTTTAGTAAAAATAAGAAAACCTCCTGTGCTGAACACAGAAGGTCTTTTTAAAAATCCTCTATAGGGAGGGATTATTTTACTTCTTCGAAGTCCACATCTTGCACATCATCACCACTTTCGGATGCGGTTCCTGCCTCCCCTGCGGGTTGTTCAGGTGCTGCTCCTCCAGCTTCTGCCTGCGCTTTGTACATTTCTTCAGAGGCGTTTTTCCACGCTTCATTGATGGCTTCCAAAGCGGTATCTATGGCTGCGATTTCTTTCGTCTCATAAGCTTTCTTCAAATCTGCTAAAGCTGTTTCAATAGGTGCTTTTTTGTCGTCCGAAAGTTTTTCACCGAACTCTTTCAATTGATTTTCGGTTTGGAAAATCATTTGATCGGCACTGTTCAGTTTGTCTACTTGCTCTTTCACTTTTTTATCTGCATCGGCATTGGCTTCCGCTTCTTTCCGCATTTTTTCGATTTCTTCTTCGGTCAATCCTGAAGAAGCTTCGATACGAATGTCTTGTGATTTTCCGGTCGCTTTGTCCTGTGCACTCACTTTGATAATACCATTGGCATCAATATCAAAAGTTACTTCAATTTGTGGTGTTCCTCTTCGGGCGGGTGGAATTCCGTCCAAATGAAAACGTCCAATGGTTTTATTATCTGCTGCCATCGACCGCTCGCCTTGTAAAACGTGAATCTCTACCGAAGGTTGATTGTCGGCAGCCGTTGAAAATACCTGTGATTTTTTAGAAGGAATCGTAGTATTGGATTCAATCAGTTTGGTCATGACCCCTCCCATGGTTTCGATCCCCAAAGAAAGTGGAGTTACATCCAACAACAATACATCTTTAACATCTCCGGACAATACACCTCCTTGAATCGCAGCACCAACGGCTACTACTTCGTCGGGGTTCACCCCTTTGGAAGGTTTTTTTCCGAAAAACTTTTCTACCTCTTGCTGAATCACCGGAATCCTTGTAGAACCTCCTACCAGAATGATTTCGTCTACATCTGAAGTAGATAATCCCGCATCCTCTAAGGCTTTTTTCACAGGAGTCATGGAGCGTTTTACCAAACTATCGGCCAATTTCTCAAAATTAGCACGGGTCAAGGTGGTTACTAAGTGCTTGGGTCCAGAGTCCGTTGCTGTTACATAAGGCAAATTGATCTCCGTTTGTGTGGAAGAAGACAACTCAATTTTGGCTTTTTCTGCGGCTTCTTTAAGACGTTGCAAAGCCATCGGGTCTTTGCGTAAGTCAATGGACTCGTCTTTGATAAAAGATTCCGCCAAAAAGTCAATGATTACTTGGTCAAAATCGTCCCCTCCCAAATGGGTGTCTCCATTGGTAGAAAGCACTTCAAAAACACCATCACCCAATTCTAGGATAGAGATATCAAACGTACCCCCACCAAGATCATAAACCGCAATTTTTTTGTCGGCACCGCCTTTGTCCATTCCATAAGCCAAGGCCGCTGCCGTAGGTTCGTTAATGATACGTTGCACTTTTAATCCGGAAATTTCTCCGGCTTCTTTGGTCGCTTGGCGTTGAGAGTCATTAAAATAAGCCGGCACGGTAATGACCGCCTCGGTAACGTCGTGACCCAAATAATCTTCGGCGGTTTTCTTCATTTTTTGAAGAATCATGGCCGATAATTCTTGGGGCGTATACAATCTTCCGTCAATGTCCACTCGGGGGGTGTCATTGTCGCCTTTTACAACTTTATAAGCAATGTTTTTTAATTCTTTGTCCGATTCGGAAAACTTGTTTCCCATAAATCTTTTGATGGAAGCTATGGTTTTGGTGGGGTTGGTTACGGCCTGTCTTTTGGCTGGGTCACCAACTTTGATTTCGCCCCCTTCAACAAAAGCAATGACAGAAGGAGTGGTTCTTTTTCCCTCTGCATTGGGGATGACAACGGGTTCATTTCCTTCCATTACGGAAACACATGAATTTGTGGTTCCTAAATCAATTCCAATAATTTTACTCATGATATATTCTTAAAATTTGACTTTCCCTGTTTCAAGCATTGTGCCACAACAGGCAAACTGACAGCTTGGCAGTTTGGATGATTATAGCCCCTCTCTTTATGTTGGATTTGCTTATTTAAGCAAGCGGTTTTGATGACACCCCCCTGATTTTTCTTTGAAAAATCTTCCCCCCTTATTAGGGGGGAGGTGAAGTACTCTTATTAAAAAATAAGTTTTCCCACTATCAATAAAGGTTTAAGGAGGGGTGCAATTAACTAGAAATGGGTATGAAAAAAAAAGCGAAAACTATGGGACACCCCCCTGATTTTTCAAAGAAAAATCTTCCCCCCTTATTAGGGGGGAGGTAAAATTCTCTTATTTAAAATATGTCTTCCCACTATCAACAAGGGTTTAAAGGGATGTAAAGCACAAAAACGAAAAACTACCCTCCCCCCTATCAAGGGGGGGCTAGGGGGGTGTAATTACCTACAATAGGGATATAAAAAAATGAAATAAAACTAGGGAACACCCCCCTTGATTTTCCAAAGTTCAAAGCGGGTATGAAAAGAAATACTATTTTTGAAAAAAAAGATCAATGTCTGCTGCCCAAAAAAGTTATTCGCGCATCACCACCAAGAGCCTTTCTGAAATGAAAGCCAATGGTGAGAAAATTGCCATGCTTACTGCCTATGACTTTACCCTAGCCGGTATTGTCGACCAAGCAGGAGTGGATATCATATTGGTGGGCGATTCGGCCTCCAATGTTATGGCAGGACACGAAACCACGCTTCCCATCACCTTGGATCAAATGATCTACCATGCCAGTAGTGTTATTCGCGCAGTGGATCGTGCCCTCGTAGTCGTTGATTTGCCTTTTGGCACCTATCAAGCCGATTCTAAAGAAGCGCTTCGTTCTGCCATTCGAATCATGAAAGAATCGGGAGCGCATGCTGTAAAACTGGAGGGGGGAAAAGAAGTAAAAGAATCGATCGAACGAATTTTAAAGGCAGGTATCCCCGTGATGGGGCATTTGGGTTTAACCCCGCAATCCATTTATAAATTTGGAACCTATACCGTTCGTGCCAAAGAAGAGGCCGAAGCCGAACAATTGATCCGCGATGCCAAAATGTTAGAAGAAATTGGATGTTTCGGAGTGGTGTTGGAAAAAATACCCGCAGCCTTGGCTGGAAAGGTTGCCCAAGGAATTCGCATTCCGGTGATTGGTATTGGTGCTGGCAATCAAGTGGATGGTCAAGTGCTTGTCCTTCACGATATGTTGGGAATGAGTAAAGAATTTAGCCCTCGATTTTTACGCCGCTATTTGGATTTAAATGAAACGATCAGCACAGCCGTGCAATCCTATACCTCGGATGTCAAAAATGGAGATTTTCCCAATGACAAAGAGCAATACTAATTCCGTATGAATATAGCGGAGCGGATTTTGTTTGAAGACAATCATTTGTTGGTAGTCAACAAAAAAGCAGGCGAATTGGTGCAAGGTGATAAAACGGGAGACCCCACCCTAGCCGATCACTTAAAAACCTATTTGAAAGAAAAATACAATAAACCCGGAGCTGTTTTTTTAGGTGTCGTGCATCGGATTGACCGACCCACCAGCGGGGTGGTGGTTTTTGCAAAAACCTCCAAGGCGCTTTCTCGACTGAGCGAGCAATTTAAAAAAAGAGTCCCCGAAAAAACCTATTGGACAATCGTTCCCAAAGCTTTTCCCGAAAGTGCTGGGAAACTGACCCATTGGATGACGCGCAATACACAACAAAATAAGTCTAAAGCTCACAAAAATGCTGTTCCCAACAGTAAAGAGGCGCGTTTAAGTTTTAAAAAAACTCAAACTTTTGAACATTATTGCTTGCTCGAAATTGCGCTAGAAACCGGACGGCATCACCAAATCCGAGCACAGTTGAGTCAATTGGGATTTCCCATCCAAGGGGATTTAAAATACGGTGCGCCAGGAAGTAATCCCGACGGAAGTATCAGCCTGCATGCACGACAATTGAAAATTGAGCACCCCATCAGCAAAACACCATTGATTTTTGTTGCTAACCCCCAGAAAGTGGGAATATGGAAGGCCGTTCTTTCCGGTTTAACTGATGTGCCTTCTGCTGAATGATTTGGGCAATGGGTTGATTTTTGATTTTACTCTCCAACCACGAAAGGATATCCAAATACAAAAAGGATCGCCGTTCGTAGGGATCATCCTCATATTGTTTTAATTCCTTATATAAAGCTTCAAACGCTGCCTTTAACTCGTTGGGATAGATGTCCCCCAAATTACGCACAAAACGAATCATGGCTTTTTGCACTTCGTGTAAGTCGTTCATTTTAATCAAAAACTTATAGGTTTCCCGCAAATGGGTTTCCAAGTGATAATCAAAACCGGCTTCGTAATGGGCGAAAATGTTCAATACCCGAGAAAAACAAAGCAAATCCTCGCGCATTTTTAATTGTTTATTGCTGATGATTTTATCTAAGTATACAATACAGTTTTCATAATCCTCAGCCCCAAAATAAATACAAGCAATTTTGTAATAAAACATCATGATATGGTGGGGATCGATTTGATTTTTGTTTTCTAATATCCCCTTTTTTATCTGCGGAATCACGGTTAAACCTTCTTCAAAACTGCCCTCCAAAAAATGAAGATTGAGTTTGTTGCTAAAATAAAATTGAAAACACAAGGCCTTGAGATTGTCGTTTTTTGGAAAATCTTCGTGATTGGTGCGTTCAATCATTTGCTGAAGGGTCTCCTTAAATTTGGAAGGATATTTAATTAAGGCTAAAATCTCCATGAGATAATTATTGCCTTTGAGATAAAAAACAGGATGAATGGCAATCATTTTTGGGGACTCCTCAAACATCTCAATCCATTTGGCCGCATAGCGGTAGGCCGATAAAAAGTCGTGGGTCAAAAAGCTGTACCACACATGCGCCTTGTAGTACCAAAGTTTTTCGCGAAAACCCAATGTTTCATAATCCAATTTGGGAAGGTTTTCATAGAAAAATTTGGTGATTTCTCGAAATTCTTGATCGCTTTTAGCATAGCCCGCCTTGATCAAACGTTCATAGAGTTGCAATGAGAGATTGGACAAACGCGTCGCCAAGTTATTTTGAATGCGCAACTGATTGGACTCTGAAATCAAGGTTTCGGTACGATTGCTTAAACTTCTTGTAATATACTGAGATTCAATTACTTTTTCCAACTCCACTATGTCATAGGCACTGTATTTTTCTTCGTGATTGATGGCCAATAATTTGGCTTTTTCCAACACTTTTAAACTTTGTTTATACAAGCCTTTTTGATATAAAATCGTGGCAAAATCCAACTGCTCCCGAATCTGAATACGGATGTTTTTATGAACTGGATTGAGTCGTAGACTGATTAAAATTTGCTTGTATAGATGCGCTTTTAAATTCGACAATTGTTGTTTGGTGACTATGCCTTTATTTAAAATTTGCCCTTCCTGATAGTGATGCATGCGGTCCAAAACATTGAACAAATTGAGGAATTTTGAGTCCTCATTAGAGCCCATACGTCCCACATACAACTTAAATTGTCGTTTTTCAGACTTGGTTAGGGATTTGATCAGTACAAATAAATTGTCTTTAGGCTCACTTGTCATTGTAATGTTTTTTAACTCAACATTATGATTATTAACTATTTAAACTCTTGTTTTAAGAGACGGGTGTTGTAATACAAAACTACAATTTTTTCTGCTTTTTAGACTTATATGTACCTTGCACATTATTTTAGATTTAAGCGATAGCGATTCATGGAATACGTTGAAATATTTGATACCACTTTGCGCGATGGCGAACAGGTTCCTGGATGTAAACTCGATTCAAAAACGAAATTAATCATCGCCGAACAACTCGACCTCTTGGGCGTTGATGTTCTAGAGGCTGGTTTTCCCATTTCAAGCCCTGGTGATTTTAATTCCGTTGAGGAAATTTCAAAGTTAGTGAAAAATGCCACAGTATGTGGACTCACCCGTGCTGTAAAAAAAGATATAGATGTTGCTGCTGAAGCCTTGAAATACGCTGTGAGACCCAGAATTCACACAGGTATTGGCACTTCGGAAATGCACATGCGATATAAATTCAACGCCACACCGGATCAAATTATTGAACGCGCCATTGCGGCTGTAGCCCATGCAAAATCCTATGTGGAAGATGTGGAATTTTATGCTGAAGATGCAGGGCGAACCGATAATGAATTTTTGGCTCGTGTTTGCGAAGCGGTCATCAAAGCGGGCGCTACGGTGCTGAATATTCCCGATACTACAGGCTATTGTCTGCCTGAAGAATACGGAGCCAAGATGAAGTATTTAAAAGAAAACGTAAAAGGGATTGAAAAGGCGCGGCTTTCTTGTCATTGCCACAACGATTTGGGATTGGCCACCGCCAACTCCATTGCCGGCGTACAGCACGGTGCCCGACAAATTGAGTGCACCATAAATGGTATTGGGGAAAGGGCTGGAAACACCTCTTTGGAAGAAGTAGTGATGATTATGCGCCAACACCCCTATCTTCAATTGGACACTCGTATCAATTCGAAAATGCTGTTTGGTATCAGCCAATTGGTCTCAGAAAGTATGGCCATGCCCGTTCAGCCCAACAAGGCCGTTGTGGGAGCCAATGCCTTTGCGCACAGCTCTGGTATACATCAAGATGGGGTGATTAAAAAACGGGAAACCTATGAAATTATGGATCCCAAAGATGTGGGAGTAACGGAATCCGCCATCGTGCTTACTGCCCGAAGCGGAAGAGCTGCCCTCGCCTATCGCGCCAAAAATATTGGGTATGAATTGGACAAATTGCAACTTGATAAAGTGTACCAACAGTTTTTGGTAGTTGCCGATCAAAAGAAAGAAATTAACGATGATGATTTGCCAAAAATCATCGAAGCCAGTAATATTTAAATTTAAACGTCTCATTTTTCAAATATGAAAAAAACACTTTTTGACAAAGTTTGGGATTCACATGTAGTGCGATCCATCAACAACGGCCCAGATGTGTTATTTATCGACCGTCACATGGTGCATGAGGTTACCAGTCCGGTGGCCTTTTTGGGCTTAAAAAACAGAGGGATCAACGTCTTGTATCCCAACCGTACTTTTGCAACAGCGGATCACAACACCCCCACCATCAATCAACATTTGCCGGTGGCCGATCCTTTGTCCGCCAATCAACTGAAAGCTTTGGAAGAAAATTCCAAAGCGCACGGGATTTCCTACTGGGGATTGGGGCATAAAAAGAATGGCATTGTGCACGTGGTAGGTCCCGAATACGGAATTACCCAACCCGGAGCTACGATCGTTTGTGGAGATTCCCACACCTCTACCCACGGTGCCTTTGGTGCCATTGCTTTTGGGATTGGAACGTCGGAAGTGGAAATGGTGTTGGCAACGCAATGTATCATGCAGCCCAAACCCAAGAAAATGCGAATCACCATTGATGGGCAATTGAGCAAAGGGGTTACCCCCAAAGACGTGGCTTTATTTATCATTTCCAAATTGTCCACCTCGGGAGCTACTGGCTATTTTGTTGAATATGCCGGAGAAGTGTTCAGGGAATTGAGCATGGAAGGAAGAATGACCGTTTGTAATCTCAGTATTGAAATGGGCGCCCGTGGCGGGATGATTGCTCCGGATGAAAAAACTTTTGAGTATATCAAAGGAAGAGAATTTACTCCCGAAGGAACCGCTTGGGATGCTGCAAAAAAATATTGGGATACGCTCTATACCGACGAAGGTGCCGTTTTTGATAAAGAACTACACTACACCGCCGACGAAATTGAGCCAATGATTACGTTTGGAACCAATCCCGGAATGGGAATGAGTATTTCCAAAAAAATCCCAACGGCTGCAGAAGTTGAGGGCGCCGCAACCACCTATAAAAAATCTTTGGATTATATGGGCTATGATGAAGGACAAGACATGTTGGGCAAGACCATCGATTTTGTCTTTTTGGGCAGCTGTACCAATGGACGAATTGAAGATTTTCGAGCGTTTACGCAATTGGTCAAAGGACGTCAAAAAGCAGCGCATGTCACTGCTTGGTTGGTTCCCGGATCTCACAAAGTGATGGATGCCATCAAAGAAGAAGGACTGTTAGACATCCTCCACGAATCGGGATTTGAATTGCGCGAACCTGGCTGTTCTGCTTGTTTGGCAATGAATGATGATAAAGTACCTGCTGGAAAATATGCCGTGAGTACTTCCAACCGAAATTTTGAAGGACGACAAGGACCCGGTTCAAGAACCCTCCTTGCCAGCCCGCTTGTAGCTGCCGCCGCTGCTGTCACCGGAAAAGTAACTGATCCAAGAACCTTATATTAAATTATGGCTTACGACCCTTTTAAAGTACTTAAAAGTACTGCCGTTCCCCTCCCCATTGAGAATGTTGATACCGATCAAATCATTCCCGCACGATTTTTAAAAGCCACCGAACGGGTGGGTTTTGGAGATAATCTTTTTAGAGATTGGAGATACCACCAAGATGATACACCCAAAGCGGATTTTGTCCTTAACGATGCTACCTTCAGTGGAAAGATTTTGGTAGGTGGAAAAAATTTTGGATCGGGTTCCTCCCGTGAACATGCTGCTTGGGCGGTTTACGACTATGGCTTTCGCTGTGTTGTATCCAGTTTTTTTGCTGATATTTTTAGAAATAACTGTTTGAATATTGGCGTATTGCCCGTACAGGTGTCCGAAGCCTTTTTGGCGAATCTGTTTGCCGCCATCGAAGCGGTTCCAAAAACTGAAATTATCGTGGATTTACCCCAACAAAAAATCACTTTAAGTGCAACTGGAGCATCGGAACATTTCGATATAAACGACTACAAAAAAGAGAATATGCTCAACGGTTATGATGATATTGACTATTTGACCAACATCAAAAGCGAAATTGAGAATTTTGCGGCCCAAACTCCGCTCTAAATCACCCCATGAAAAAAAGAACGCTTGAAATCATGGATACCACGCTACGAGATGGCGAACAAACCTCGGGCGTGTCTTTTTCTGCTTCAGAAAAACTGACTCTTGCCAAGCTTCTTTTGTTGGAACTCAATGTCGATCGTATTGAAATCGCCTCTGCGCGGGTTTCTGATGGAGAGTTCAATGCCGTTCAAGGAATCACGGCTTGGGCTGCAGAAAACAATTTCCTCGACCGGGTGGAAGTACTCACCTTTGTGGATGGAGGAACTTCTATCCAATGGATGCAAGAAGCCGGGGCTCAGGTACAGAATTTATTGACCAAGGGTTCTTTAAATCATTTAAAGTTTCAACTCAAACAAAAACCCGAGCAACATTTTAAGAACATCGCCAGCAGCATTCAACAAGCACAAGATCAAGGGTTTAAAACCAATGTGTATCTGGAAGACTGGAGTAATGGAATGCATCATTCGGAATCTTATGTCTATGATTATTTGGATTTTATTGCTGAACAAGCCATAGGAAAAGTGCTGTTGCCGGATACGCTCGGTGTTTTGACACCCGACCAAACCCGCACCTATTTAACTTCCATCATTGCCCGCTACCCGCAACTTCATTTCGACTTTCACGGTCATAATGATTACGATCTGAGCGTTGCCAATGCCCTAGAAGCGGTGAAAGCCGGTGTTCATGGTTTGCACCTGACTGTAAATGGGATGGGAGAACGTGCTGGAAATGCCCCTCTAGCGAGTGTGGTGGCGGTGATAAATGACTTTTTGCCCGATATAAAAATCAACATCAACGAAGATTCTTTGTACAAAGTGAGTAAGTTGGTAGCCACCTTGACCGGATTTCGCATTCCTGCCAATAAACCCATCGTAGGTGAAAATGTTTTTACTCAAACCGCTGGAATTCATGCCGATGGAGATCATAAAAAGAATCTGTATTTTAATGATTTACTTCCCGAACGCTTTGGACGTAAACGCAAATACGCCCTCGGAAAAACGTCCGGCAAGGCCAACATTCAAAAAAACCTGCTGGAATTAGGATTGACCTTGAATGATGTTGATTTAAAAAAAGTGACCCAACGCATTATTGAATTGGGGGATAAAAAAGAACGGGTGACCGCAGAGGATTTGCCTTTTATCATTTCGGATGTGTTGGGGAATAATGTTGCGGATAAAGTAAAGATTCAATCCTATGTATTGACTCATTCCAAAGGACTTAAACCCACTACCAGTATCAATGTAGAGATTGATGGGAAAAGCTTTGAGGAAAACGCCTCTGGCGATGGTCAATACGATGCTTTTTGGAATGCCCTTCAAAAAATTTATCATTTGCAACAACTCGATTTGCCCAATTTGGTGGACTATGCCGTTCGGATTCCTCCGGGAAGTAATTCCGATGCTTTGTGTGAAACCACCATCACTTGGAAAAGCGAAAATAAAGAATTTACCACGCGTGGTTTGGATTCCGATCAAACGGTTTCGGCTATTAAAGCCACTGAAAAAATGTTGAATATCATTCATAATTAAATATATATGCATTTAAAAATTGCCCTACTCGCCGGAGACGGAATTGGCCCGGAAGTTATTGAACAAGCTGTAAAAGTTTCGGATGCCATCGCCCAAAAATTTAATCACAGCATTGAATGGACTCCTGCGCTGACCGGTGCTGCTGCCATTGATGCCGTGGGAGACCCCTATCCCGATGAAACCCATCAAATTTGTTTGGATGCCGATGCCATTCTCTTTGGAGCCATTGGCCACCCTCGTTTTGACAACGATCCATCGGCCAAAGTACGCCCCGAACAAGGCTTGCTGAAAATGCGCCAAAAATTAGGTTTGTTTGCCAATGTTCGGCCGACCTTTACCTTCCCTTCGTTATTGGACAAATCGCCGTTGAAAAGAGAACGGATTGAGGGTACGGATTTGGTTTTCCTACGCGAGTTGACCGGAGGTATCTATTTTGGAGAACGCGGACGGAAAGACAATGGCAATACTGCATTTGATACTTGTACGTATACTCGAGAAGAAATACAACGGTTGGCGATCAAAGGCTTTGAATTGGCCATGACCCGTTCTAAAAAACTGTGTTGTGTGGACAAAGCCAACGTATTGGAAAGTTCCCGCTTGTGGAGAGAAACCGTACAGGCCTTGGAAAAAGACTATCCCGAAGTGGAGGTTTCCTATGAGTTTGTGGATGCTGTGGCGATGCGTTTGGTACAGTGGCCCAACAGCTATGATGTGTTGATCACCGAAAACCTTTTTGGCGACATCCTTACCGATGAAGCGTCTGTCATTTCCGGTTCCATGGGCTTGATGCCCTCCGCCTCCATAGGGACAGAAAATGCTTTGTACGAACCCATTCACGGGTCTTTTCCTCAAGCCACCGGCTTGGGAATTGCCAACCCTTTGGCGACCGTGCTTTCCGCTGCCATGCTTTTTGAAATGAGCTTTGGACTGAACGAAGAAGGTGCTGAAATCCGTCGTGTGGTGGATCTTTCACTGGCCGAAGGAATTACCACCGAAGACCTAAAAGAAGCGGGTGCCAAAGGAAATTCCACTACCGAAGTAGGAGACTATTTGGTTCAACAAATTTTGGGATAAGCAGCCCAATCTCCCATTTAAACCCGCTTTTTAGCGGGTTTTTTTTATGTATTTTTTTTACTACATTTGACAATAGACCACTCAAATCTGTTCCTGTTCATGAAAAACCTACGGTTTATTCCATACATCCATCGACATCAACCCATCGTCAAAGCTGCTTTTGCTTTTGACAAGGCTATGGCTTATTATCAGATAACACTTGGAAAGAACCTCAAACCTATTGAAAAACTTTTAAGGAAAAGTAGTAGCGAAACAATAGCTGTTTGCAGATACATTAGTAAAAAATCTCTTGCAAATATCAAAAGCCCTTTAGACTGGATTATTGATAATCAAAACACTGATAATAAATCAGTTACATGAATAAATGTCTAAAAATATAGAAACGAAATAAACGCATTTACCATGAGCTTGACGAATGGTACGGATATATACAAGTTAGCACCAATAAAACAAATAGTATGAAAAAATTTATAACGAATCCTTTTGAAAAAATAGAGGTACTACAGAAAAAAATTATTACTGAAGGCGTTGTTTTTTTTGAATCAGAATTAACAACCGATTCACTGTTAAATCAAGCTAAAAAATTAGGAAGTATTTATAAACATAGAGACTCCCATTTTGACGGGATTACTGTGATTAAAAGTGTGTATGCCCCAAAAGAAACAAAGTCAGGTTATTTTGGATTTACCAATTCTTATTTATCTCTTCATACCGATAGGAGTACTTTAAAGGTGGTTCCAAATATTTTAATATTTTATTGCAAAACCAATGACTGTGTTGGTGGAGAATCTATTTTAGTAGATGGAAAAGACTTAATTAACTACTTTCAAACAAAATACTCTGAAACTAATTGTCCTTTATTTTATAATAATTCAGTAATCTTCTCGGATAATTCAAGTTTTTATAAAGGTTCTATCTTTGAAAAGATAGGGAATAAATCTTACCAATTAAGATTTAGAAATGATGAGTTTTCATTTTTCAATCCTAATGTACATTCCTTTCTTCAAGAATTTTATGAAGTAATGGAAGATAAAAAGGTGGAATTCAAATTAAAGAAAAATCAAGGGTATATTATTAATAACAACCGTTATCTCCACGGTAGAAAAGGATTTAATGGAAAACGAGAAATGTGAAGAATTCTATTATTTGATAATTTCCTGAAAACCAAAGGGTTTAAATTAAATAGAGATATAAATGAGAATCCTTAAATTTATCATATCTAAAATTGTGCCTCTTGACTTTTTTTCAAGAAAATATCCAATTTCTATAAAAGGAGTAATTGTATTAAATGAGCGAATTATTTTATTGAAAAATGAAAGAGAGGAATGGGAACTTCCTGGAGGAAAGATAGAGCCTAACGAAACTTCCGAAAAATGCCTTGTAAGAGAAATCGAAGAAGAATTAAATATTGATATTGAAATACAGGTATTAATGGATACTTGGTTTTATAATATTTTAAATAAGGTTAATGTGTTTATAATCACGTTTTTATGTAAACCTATTAATTCGGACACCTTGAAAATTAAAATTAGTGTTGAACATAAGGAAGTAGGTTTCTTCTCATTTGATGAAATCAGAAGATTAAATATGCCTCAAGGCTATAAAAATTCCATTTACAAAGCATTTAAAATTTTAGATAAATGAGCAAATTTATTTTTTGGGATTTAGACGGTACAGTTGTGGAAAGTGAAGAGGTAGAGTTCAAAACAGAAATGTTTGGTTATGCCTGTAATACCCTTGGTTTATATTTTAATCTCAGACCAGAAGAATTTACAGGACATGAAGCAGGAAGTATTTTTGATTTGATTCTTGACAGGAATAAAGTTGTTAATAAGGAGTTTTATTATTCTAGATACGATGATTGGTACGAACAGGCCATAATTTTTATAAAGTCAAATGTTTCTATGGTTTTGTCTCGTGAAAATGTCGTGAAACTATGGAAGAAAGCAAATAGCGAAAATATTAAAAATGTAATTGTTACAAGTAGTAGAGAAGACGTTGCAAAGGTTTATTTAGAGAACGTAGGACTTTCTCATTTATGTTTTCATTATACTTGTATAAATCATGTTTCAAAACCAAAACCCAGCCCTATTCCTTACTTACAAACAGTTAAACAATTGAACTTAAAAGCATCTAATTGTATTGTAATAGAGGATAGTATTTCAGGAATACATTCAGCAAAATCAGCAGGACTATACACAATAGCTTGGGTAAAAGATAAATCTATTAATGACTATTTGGTTGCCGATAGAGTTCTAAAACATTTAGACTTTTCTATCATAAAAGAAAGTTTTGAATGTGCAAAAAAATTAAATTTATAAATTTTCTTATGGGAAAAATAGAAATATTGGGATTAATTGCAGCATCATTAACAACGGCTGCATTCATTCCTCAAGTTTATAAGGCTTGGAGATACAAATCTACTAAAGACATATCTATAGTTATGTATTTAATCCTTTTGATAGGCTTATTCCTTTGGATAATATATGGTATATATCACAGAAGTATTCCAATTCTATTTACAAATATTATAACATCTTTATTGGTAATATTGATGATTGGGTTAAAAATAAAACATAAATAGCAGTTTTTTTAATGTATCACAATTAACTGGTGCTAACAAAAGATATAAGTAATAGGCTCGTACCTCGCCTACTACTCATATCCAAACCGTTGGTCAGTAATTGCCTACGGCACGTTAAATCGCACTTCGTGCTTCCTTTTAACTAATTACTGACCAACGGCATTCGTACATTGCGCTCATGGTCAAGGACATCGAGTGTTTATTAAATTAATTAAAACGTGCCTTGGAACGTACTGACAACATAAGTGTATAGCCAATGAGACGCAATGATGGGCTCCCTGTGAGACTGCGTCTCACTCGCCATACACGAATGCCGTTAGCTAAAAATAAAACAAATGGAAACACAAAAAATAGCTGAAATACTGATTTATTATATTCACGCACCACTGGGTGGAATTGCGCTTTTTGCGGGCGGAATTGCTTTAGTTGCTAAAAAAGGAAGTCAATTGCATAAGAAATCGGGGAAAGTATTTTTCTATTCGATGTTAATTTCTGCAATTGCTGCTTTTATTATTTCTGTTTTACCTAAGCACGAAAATCCTTTTTTATTTTCAATCGGACTTTTTAGTTCTTACTTTTTAATTAGTGGGCTTAGAAGTTTACAATGCAAACAGCGGGAGTTTGAATTAAAAATTGACAAAATCATTGCCTATTTAATTGCTTTGACGGGATTCTCGATGATTTTATACCCTATTGTTTTATACAGCCAATTGAATATTATTTTAACTGTATTTGGAATCGTTGGAATTGTATTTGGATTTCGAGATTTAAAGCTATTTAGAGACAAAGAACGGCTGAAAAAAAGCTGGTTGAAATTACATTTAGGAAAA
>Ga0181604_10001866_pt1 | contig 18562 bp, 13 predicted proteins | sample 041ome_12_FD_148663 | JGI IMG/M metagenome (GOLD analysis project Ga0181604, IMG submission 148663) | Coastal salt marsh microbial communities from the Groves Creek Marsh, Skidaway Island, Georgia - 041410US metaG (spades assembly) | ecosystem: Environmental > Aquatic > Marine > Intertidal zone...
CTGGATATCAAGTGCCCGTCATCTGGCCTCGCCAATCTTGGTCGGCATCTGGACAATATGGCTAAGTTTGGCGTGCCAGCGGTGGTCGCAATCAACCGGTTTACGCTGGACACGGATGCAGAGTTGGATGCGATCCGTAAATACTGCCTCAACCGCCGCCAGCCCGTGGCGGTTTGTACCCATTGGGCTGATGGCGGGGCGGGGGCGGAGAGTCTGGCGCGATTGGTGTCTGAAGCAGCTGACAGTGGAAAAGCTGAATTCAAGCCAATCTATGCCCCTGAGAGGCCGTTACTGGAGAAGATCGAAACTGTTGCGAGCGAGATATATCGCGCTGACGGCGTTGACATCTCAAGCAGTGCAAAGACGCGTCTTCAGACACTACAGGACAGGGGCTACGGTAATTTGCCTGTCTGCATGGCGAAGACACAATACAGCTTCTCAGGTGATCCATCGCTTAAAGGTGCGCCAACGGGTTATGAGATTCCGGTCCGTGACATACGCTTGTCCGCTGGTGCCGGTTTCGTCGTCGTCATCTGCGGCGACATCATGACCATGCCTGGCCTGCCGCGCACCCCTGCGGCGGAGGCAATCAATATCGGGGACGACGGTGAAACCGTTGGACTTTTCTAGCTTTCAGAAGAAACTGCCTGCAGGAACCGCCTGTGCCAGCTAAGCATCATCGAATGATGCGAAGTTCAAACTATAGAGCTGGCTGTAATGCCCGCCTCTGGCCATGAGCGTATCGTGGTCGCCGTTTTCGATCACCTCGCCGGCCTGTAAGACGATGATCCGGTCCGCCCCACGGATGGTGGCCAAGCGGTGGGCGATGACGATTGCCGTGCGGCCCTGCAGAAGTTTCGCCAGAGCAACCTGGATTTGGCGCTCTGTGTAGCTGTCGATATTCGCGGTCGCCTCATCAAGGATCAAAATGCGCGTATCGGCGACAAGGGCACGGGCAAAGCTCACCAATTGCCGTTGACCAAGGGACAGGCCGCCGCCGCCTTCCTCTAGCATCGTGTCATACCCATCCGGCATGGCTTCGATGAGCGCGTGCAGGCCTACGGCTTTGGCGGCGTCAATGACATCTGCATGGCTGGCGTTGGTCGTGGAATAGCGGATGTTCTCAAAGACAGTGCCTGAAAATAGGAATGGGTCCTGTAAGACCATTCCAACATTGCGCGCTAAGGAGTCCTGCGTGACATCACGAACATCGCGCCCGCCAATAAGCACTGCTCCGTCCCAAACATCATAGAAGCGGTGGACGAGTGCGGCGATGCTGGTTTTGCCAGACCCCGTAGCCCCGACCAAGGCAATGGTTTCGCCGGGTGCCGCTTTGAAACTGACGTTTTTTAGGATGGGTTGGTCTTTGACATAACCGAAAGTGACGTTGCGTAATTCAACAGCACCATTGATGTCCCCAAGCACTTCTGCCTTAGGCGCATCCGCGACATCAATCTCCACATCCAGAACTTCAAAGATGCGCTGTCCTGCAGCCATGGCCCGTTGCATGACGCTGTATTGCAGCGTGAGGGAGCGGATGGGATCAAAGAAGCGTTGCACGTAAAACAGGAAGGCAATCATCACGCCAACGTCGAGCGCATCTTCTAAGACCAATCCGCCACCAACAATGATGACAATCGCCATCGCTGCACCCGAAAGCGTATCGACGATGGGCACCATGATGTTGGTGTATTTCGAGGCGGAGAGCTGGGCACGCAGGTTATCGTGGGCTTTCTCATCGAACAGGCGAAGGTTTACGTCTTCGCGGCGAAGTTCCTGGATGGTGCGCACGCCGTGCACAGTTTCCGCCAAGGCTGCGTTCGTTGCACTCTGGGTCTCCCGGGCGCGCATGAAGGCGCGGCGTGCGAGCGGTAGCCACACGATGCGGACAATGAACAGAATTGGCACGACGGAGAGCGTCAAAGCGCCAAGGACCGGGTCTAAGCTGAGCGTGACGACGATAATGCCGATCAGCAGCAACAGATCACCAATCGCAAAGATTGATGATTCCAGGAATTCCTGCAGCGCGCCAACGTCGCCTTGCAAGCGTGACATCAGTCGCCCGGTTTCCGTCTTATCCATAAAGGTAAGGGAGACCTTCTGTAGATGGGCATACATCGCTCGCCTTAAGTCAAACAGAAGCTCTTGGGCGACCTTACCAACGACAATTTCCATGATGTGGTTCGCGGCATAACTCAGAACTACGATGACCAGAAATACGCCGCAAATGATCTGCAGCAACGCTAGGCCCGCTTCTGGACCCGCGAGGGCGCGGTCAATTACGGCGCGGACCACCAGGGGAATTGCCAGTTGCATCAACGTGAACACAACAATCGCAGCAATGCCAATGCCAATGCGGCGTCGGTATGGCGTTAGGAAGGTCAGGAACCGACGCACGACCCATTTATCAAACGCACGACCGAATAAGGCTTCATCCTGGGATGTTTGAGACCCGACGACAGCGAACTGCGGCTTAGGTTCATCCGTTGATTTCGGCGGCTGGCTCATTGGAGCGCCTCCGACGGTAGAGGGTCGTCCCCGGTTTGGGTGGTTTGTAACCGGTAGAGCGCGGCGTAGCGGCCATCCAGCGCGATAAGCTCCGCATGACTGCCTCGTTCAAGGATACGGCCTTCTTCCAAGAACAATATCTCGTTCGCATGCATGAGTGAGGTCAGTCGATGGGCGATAATGATGATCGTGCGTTCCGCGACGATTGCCTGGATAGCATGGCGGATGCGTTGCTCTGTGGCGGCGTCAATGGCGGCGGTTGAGTCGTCAAAGACCAGCACCTGGCTCTCCGGCAGAATGCTGCGTGCAATGGCGAGCCGTTGCCGCTGGCCTCCTGACAAGGACACGCCACGTTCGCCCACCAGCGTGCCGTAGCCTTCCGGCAGCCTCTTGATATAGTCGTGTAATTGGGACGCATTTGCAGAGCGTTCAATGCTCGCGCGGTCGGACGACGGCGCGCCATAAGCAATATTATGATCCAGGCTAGACGTGAATAGGAACGGCTGTTGTTGAACAATGGCGACTGCTGATCTCAGCGATGCGAGCGTGACATCCCTGATATCCTGGCCGTCAATTGTAATGCGCCCACTGCTGGCGTCGTAATAGCGCCCAAGCAAGCTTGCGATTGTGCTTTTACCGCTGCCCGGAGGCCCGACAATACCAATCATTTGCCCCGGACGGGCCTCGAAGCTGATGCCAGATAGTGTCGGATGATCCTGGCCTTGGCCCACATAGCCAAACGAAACATTCTCAAACTTGATAACGCCATTCGTTATCGCCAATGGTTTCGCGTTTGGTGCATTTGCAATGGAGGGTTCGAGGTCAAGCACTGCGAATAACCGCCCGCCACAGGTTGAGGCGCGCGCGATGGAATTTATCATCCAGCCAATCTGCCGAACCGGCATTTGCAATATCAGCATGAACGTCAGAAATTCGGTGAGTTGCCCCAGCGTCATCGTTCCCGCCAGAACCTTTTGCCCGCCGAGCCACAGGACCAAGCCTATCACTAGGAAGTAGACGAACGTCATTTGGGTGGTGCTACTGACAAACAGCCCAATACGTCGTGCTGAGATCTTACGCGCCCGTTCAGAGATAACCTCGAAGCGCGCCATCTCGAATGCTTCAGCAGCGAAAGCCCGGACAACGCGGATGCCCGCCAAATTTTCTTCCATGGCGCGTGTGAGGAGGGACATTTCCTCCTGCAGCTTCAGCCAGGCATCTCGCAGTCGAAGGCGCGCGATTGACGCCCGAACGCCGATGATGGGCACCATCGCCAGTGCAATCGCGGCTAAGGCCGGGTCGATATCAATCAAGATGATCGCCCCGCCGCCAATCAAGATACTGAGCAGGATCATGCGTAAGACGCCGGTGCTGACCCAAAGCCGCACACCCTCTACATCCAACATGCCACGGGTCATGAGATCACCGCTATGCACCCGGTCTCGCCACGAAAAGCTGAGACTTTGCAGCTTCTGGTAATAGGCGAGGCGGAGCTCATATCCAATGATCTGGCCGACAGCCTCACCCTGATAGTTCTGCATCATTGTCGCGAGGCCGCGCAGTACGCTTACGCCTAGCAATAATAGGGCTGTGGTGAACAACGCTGCTTCGGCGAAACTCTGATCAACGGCGTTGGCTGTCGCCCCCGTCAGCAGGCCCTGCGCTTGGTCAACTGCACGGCCAAGAAATTGAGGTACAAAAAGCTGAAACACGGCTGCGGCAACGGTCGCGATAATGGCGATCGCCATGCGCATTTGATGGCGAAATGCCATTTTCGTGATTCGAGCCAGCACTGATGTGTTCAAGCGGGACCGCCCCGCGCTTTCGCCAGCATCAGCCGTATGATCAAGCCGCTTTTTGGGATGCATAGATTTAAATCACATCGGCAAATCCAGGGCGTTTGGCAGGTTTGCCAATTGGATTCTGAGCCTTGCTGAAGGAGACCACCATCCTACTGGATTTACGGCAAGGTTAGGAACCCTCTGCATTCGTCACTTCGAAAGGGCTAGCTTCGGCGCTTTGGTGATCGACAGCTGGCCATCTTTTGCTGTTTGGGTGCGGTTCCGAAAGCTGTGACCGGTTGCGGAACTGACCATTCCGCGCGAGCATCCATTCATCAGGAGATTTACATTTTGGGGCCCATGGAAAAACCACGGTCCCCTAACAGCGAAGGTTGCTTACACCATGTCATCAGCATTTCAGCATATTCTCTATGAGGTCGATGATGGGGTTGCGGACATCATGCTGAACCGTCCGCCGCTTAATCTGATCGACCGGGATATTACCGAGGCGTATTTTGCTGCACTTGAGATGGCGGACCAGGATCCGGATGTGCGGGTGATCGTGCTTTCTGGCAAAGGCAAAGGCTTGTCGGCTGGCGTAAACTTGCGCTGGCTTGAGCAATTTGATGCAGCCGATATGCACGCCTTTCTGCGGCTTTATTATGTTGAGAGCATTCAGCGGACACGGGCGTTGTCAAAACCGATTATCGCCCAAGTGCACGGGGATGCACGGGAAGGGGGCTGCACGCTGGCTTTTGGCTGCGATATGGTGATTGCTTCTGATGACGCGACGTTTGGCTATCCGGGGGTGCCCAACCTGGCCGCGCCGCCAGGCATGCATACATGGATATTGCAGAAGCTGATTGGGCGTATGAAGGCGGCTGAGCTGATTTTTACCGGCAAAGCGATTTCCGCACGACAAGCTGATGAATGGGGCCTGATCACCCGTGCCGTGCCTTTGGATCGCCTGCGCGATGAAACCCTGGCCTTGGCGCGTGAATTGGCGGCATTGTCGCCGCTGGCGCTCAAGCGCACGCGGGCTTTCATGTATGCGCTTGAAGATATGCCCTTTTCGGACGTACCAGAAGCGGCACTGGAGGCTGTTTCCTCTGCCTTTGATAGCGCGGACAGCAAAGAAGCGCGCCTGGCGTTCAATGAAAAGCGTGCTCCGGTTTGGATTGGGAAATGATTCACGGCGCAAGGGGTGCCTGTAAGCACATTGGAGGAGCTTAGCGACATGAAGAATAGCACGTCGGCCCTTAATGGTGATTTCGGCCTTATCATCAATGACGTATCGCGTCGTGATTTGAAAGATCAGGACTTTCAGCGTGACGCCTACGATCTTTGGACCCAGCGCGGCGGGCTTTTGGCTGTGCGTGGCGATGATCTGCGCGACCTTGCTCCGGCAGAACTGGTTGCTTGGTCAAATGTCTTTGGCGATGTCGAAACGAAGGCGCAGGCGGCCAGAGAAGACAAAATGGTCAAAGGCTTTCCGATCCTGCGGATTGGGAACATCAAGAATGACGCAGGGAAACCAGCGGCGCAGTTGGCGATTGTCCCACAGCTGCGGAATGACAGCGATGTTCGTTACAACCCTGAAACCCGCCGGCCCGTATGGCACACGGATTCCACGTTTCGTCAAAACCCTCCCATAGGTTCAGTATTTCATTGCAGGCAAGCGCCGACAGCGGGCGGCGAAACGCTGTTTGCGGACACACGCACTGCCTATGCACGCTTAGATGATGAAACCAAAGCGCGGCTAGCGCATTTGGAAGCCGTTTGTTCTGTCGCGCATCACGACAAGAAAATCAGCCTGTATTCGCCTGCATACCCAGTGTTGACGCCGGAACAACGGGCGGCAAACCCGCCAAACCGCGTGCCAATCGTTCTGGATCATCCTGTTAGCGGCATCCCGGCACTATATGGGCTCAACAGCTCAACATGCGCCATCCTGCCGAAAGACGAGCAGATTGCGCCAGACGTTCTGGACGTGTGTGATCTGGAAGGTGTTGAGGATGACAGCGTACAGATATGGCGGGATATGTTGCCATATGTGACGGGGCCAGATTTCACTGTGAAATGGCAATGGCAGCCCGGCGATATTGTCGTTTGGGATAATCGCTGCACGATCCATGCGGCAACAGGATATGACTACGAGGCTTCGTCCCGTGAAATGTGGCGGTTGACGCTGTTGGATAAAGCATCACCTGTCGCGGCGGAGTAAACGTGAAGCTGCGCGCGCAGGGCCAAATTTAGAACGCAATTAGAAAGCTAATGAATGCTTGAGGCTGAGGCTCGCGCCATACATGACCGTCTTTTGACGATTGATACCCATATCGACACTGGGCCTGGGTTTGCAACACCAGCGCTTGATCCCGGCGGGTTCACACGTGCCCAGGTTGACCTGCCCAGCATGCGCGCGGGTGGGTTGGATGCCGGGTTCTTTATTGTCTACACAGGGCAGGGACCGCTCAACGAAGCTGGTTACGTTGAGGCCCGCCAAGCTGCTGAAGAGAAATATCGCGGCATTGAGCGGATGCTCCGTGGCTATCCGGAACGGATCGGCATGGCCCGCACCGCTGATGATGTAAGGGCCGTCGCCGCCTCGGGAAGGCTGGTTGGTCTCATCGGGATGGAGAATGCCTATCCGCTTGGCGAGAGCGTGGCTGATGTTCAGATGTGGGTTGACCGCGGCGTGTGCTACATCTCTTTCACGCATTTTGGCCATAACCAATTCGGTGCCAGCAGTAATCCAAGCAAGGCGAATGGGGATCAGAACCACGACGCCGGGCTTTCTGCGCTTGGCTGTGCATTGGTCACGGCCTGCAATGATGCCGGGGTGATGATTGATCTAAGCCATGTGGGGCGGCGGACAGGGCTTGAGGCACTAGAGTTGTCCCGTGCGCCGGTGATCGCGTCTCATTCTGGTGCCAGGGCGGTTTATGATAATCCGCGCAATCTGGACGATGCGCAGCTTCAGGCGATTGCCAACGCTGGCGGTGTGGCGCAGATGGTGGCCTTCCGGTCCTATGTTGGGGATGTCGACCCAGCGGCAGATAAGGCGTTGATGGCGCTCCGTACCCGCTTAGGTTTGAATTCAGGGGCAGCCTTCCAAAAGGCGTCGCCAAGCTTGCTGGATGAGTACGCTGTAGAGCGATCAGAAATCCGGGCTGCTCATCCTGACGTCACCTTGGCGCAGTTCGTCGACCATGTAGACCATGCTGTAAAGGTGGTGGGCATTGATCACGTTGGTTTAGCTGGGGACTTCGATGGCGGTGGCGGCGTCCAAGGCTGGGACGGCGCAGACGAAACTTTCAATGTGACCCGTGAACTGCTCACCCGAGGGTATGAAGAAGCAGATTTAGCCAAGCTTTGGGGTGAGAACATCCTCCGCGTCATGGACACGGTTCAATCGATGGCGGGCTAGCATTAGGACCGCTGGTTTCTGCTTTGCCAATTGCCCAACGGCCCAGGACGACTAATGGCCCCGGCGGAGAACCCGCTGCGGCTTCGACCGTTCGCTGGCTCTCCGAGGCCTACAGACCTTAGCGCCCTTCGAATTTTGGCGCGCGCTTCTCCACAAATGCGCGTGCGGCTTCTTTGTGATCATGGGTGCTCTGGGATCGCAGCATCCGCTCGGCTTCCCGGTCGATGGCGGTCTTGTGGTCGATCTCGAGGGCTTCTTCCAGGTTATCCTTGATATAGCCGTATGCAATGCGGGGCCCATTCGCCAGCGGCGCAATCAATTCTAACGTTGTCTCCATAAGCTTATCAGCGGGCGCGACCCGGTTGACGAGGCCAATGGCGAGGGCGCGATCCGCCGTCACACGTTCACTGGTCAGCATGAGTTCGCGGGCACGACCGGGGCCGACGACCCGTGTTAGCAACCACGCTGCACCATAATCACCTGGCAACCCGACGCGGGCATAACCCGTTGTCATGAAGGCGCCGTCTGCGGCGATGCGCATATCGCAGGAGAGCGCAAGCGCCAGACCAGCCCCGGCGGCTGGCCCTGGGATCGCGGCCACGCTTGGGATTCTGAGTGACCGGATCGCACCTGCCGTCTCGTGGTGGCGGGCGCGCATTTCTGAGAATTTTTCTTCGGCAGTTTGCTCCCCGTCCTTGCGAACCGCCATGCGCTTAACATCGCCGCCGGATGAAAACGCACTGCCTGCACCGGTTACCACGAGCCCGCCGACATCGGGATGGTCGCCATATTCAGCAAGCACCCTACGGAACGCCCACATCAGGTCTGGCGACAGGGCATTGCGGGCCGCAGGTCGGTTTAGCGTGACGGTCAACACACGATCAGTCAGATCGCACAAGAGTTCTTCGGAGCCAGTATCGATATTCACCGGTTCAATTCCTTTGCTTATCAAGTTCAAATACCATCCTAAGGCAATCTATGGCCGAGAGGCAGTCGGATGCAGCGTGCTATCGAGACGCTGCCAGCAGTACCTGCAGTTCTGCGAGGTCCTCGACTTGGACTGTCGGCGGGTGGTCGGCTGCTCCGTCGGTCGGGTTGCCAGTTTCGACCAGGGCAGAAGGCATGCCCATCGCACGGGCACCTTGGATATCGGTTTCTGGCGTATCGCCGATCATCAAAGTTGTTTCTGCGGATGTGCCCAGTAGATCCAGCGCCATCTGGAAGATGAAAGCGTTCGGTTTGCTGACATATGCTGCTGGCTTTCCGCCGGATGCTTCCAGGAAGGCCTGAACTGCTCCGGCTTCTGGCGCATAGCCATTGGGGGTGGGGTGCGTTTGATCCGGGTTGCTGATGATGAGCTTGGCACCGTTTCGCAGCAGCCGCGTTGCCCGCGATAAGTCCCCAACAGTCATTTCATATGTAATGCCGGCGACGACGAAATCAGCATCGTCACCAACCTCTACGCACCCGGCTGCCTGAAGTTCAGCTTTAAGCGCTGGGGGACCAAGTGCATGTATACGGGCACCAGGGGTTCGGTTCGCCAGCCAGCGCGCCGTAGCCATACCCGCTGTGATGATCTTGCTTTCTGGAATGTCATACCCAAGCTTTGCAAGCTTCGCGGCGTAGTCCGCCGCTGTTCGGCCTGCATTGTTGGTGACAGCAGCGATATCCAGACCTTGCGCATTGGCCCAGGCAACAAATTCAGGTGCGTTTGGGATCGGATCGGCATCCCGGTAGAGCACACCGTCCAGGTCAAAAACCAACGCCTTGATGCCGCTTAATGCTGCGTTCTCACGCCATGCCCGCTTTAAGTGGCGAAGTGGCGGTAAAGGTTCCGGCCAGCATTCCTCAGGCTTGCGCAAAGGCAAAGTCATTTCAATTGGATCGCGGCCATAGGTTTGCCAACGCAACTGGGATCCATCCAATTCCATGGTCGCCCAGGCTCCAGCAGCCTCGCCATTCGTTGTGAAGCTTTCTGAAAGGGACTGGATTGTTACGTAGGGTATCGCGTTGACGCGGTGCATGGAATTCCAATGCACATGCCCAGAAACACACAGGACAACATGGCCATGACGTTCAATGATCGCCCGTGCTTCAGAAGCGTTTGGGTAGCCCCCATGGGTCGCATTGTTTTGGAACCAATAGTTCCCAACCATAGAACCTTCGCCCAATGGTACATGGGTGAAGATTATCGTAGGCGCATCACTTTTTGGCAGCTCTTCGGCTAACCAGTCCAAGTCTGATCGGCGGATTGTGAAAGGGTTTGGATAGGGAATGAAGGCATCCGCCTGCCAGAAAACCAAACGCCAGCCATTCAGCATTACAGCGTGACTGCCGGCTTCTTGCCGCAAAGTTTCAGCGTTTGCCGCTTCACCCAGAAAAGCGACGTCATGATTTCCGTTTAAGTGAACATGGGGCGTATTAAGGTTGACAAAACGGGCGGCCACGTCCTTTTCCAGAACCGCATCGGTCGCTTTGTCGATATCGGAGATACGGTCGCCCAATTCTACGATCATGTCCGCACCCCAATCCCCAGCGAAGGCAAGGAAATCCTCCAACAGGCCAAGGGCTGCAGACCCGCGTTTGGTAAGCTTGTCATCCCCGTGGTGGATGTCAGAGACGAGGGCGAGGCGAAGAGGGGCTGGCATTCAAGGGGTCCAGTGGCGGATTGAAGGGCGGCGATAGCTTAGAGTATTGAGCGCGCCAATCGGTGCCAAGGCCAATGCACTTGTTGCGACGGCTGACCTGAACCAGACTCTGCGTGCCGGGAAACTAATGTTCAGGAAATCATATGCAGAATGGATGGTTTTGCCGAAGTGCCAATTGGGCCAGGGTTTGTTGTGAAATTGACTGATCCCATTGCGCAAGCGCCACATGCGGGAACGGCCAGCGCCAATCCTAGTCCGAACGAACCGATACGCGTCGGGGATGCGGGGGTAGCGCTGCTCTGGCCGTTTCTGACGCGCTTCTTCGATCAGATTGGCTTGCTGAAAGAAGACAATTTTTTGGGCGCCGACGCCAAAGCCCGAGGCGTCATGCTCATCCATTATCTGGTCATGGAGAGCACAGTAGCGGAAGCGCCGCAGCTAACCCTGCCCAAAATCTTGTGTGGTGTGCCGCTCGAAACCGTTGTGCCGCTGCAGATTAATCTGACCGAGCAGGAACGTTCTATCTCAGAAGAACTACTCAGTGCGATGTGCAAACATTGGCCGCCCCTAAACAGCAGCTCTACTGCATCACTGCGAAAAACGTTTCTGCAGCGAAGAGGCAGTCTGATTGAGACCGAGCCGAACATTCATACGCTAAATGTGTCATCTGCGCCGTATGACATGCTTCTGGATCAACTGCCCTGGCAGATTGGTACTATAAGGTTGGGCTTTATGCCCGCCCCAATGACTGTCCACTGGGGCGGGCATTGATCGCCTATTTGATCGAAATTAGGTCGACCTCAAAGATCAGTGTAGCGCCGCCGGGAATAACGCCACCAGCACCGCGTTCGCCGTAAGCAAGGTCAGATGGAATCACGAACTCATATCTGGCACCTTCTTTCATCAACTGAACGCCTTCGGTCCAGCCAGCAATCACGCCGTTCAATGGGAATTCAATCGTTTGGCCACGGTCGAAAGAGCTGTCGAACTGCGTGCCGTCGATCAGGGTACCCTTGTAGTGAACTTCAACGGTATCGCTTGCGGCTGGCATTTCACCCGTACCTTCGCGCAGGACGCGATACTGCAATCCGCTTTCAGTAACGGTGACGCCTTCCTTGCTCGCGTTCTCTTTCAAATAGTCCATGTTCGCCTCCGCTTTTGCAGGGAGCGAGCTGCCAAGCCCGCCGATTAATGCGAGACTTGCGAGTAGTTTACCGATACGCATGGGGGTGCTCCTCTGCTGTAGTCTGCTGGGCGGACTATGCCCGAAGGCGTTGTAATAATCCAATTAAATTCTGGTTAAGTAGGTTTTGAGCCAAAGGGTAACGCGGCCTCTCAGTGCTCGGGCACGAGAACAACTTTGCCGATCACTTTGCCACTCTCGATGCGCCGCAAGCCTTGCGCGAAATCAGCGAGCGGCAATGTGCAATCGATAACGGGTTGCACCTTGCCTTCATCAAACAGCGCGAACATTTCATCAAACATATCCTGCACCCTGGCGCGCAGAGCAGGGGAGGCTTGGGTTTTGCCCCAGGCCATGTAGAAGCCCCAATACAAGCCGATGATGCTGATGTTCTTGACCAGAATAAGATTGGCCGGAATTTGCGGTATCCGGCCTGATGCGTAGCCAATGGTCAAAACCCGGGCCAGGGGGGCCACACACCTTAGCGATTGATCGAACATGTCGCCGCCAACGGGATCGAAAACGACATCAACGCCGCGCCCCTCGGTCAGGTTAAGCACTTCGTCTTTGAACGCTTCGTCACGATAGTTGATGGCGTGGGCTGCACCATGGGCGAGGGCGGCATCGGCCTTTTCCGCACTGCCGACTGTCGCAATGACCCGTGCGCCAAGCGCTGCGCCAACCTCAACCGCAGCAAGCCCGCTGGCCCCAGCACCGCCGTGGACCAGTAGGGTCTCACCCGGTGTGATCTGCGCCCGCCATTGGAGGGCGCAGTAGGCTGTCGCGTAGATCGTTGGAAAGTGTGTGGCTTGGGTGAATGGCAGGCTGTCTGGAATTCGAAAGACGTTGTTGGCCTCGACAACGGCCTCCTCCGCGAAGCCGCCTGAAGGCAGGCCTGCACAAACCCGGTCGCCGATGCGGAGATTAACGCCAGCATCGGGTCCCAGTTCTGTCACGATGCCGGCGATCTCTGTGCCAGGTGTGAACGGAGGAATGGCTTTGTTCTGGTGCTCGCCTTTGATCACTAGAAGATTGGCGAAACTGATGCCTGCCGCATGGATCGCGATCCGCACGCCAGACGGTGTCATCCGAGGAGGCGGTGTCGTTTCCAGCCTTAATGAGTCGATCCCGCCAAAATCATGTCCAATGACAGCGCGCATCAAGTGTTGGCCTTTCCGCCATGCCGTCCGTCGCCTGCTGCAAAGCGTTCGGCACCCGGTTGCGCTTCCTTGCGTCGTGCCTCGGCTGCGAGTTCCAGCTCCTGCTGGAACGCATCGGGCAGCAATAGGTCCCATTGCTTAATGGCAGAAAGACGGTCTGACCGCATTGCGATTTGTGGGAATGCAGCAATTTCATGCGCAAGTTCAATTGCTTTCAGAAGCGCTTGGCCGGGCGGCACAAGCCGGTCCGCCAGGCCGATCGCCAGGGCTTCCGTGCCAGAAACCTTGCGCGCGGTCAAAAGCATGTCCATGGCGCGCCCAGCGCCGATCAAGCGAGGCAGGCGCACGGTCGTGCCGTCACTCATCGGCACGCCCCATCGCCGGGACAGGACTGCGAAGGTCGCTGTTTCTTCAGCAACGCGCAAATCACACCGCAGGGCAACGCCTAGTCCGCCCGCGCAGGCAAACCCGGCGACTGCGGCGATGACGGGTTTGGACAGTGTATCATGGCATGGCCCATCAGGATCACCCGCCCAGGCGCGATAGTCCTGGCCGGCGGCAAGCGCCTTTAGGTCGGCACCTGCACAGAAAAAACCGCCAGCGCCGGTAAGCACGCAGCACCGTAATGCATCATCTTGATCGAAGGCTCTGAGCGCACGGGTTAGAGCGTCTGCTGTCTCATTGTCCAGGGCATTGCGGACCTCCGGCCGGTTTATCGTGATAATAGCAACAGGCCCATCCTGCTCATACGTCAATTTAGATGTGCCAGTTTCGAAAGACATCACTCACCCTTTAGCTGGAAAATGCGCTGTTCATGTGTTTCTGCCGCCGATGATGTTCAATGATGGCTGCGCAGAAGGCGACCGGGCAGGGCACCAGTGGCTTTGCCGTCACGCCATGTTGGAACACCAGCCACAAGCGTTGCGTCGAAGCCCGTGCAGTGCTGCAGGATCCGCTTTCCGCCCGCCGGTAAATCATAGTGGACTTCGGGCGCATTCAGCTGCAACGCGTCATAGTCCACTACATTGATATCGGCCCGCATGCCCGGCGCAATGCTGCCGCGGTCCTGCAGCCCGATGGCACGGGCATTTGCAGATGTTAGTCGCCGCACCATGTCTTCAAGCCCATGTTTCGGGCCACGCGCACGGTCACGGGTCCAGTATGTCAGCGTGTGTGCCATGTCGGTTGCATCACACATGATGCCAACATGCGCGCCGCCATCTCCAAGGCCAATCAATGTATTCGGATGGCCAAGCATTGCATGGACAGCATCCATGCCGCCATCCGCATAGTTCGTCATTGGATGATAGAGAATGGCGCGACCATTGTTTTCAAGCATGAGATCGTATGCGATTTCCGCAGGGTCTATGCCGCGCCGCCGCGCTTCTGCCCCGATGCTTGTGCTCGGGTCTGGCTCATATTCTGGCGGGTCGCCGAAGGGGTAGATCCAGTCCCAATCGCGTAGTCGCTTAATCTGCGCGGAATTGCCTGCGGGCTCGGCGATCAGGCGCGCGCGGAATGAAGGGTCCCGTAGGATTGAGACGCGCTCATCAATCGTCAGGGGGGCCAATTCTTGCCAACTTGGGCAACCAAGAAACGGATTCTCTGAAAGCTCAAAGCCAAGCAGAGTGCTAGTTGGCCGGCCTCGGACCTGGCCTGTAATCTGAATGCCATCGGCGTCTGCTGCTTCAATCCTGGTAAGCAAGTCTTGCCATTGCTCAGGATAGGCGTGCGTTTGCAAAAGTGTGAGGGTGAGCGGCCTTCCAGACCGTTTAGCCAAGCGGGTGAGCAGGCCAAATTCTTGGTCGATTGCAGCACCATAGTCACCAACGACCTGGAGCCAGCCACGGCCCACGTCGGCTACTGCATCGGCAATTTCAGCAAGTTCGGCTTCTGCCGCACCGTATGAGGGAATTGGCTCCCCCTCTGCTGTTTGATGTTGCAGGAGCCGGGAGGTCGAGAACCCGAAAGCGCCGGCGCGGATGCCCTCAGCCGTGAGTTCAGCCATCGCCTTGCGATCTGCTGCGGTCGCTTCCTCGCGCTCTGCACCGCGCTTGCCCATGACAAATACACGGAGTGCGGCATGGGGCACCTGAGTGGCGACATCTACATCAAACTGTCGTGTGGCCAGCATGTCGAGATAGTCTGGGAAACTGGCCCAAGTCCAAGGCAATCCCTCCCGCATGACGACTTCGGGAATGTCCTCCACCCCCTCCATCACTGAAATCAGCATGTCGTGGTCTTCTGGCCGCACGGGTGCGAACCCAACGCCGCAATTCCCCATCAGCACGGTGGTGACACCATTACATGAAGATGGGGTGATCTGGTTGGCCCATGTCACTTGGGCATCATAATGCGTGTGCACGTCGACAAAGCCCGGCATGACCAGCCGACCGCGGGCGTCGATCTCATCAATGCCGCTTTCGGGGATCTTTCCGACAGCGGAAATGTAGCCATCTGAAATGGCAACGTCCGCCGCAAACATTGGCCCGCCTGAGCCATCGACCACAGTGCCGCCGCGAATGACCAGATCTGGTTTGTCGCTCATTGTGTGCTGATCCCCAATTTGTCTGTTTTTGGGAGAATGGGAGCCTTACTCCGCCGCTGCCGCCCCGTCGTCGCGGACACGGCCTAGGGGGTCCTGAAAACGCTCCATCATTACAACGTCGAGGGATTTTTCGGAGGCAGCAAGCCAACTTCCTGGCCGGGTGCAGAACGCGTCTGCCTGATAGGGGGCGTCAGGCTCAACGCCATCGGCAAGGGCCTGCGCGCCTTGCAGCAGGAGCGTTCTGAACCGCACGACGGCCGCATCTGTGCCAGTTAAGGTTTCGCGGGTGCGGTCAACGATGGGGCCTTGGCTGTGCTGGATCATTGAATCCTGTTCAGCCAATCCTTTGACACCGGTGAATGTACGATGCTTCTGCTCATCCCGGTCGATCATGAAGTCATTGGAAGCATTGCGGACAGGCATGTAGTTCTCGTCACGCTCGCAGACGAGGCCCCAACCTGCATCCAATTTTGCCCGTTCCTCGTCGCCAAGTGGGCGCTCTGGATTCCAGGAATACGCGTAAGCCCAGCATGCGGTGTCTGATATCGGGACGATGGTGAAGCCGTGATAGGTTTCGCCTGGCATTGTTGATGGACCAGTGCCGTGGGCGGGGAACATATACTGGGTCATCCGCCAGTATTTTTGACCGTCAGCGGAACGGGCACCGGCGACAACGAAACCGCATTCGTGCTCAAGCACTTCAAATTGCGGCATTGGGTCATCGCGCATCCAGCGCAGGCGTTTTTCGTCTGCGGTGCTGTGCGGATGGTAGACCGATGGCTCACTGGGCGCGGGCATGTGCAGGAAACTGAAATGGGCTGTGTCTAGGTCGCCTTCGATAATCTGCGCCCAGTTGCAATCGAAGCGTTGCTTGGTGACGAAGCGATGGCTTTCAGGCACGCACGCAAATTCCAGCTTGGGGGAGTCCGGCAGAACGCCACCTGGCAGGGATTTGGCTTTAGGTCCCATATAAACCCAGATGATGTCCCCAAATTCCCGTGTGGGATAAGCCTTCGTTCTAACCGTCTTATGCAGGTTGCTGTCTGCTGGCACATTGGGCAGATCAAGCGCTTTGCCGTGGCGATCGAATTTCCAGCCGTGGTAGACGCAGCGAAGGCCGCATTCTTCGTTGCGACCAAAGAAAAGATTGGCCCCACGGTGCGGGCAATGGGCGTCCAGCACCCCAACATGACCATCACTATCCCGGAATGCGACGAGTTCTTCGCCCAAGACATCGATCCGTACGGGCGGCCCGTCTGCTTCGGGTAATTCTTCTGCCAAGGCGACCGGTTGCCAAAACCGCCGGAAATACGCGCCCATGGGCGTGTCGGCGTCGGTTTGGGTCAGCATATTATTCTGATCGCGCGAAAGCATGGGGCTTCTTCTTTATCTGGTCATCATATGTAGCACTGCCAGCGTGGGGCAGATCGCGGATAGTCGCAATAACCTATGACTTTGGATGATGCTGAGATGACGTGGCGATCATGAATTTACTGAAGAATGTCGCCAAATCGTCAAAGCCATCCAGCGGCAGGACCTCTGCCACAAACTGATCTGGGCGCACGATCACCAACGCGCCTTTCGCCCGGTCAATTTGGCGCTGATCAAAAATGTCAGGGCCGTGCTTTAAATCGGGACAGAAAACCTTTTCATAGTCGATCAGCCCGTATTTCCCTTTGGTTGGCTTAAGCAGCGGCGGTAATGCTTCAACATTCACGTCTTGATGTGAATTCTGGAACACAACACGCAGGTCTAGGACGCTATCGATATCGGCCCCTTTTGGTGTGAAGCAGTGGATTGGGCTTCGGGTATCGTTCGCTAAGAAATCGCAGAGCGCGGCGATGCTCCCGCCAGCCTGGCCAGCATCACCCTTTGCGGCGAATGCAATCAATCGCCAACGGCCATCAGCCTTAAGGGCGTGCCCTAGCTGCATAGGCTTCGCATCAGCCAGGCGGATTACCGGTGCAGAATGAAAACGCATGCCGGTTCTTAACCCTGCAGCCAGCGCTTGATGCAAGCCAGTGCCGGTGATCAGGGACGGGTCATAACGTGTTTCGACGCCGGCCGTGTAGCGGCCATGTTTCTTGAAATATTGTTGGAACTGGGCAGCCTCGGCGGCGTCTTTTGGTTTGGCGCTGAACAGGCGCGCCATGTCCTTATCAAAATCAATTAATTCAATTGCCTTAGCGCGGCGTTCTTCAGAATATGTATCAAGTAATGAGGGTGCCACTTGGCAGCGCAGCACTGCCGCCAATTTCCAGCCCAGATTAAATGTATCGGCCATGGATACATTCATGCCTTGGCCCGCCTTCGGGCTATGCGTGTGGCAAGCGTCGCCCGCGATGAAAATGCGTGGGGTCTGAGCACCGCGGTTCTCATCGGCGACATTGTCGAACGCATTACAGACCCGCTGGCCAATTTCATAGGCGGACCACCACGCCACTTCCTTCACATCCAATATATATGGGGCAAGGATTGCGCAGGCCTTTTCAATCAGCATCTCACTAGAAACATTGCTGTCTGCGGCGCGTTCGTCCCCGTGCAATTCATCCAGTTCGATATACATGCGTACCATGTACCCGCCTTCGCGCGGAATGATCAGAATGCTGCCATGGTCAGCCGATTGAATGGCAGCTTTCAGCCGGATATCTGGGAAGTCCGTGACAGCGAGCACATCCATCACACCCCAAAGCTGCCGCGCGGATTCACCCTTAAGCTCATAGCCCATGGCGTTTCTGACGGCGCTCCGCGCACCATCACACCCAACCACATATTTCGCACGGATAGTTTCCGTACTTCCTTCGCCATCAAGGCATTTGAAGGTGCCAGTGACAGGAAATTCTGCGTCATCCGTCAGCGCTAGTGATACCAGTTCGCGGCTGTAATCTGGCTGCAGACGGCTTCGTGAATGCCCCATGTGTTCAAGGTAGAAGTCATGCACGCGTGCCTGGTTCAGAATGACATGTGGCATCTCGGATAGATCATCTTCGACATCCTGAATGCGGTCCGCGCGGGTAAGGCCAGCGCCATCTGTATCAGGCCGCCAGAACGCGACTTCGTTGACCCAGTAACTCTCCTTCAGGACTTTTTCGGCGAACCCAAACGCCTCAAACATTTCGACGGAACGGCAGGCGACACCATCTGCTTGGCCGACCTCTAATGGTCCTGGCTTGCGGTCTATGATCCGCGTCGTGATGTCTGGAAACGCAGACAGTTGCGCTGCAAGCGTCAACCCAGCGGGACCGCAGCCAACGATCAGCACATCTACAGCGTCGGAACGGATTGGGTCATCTTCAAGGCGCTCTGC
>Ga0181604_10001868_pt1 | contig 18555 bp, 24 predicted proteins | sample 041ome_12_FD_148663 | JGI IMG/M metagenome (GOLD analysis project Ga0181604, IMG submission 148663) | Coastal salt marsh microbial communities from the Groves Creek Marsh, Skidaway Island, Georgia - 041410US metaG (spades assembly) | ecosystem: Environmental > Aquatic > Marine > Intertidal zone...
GCAATCACATCTGAGGTATTATTATATCGGAGTGTTATTGTTAGAGCAATTATGGATGCATTGGATATTGATATTCATGCATGGGGTAATAAAAGAAAAGAAATAATACAAGAAGCTAAGGCTTGGTTTTCAAAAACAGACTCACATTTCTGTGAGATATGCGATTACGCAAATTTAGAACCTACATTTATAATCAGAAAGTTTAAACAATTACACAAAGCTAATGCAAAAAAACTATTTAAGAATAAAAACATTCATAAATTTTTAACTCATTATATTTGTAGCTTTCATCAACAGGAACAATATTAATGTCAACAGGAAAAAATACTAAGTTTGATTTAGACTTAGAGTATGGACAAATAAGAGAGAAAAGAGTAGCTGACTTACTTAAAGGAAGTAAGGTAGAAATTAAAACTGAAAGGAGTTGGTGGAGAAAGACAGGCAATATTGCTATTGAGTATGAGTATAGAAATAAACCATCTGGTATTGATAAGACAGAATCTAAATGGTGGTTTCATATACTAGAACTTAGTGGTAAAGAACATTGTATGCTAGTGTTCAGAGTATCAAGACTAAAGAAGATAGTTAAGAAATATAAAAAGACACACACTAAAAACATAGGAGATTATAGAGCATCTAAATGTGTAGTAATTCCAATAGTAGAATTATTTAATGAAGGATGTTACTCAATATAAACATGACTGAAAAAGCTTTACTAACAGAATATAAATCTACAATATCTGATTTAACAAAAGAGAAACAGGAATTAAATGAGATTATTATTCAAAAGGATAGCAAGATTAAAAAGATTCTAATACAATTAGAACAGGCTAATTCTGATATTCAATCTATGGGTTCTAAGATAGGTGAACTTCAGGAAAAGCTGAACAAGAAACAAACTATTAAATTAAACATCGATAAAAAGATAGAGGAAATGCTTGAAAAAAAAGATGAACCAAGTGTTGACAACGATGATTAAATTTGATATTAAAACAATAACAATTAACAATTATAACAAAGGAAATACATATGGCAATAATTGAAGGCACAGCTTACTGGGCTTCTCTGACACGACCAAACGAAAAGTTTGAACCTATGTGGAGAATTGATTTAGCAGTAGACGACAAGTCAGCTAATGAACTTAAAGAACAAGGTATAGCACTTGGTGAAACTACTGTAGATGAAAAGACTATTCCTAATATAGTAAGATTCAAAAGAAAAGTACAGAAAGCTAATGGTGATAAGAATACTCAACCACAATTAGTAGATGCTTCTAAGAATCCACTAGATAAAATAGTAGGTAATGGAAGTAAAGTTAAAGTAATGTACAAACCATACGAATGGAACTTCAAAGGTAAGAAGGGAATGGGTTTAGACTTACAAGCTGTACAAGTCATTGACTTAATCGAGTATACACCTAGAGAAGATTTTGATGTTGAAAATTCTTCAGGTGGTGTTGACATCAAGGATGATTTTTAGTACTATCCAACTGTTGAAATGAAATTTACTTTTCATTTTTTCTTACTCCGAGGGGGTGGCGAGAAATTGCCACTCCTTTTTTTTGGACTCAATTAAAATTAACTAAGGGCGACAATGGAAGAAATAAATAAAAAAGGTTTTGTAAAATACCACTTACCCTGTCCACTATGTTCAAGTAGTGACGCAGTATCTGTTAACGCAGACAACTCAGCTTATTGTTTTTCATGTCAAGAATTTATAAAGGAATACGATATGGAAATACAACCAACAATACCACAAACTAAAAACGAATATGAAGTAAAAGACTTCATGAAAGATTCTAACTATGCAGAAATTATAGATAGAAATATTTCTGAAGACACCTGTAAAAAGTTTGGTGTTACAGTTAAGATGGATAACATGGGTAATATCATTAGTCATTATTATCCTTATCATGATACTCAAGGTGCAAAGATTGCAACTAAGACTAGGTATACTAAGCTAAAAGAATTTAGTATACAAGGTAACACAAAAGATTCTGGCTTGTTTGGTCAACATCTTTTTTCTAAAAACAAATACTGTATTATAACTGAGGGAGAGTTAGATGCTTTATCATCTTATCAGATGATGTTAAAGGGTAACTATCATACACCAGTAGTAAGTATTAAGAATGGAATATCTTCAGCAGTAAAAGATATTAAAAATAGTTTAGAATGGTTAGAAAATAATTTTGATAATGTTATTATAAATTTTGATAATGACCCACAAGGTAGAGAAGGTGCAATGAAAGTTGCAGAATTATTCTCTCCAGGAAAATGTAAAGTCATGCATTTACCTGAAGGATTAAAAGATGCTTCAGATTGTTTAAGTCAAAACAAAATACAAATATATAATAAAACATTTTGGGATGCTAAGAAGTTTGCACCTGATGGAATTATAAATGCTAGTACATTATTAGATGATGTACTTAAACCAGTAACAAAATCATTTGTTCAATATCCTTTTGAAGGATTAAATAAAATTACATATGGTCTAAGACCTTCAGAGTTAGTTACATTTACAGCAGGGTCTGGACTAGGTAAGACACAAGTAATGAGAGAAGTAGTACATCACATTATAAAATCAACTGAAGATAATATTGGTTTGTTAATGTTAGAAGAAACACCAGTCATAACTTCAAAAGGTTTGATGAGTGTTGAAGCTAATCAAAGATTACACTTACCAGATGTTCATGTAAGTAAAGAAGAAATGACAACTTACTTTAAAGCAACAGTAGGTACTGGTAGAGTATTTATGTTTGACCATTTTGGTTCTAACTCTATTGATAATATTGTTTCAAGAGTTAGGTTCTTAGCTAAAGGTCAAGACTGTAAATACATAGTGATTGACCATATAAGTATTATTGTATCCGACCAACAACATGGTGATGAGAGAAGAGCATTGGATGAAATTATGACTAGACTTAGAACACTTGTTCAAGAGACAGGGGTATCTATGATAGTTGTATCACACCTTAGAAGACCTGAAGGTAAAGGTCATGAAGAGGGAGCAGCAACTTCACTATCACAATTAAGAGGTTCGGCTAGTATAGGTCAGCTAAGTGACATGGTTATTGGGCTTGAGAGAGACGCACAGAACGATGACCCTGATATTAGGAACACCACTAGGATAAGAGTATTAAAGAATAGATTCTCTGGTATTACAGGTCCTTGTTGTGATTTAAAATATGATATAGATACTGGTAGACTTAATGAGGTAAAGTCTGATGACTTTTAATAAAGTTGTATTTGATATAGAAACAACCATGACTGCTGATAAGATATGGTGTATTGTTTGTAAACATGGCGATACTTATTATCAGTTTAAAGAGGATAGGTTACATAGGTTTGCTGAATTAATAAAGCAAACTGAAGAAGTTATAGGTCATAATATAATTGGATTTGATATACCAGTAGTCAATACTATTTTTGGTTATGATGTATTTGCTAATTGTAAAGTAACTGACACTTTAGTTTTATCTAGATTATTAAATCCTATGATAGAAGGTGGACACTCATTAAAAAATTGGGGTACTAAGTTAGGTCAAAACAAAATAAATTTTGAACAGTTTGATTTCTTCTCTGAAGATATGTTAACTTATTGTAGAAATGATGTTGAACTAACTGAAAGACTTTATAAATTTTTAATTAACAAAACAAAAGACTTTGGTATGTCAATTGAATTGGAACATAAGGTTGCACAAATAATTCAGAAACAACATGAAAGAGGATTTAAGATTAATGTTGTTGAAGCATATGAATTACAATCTAAGTTTCAAGAAGATATGAATAACTTAACTTCTAAAGTTAGAGAAACTTTTCCTCCATTAAAAATAGAAGAAGAGTTTATACCTAAGTCTAATAACAAAGCAAGAGGTTATGTGAAGGGTGTACCTTTCACTAAAGTTAAATACAAAGAATTTAATTTAGGTTCAAGGCAACAGATTGCTGAACGATTAGTTATGCTTGGATGGAAACCAAAAAAGAAAACTGATAAAGGACATATCATTGTTGATGAGAAAGTATTATCTGAGATACATAATATTCCTGAAGCTAAATTAATAAACAGATACTTAATGCTACAGAAAAGAATTGCTCAAGTAAATTCTTGGATAGAAGCTATTAAGGAAGATGGTAGAGTACATGGCAAGGTCATTACTAATGGCACTATAACAGGAAGAATGAGTCACCAGTCGCCCAACATGGCTCAGATTCCTGCTGTGTACTCTCCATATGGTAAAGAATGTAGGGCATTATGGACAGTAAACAAAGGTTATAAACTAGTAGGAGTGGATGCATCTGGTCTTGAGTTAAGGATGTTAGCACACTACATGAATGATAAGGATTATATATATGAAGTCGTTAATGGAGATATACACACAGCAAATCAAAATGCTGCTGGTTTGGAATCAAGAGATAAGGCGAAGACTTTTATCTACGCATTTATCTATGGAGCAGGTTCAAAAAAAATCGGAAGTATCATTGGAGGTTCGGAAAGAGATGGAGAAAGAACTAAAGAAAAATTTCTTAGAGCAACACCAAGTCTTAGAAGCTTACGAGAAAAAGTGGAACGAGTGGCTCAACGAAGATGGGTCAGAGGACTCGACCAAAGAAAAATAATTATAAGACATCCTCATGCAGCATTGAATACTTTGTTGCAAGGAGCAGGTGCTATTGTTATGAAGTATGCGTTGACAATACTAGAACAATATGTTATAAATAAACAAATCAAAGCATTTCCAGTTGTTAATGTACATGATGAATTTCAATACGAGGTTGAAGAAAGTAGAGCCGAAGAGTTTGGAAGACTAGCAGTACAATCAATTATAGATGCAGGTAAACAATTAAATGTAAGGTGTCCACTAAATGGCGAATATAAAATCGGAAACAACTGGTCAGAAACACATTAGTACGATAGCAACAGACATCAAGCAATTGATTTCTGATATATCTACTGGTAAACCTGCCAACATGACAGAGGAAAACTTAAATGTTTTTCTTAATAATATTAAAGAAGCTGTTCTAGCTTGGAATACTTCTCAAGTAAAAGCAGAAAAGTATGAAGGTAAACTTAGGATGTCTTCTATTGGTAAACCTGCAAGACAACTATGGTATGATAAACATAGTCCTAAAGATAGAAAGAATGAAGACACAGGATTAAATTTAAAATTTTTATATGGTCATATCATTGAACATTTAGTTTTATATTTAGCAGAGTTAGCAGGACATACTATCAAAGACCAACAAAGAAAAGTTGAAGTGTCAGGAGTATCAGGACACATAGACAGTATCATTGATGGTGAAGTATGTGATGTTAAATCAGCATCACCTTTTAGTTTTAAAAAATTTCAATCAGGTGAGATAGTTGGTGATGACCCTTTTGGTTATCATGCACAATTAGCAGCATATGAAGAAGGTTGTGATACAAAAGCAGGTGGCTTTCTTGTTGTTGATAAATCTTCTGGTGATATTTGTTTTTACAAACCAGATGATATGGCTAAACCAAATGTTAAATCTTTAATTAAAAATTTAAATACTGCTTTAGAACAAGACACTCCTCCAGAAAAATGTTATGAATATAAAACAGAAAAGAATGGTAACAAAACTTTAGCTACTGGTTGTATGTTTTGTCCACACAAATGGGAATGTCATTCTGATGCTAATGGTGGTAAAGGTTTAAGAGTATTTAAATATTCTAATAAGAATGTTATGTTAGCTGAAGTTATTAAAGAACCTAATGTAGATGAAATTACAAATCAATATAAGGAACAATTAGAAAACTATGGAAAAAGAACTGATACACAAGCACCTTCTAATTAGAGCAGAGGTAAAGAAACCTTTAGCTACTGAAGAAGATACAGTTGCTTGGATGAAAAAATTAATTAATAAAATAGATATGAATATATTAGCAGGACCTTATTCATCTAGAGTTACTAAGAAAGGTAATAAAGGATTAAGTGGTGTTGCTATTATAGATACTTCACACATTGGTATTCATACATGGGATGAACAACAACCTGCATTAGTACAGTTAGATGTTTATTCTTGTAAAGAATTTAAGAAGACAGATGTACTAGAATGTTTAGAAATATTTGAACCTATCATAGTAGAGTATAAATATTTTGATAGAGATACTAATTTTAAGGAATTAAAATAATGAAATGTTTTATTTGTAATGGTGATGTTCTTTGGGGTAATGACTTTGATGCTGAAGATGTATATGATAATGATGAATATTTATTTGTAAGTAATTATAGTTGTAAAAATTGTAATGCTTCATATGAAGTTTGTCATGGAAAGAAAGAAAATGAACAGTAAACAAATGAAACCTATAAGAAGAAAAGCAAGACATATACTTGTTGAGTGGCTACAGTCTTTGTTATCTAAAGATGAAGCTAGTAAAATTAATTATAAAAATGTATTTGATTTTATTCCTAATCAAACTCACTACTATGATAGACAACAACAATGTAGACTACAACCTTGGTCTTACAAATGGATAGTAAAGAAACTAAAAAGAAATCCAGAGTTGACAATAGATGATTTAAATGATATGTTACAACCAACAGAAAAACAATTAAGAAGACAGGATAATATATTATAATGCCAAGCAAAGAAATGTTTAAAGGAGTTGCTTATGATAGCTTAGATAAGCAAATTGATGGAGACCACTACAAAGGTATGAAGATTCAACCTGCTCAGTTTATAAATGAGAATCAATTATTATTTGCTGAAGGTAATGCTATTAAATATATTTGTAGACATAAGCTAAAAGGAAAACAAAAAGATATAGAAAAAGCAATTCACTATTTAGAAATGATATTGGAGAGAGACTATGACTAACGAATCACAGATAACACAATTAGAAAAAAGAGCAAGAGGTTTTCGCAGAATCATCTCAGCACTAAATGACTTACCCATGTATGGTATTAACAGACACTTAGATAAAATACTTCATGTTAGAATTGATGCTTTGAAAGACCATCTTAAATTAAAGATAACAAGAAACAATGAGAAGTTAAATGAAATGTATACTGAAAGTGTAGATAGTTTAGCTGATGATGATGGACAACAAGGAGAAATAGCACCTGTTGTTATAGAAGAAATACATAATAAGGAAATTATTAATGACAAGTAATATAGTAGGATTAAATGGTAAACCTACCAAACCAGTAGAACCTAAACCAATTTATAATTTAAGAGTTTGTTTAATTGGTTCAGATGATATAGATATTAAAAGAGTAGAAACATTTGGTGTTGCTGAGGATGGGTTCTTTATGGTTAAGTCTTTAGACAATCCTAAGTTTCCTATATTCATGACTAATCCTGTTAGAATTAGAACCATTGAAACCTATAAAGAAGGTGATACTCCTATGACTAAACTTAGAAGCGAGAAGAATGATGATGATTTTCTTGTTGACTTATTGAAAGAGAAACATGAAAACCAATCGAAAACTTAAACAAAAGAAAAGAACTAAAAGAAAAGAAGCACACTTGATGGGCTTTAAATTAATTATTAATAATCAAGGACAATTTATTACTGAACTATCTAAGTATCCTTTAGATAAAATTCATCTTCATTTTAAAAAAGAAAATGCTGGAGTTATCAAAGCATTATTAAAAGAATGTGATGCTAAGTTTAATATGTTGACTGAAGACCTAGAAAAGATTGCTTCAGATGTTTTTCATTCTTAGGATTCAACTATATCTTTAGGTACACAACTAAATCTAACATATAATTTTGCATCATTAATTTGTTTTTTAGTTAAATCACTTCCAAATAAAATTTCATATCCATCACCCATCCCATGTTTAACACAATCATAATGAGTATTATGTTCACTAATTACTTGTGGTATAACACATTGAGGTTGTCCTACTGCACATAACATTATTGTTAGTATATATATTTTTGCTGCTGTCATATTTTTATTTTCTTATTGACAAGATAAACACTCATCACTATCATTATCTAAATCAGCTAAAGCTTCTTCCTTACATTGTTGGCTACAAAACATATCTAATTCTTCTTTAGCTTCATATTCTTTTTTACATTTATTACAATTTTTTTTCATTTCTATTCTACAATTATTTTTTTAATTGCTTTACTACCATCAATGTTTGATTCTAATTCAGCTTTTACTCTTCCACATTTGTACTCTATATTATCATTAGCTGTTCTCTCAGCTACTCTCTTTCCTTTTAAACAATCACTCATTGCAGGTTGTATTCTGTGTTCAGTTAATTCCCCTGCTATAAACATACATAGTGCTACGACTGTACTAATGACTGTTTCCATTTGCTCTTACCTTATCTTTTAGTTCTTCTACATCATTTAAAGCTTTTTCTAATTGAGATTTAAGAAATTCTATATTAACTTTGTTAGTCATATTTTGTTCTTGATTCTTAATTAACTTTTCTACATCTTCAAACAAAGCTTCAATCAACATAAACTGTTCTTGGTCTGTTGGTTTTTGCTCTGACTTTTTTAATAAGTCTGCTTGAAATAATTCTCTTGATGTTTCTAAACTGGTAAGTCTTGCTGTTACTTCTGTATATCCAAACACACCCATAGCTACAGCTACTACAATACCAATCATATTTTTAATTGGCATACTTACTGATGTGTCTTGTGATATTTTCATAAATTAGGTCCTCCAAAAAATGCTAACAATACAAAAGCAATAATTAATAAACCTGTGAAATAATAATTCATAACTAGAGTCCATATTATTTAGTTGCTTTCTTACCTTTGTTAATACCTTCTTTTATTATATAAGACTGAGTACCATTAGCACCAGTCTCTACTTCTTTTCTAAGGTTCTTAAATATGTTCATCTCTTTAAGTTTTCTTTCAACCTTTTTTTTAAATTCTTCTAGAAGTTTTGTGTCTCTCATTTCTTCTTTCTTTTCTTTCTTAATAATTCTACTCTTGAATGCCACAACCAAGTAGTAAATTTAATTGAATAAGTTTCTAACCATGAAAATAAATTATCAATTGAAGAAAATAGTTTATAAAAAAATTTATCTATCATATTATTTCTTTACTAAAGAACCTCCAAAGTATAAACCAATAATAGCTGACACTAAGTTAGTATCTAATGGTGTTATTACTAGACTATTAGATGATAGTGTTATCCATTTCATTATTTCTTTTTCTGGTAAGAATAAGAATGAAGGTTTAAATTCTAAATAACCTACAATTACACTTGTATCTGGTGATAGTACAGGCATTAGTTTAGGTAATAGTACTATAGCAAATACAGCAGTCAATGCTATGATTCTTCTAGTCCATTGGAATCCTACATTTTCATATTCTCTAGCTTCCTTAAAACCTTGTTGTTGTACTTCTGCTCTTTGTATAAGCATCTTTTGTTCTGCTTGTTTTGCTTTAATGCTTTGCGACCATATACTCATTACTCCTCCGAGTACAGTTGAGCCTAGCATTGTTATCATTTCAAATGGCATTTTATTTATCTCCTTTTATTTTTTTAATAATTACTCCTGATGTTCCTATCTTATATTTACTAGGAATTTTTTCTACTTTAAATTTATCACCTAAAATACTTTTAATATATTCTTCTAATTCTTTTTGACTATATCCTTTTTGAAAAGTCTTCTTATCTCCCTTACCAAATATCCACCCATCATTAAATGGTGTAGCATTCTTAGAAGCTTGGGCTGCTTTAGTAACTTCATTACCTCTTGTTGTAATAACAGCTATTCCTTTATCGCTTATTAATTGTGATATTTGTCTAACAACATTACTTCTTTCCATAGGGTCTTCAATTACATTCAATACATTAGCATTAACAACACCATCTTTAGAAGCAAATCCTTCTTTAAATATAACATCATCTGCTGTTTTATAATCAGGTACTTTACCTTTTACTTTTATAATTTTTTCTACTGGAACAAAAGGTTCATGATTAGTTACTATTTTATTTGTAAATTCTTTTGAACCTAAACCTAAGCCAGAACCAAAATCATGTACAGTTTTAACATTAGCATCATCAAATATTTTATTAACTTTTTTATATGTACCTACTGTAGTTGATATTGCTGTATCACCTCTTTTAACTCCATATTTACTAATTGCTTTTGTTGCTAATTTTGCAGCTAATCCACCTATATTAAATTTTTGTTTTGATAAACTTTTAATTGCGTTAGCTGTATTATTCATTCTTTCTATAATACCTCTTCTATCTAATGCAACAGCATTATCATATTCTTCATTTCTTAAAAATTCTTTTGCAGCTTTTTCATATTCACCTGCATTAATTAAATCTAAAGTTAAAGGACTTCCTGATAAAGAACCTCTAAACCATGAAGATACTAAATTTTGTCTAACATCTAATGGAAATTTATCAAAGTTTTTTATATTTTTTTTTACTTGAGGAAGTCTTTCATTAATATCTTCTACTAATTGAGCATTAGCCTCAGCTTCAGTAACTGAATCTTCTAATTTATTTTCATCTCTATAACTACCATACCCACTTGTAACTTTTTCTTCTCCTTTACCTTTATAATTTTTATATCTTTCTTCACCATCAACAATAATTTTTTCACCTAAACTTTCATAACCTTTTATAATAGGCATATAATCGGCAGCTTCAGGTTTTTTCTTAGGTAATATTATTTCTTTAACTGGTGCTTGTTTTTCACTCTTCTCAGAAACTAAATCAATTTCTTGTTCTTCATTTTGTTTTAATTCAGTATTTAAACCAGACATACCTACTGTTGCAATATCACCAGTAGATAATTTAAGTGGAGTTAATTTACGACCTTTGATAGGCATATCACCTCTAACAGTTTCTGCTCCCCATAATTTACTAATCCAATTTCTCCATTCAGGAAAAGGTGCTATGTCTTTACTAAACTTTTTTAATGCTTTATCAAAATCACCTAATAAAGTTGCTTGTACAATTTCACCTGCACCTCTAGCAATTTGAAAAGCAGGAGCAAACTGATACCAAGGTTCTCTTGAACTTGGTCCAACAGTTTTATTAATAAATAAATCAGATAAATAACCTTGTTGTCCTGATAATCTAAATGCTTCAGCAAACCATCTTTCAGTATTAGGACCAAAGTCTGTTACTACTTCTCCATACTTAGCAAACTCTCTTAGTCCTTGGATACCACCATAAACTGGTATTGCTGCTAGTACTTTTATTAAAGTTTTTGTATTACCATTTTCGATTCGTTGTAAAATTTTATTTGTTTGTGCCGATTTTGCCATAGCCCATGACATAAACTGACCCATTAATCTTGACCAAGGATTTTGACTTTGTGTAAATAATAATCTGTTTGATATTTGAGGAACTAATGCATCTCTGTTTGATGTTGTAATACCTGCACTATTTAATGCTTTTTTAAATCTAGCATTTTTTATAGCTTCTTCAATAGAATTTGTTTTAGCCATATCTAAAGCTGTTTGAGGTTTAATATTATATCTAGATAAATCTTGTACAACTTTTAAACCTTTACCTTTATCTAATGATACTCCATTGCTTACCATTTTAGATAAAGTTTTAGATAACCCATAAGCATCACCAGCACCTACATTATAAGCAAATCTTCTAGCAAATCCAGTTAACCATTCTAATCCTAATCCTTTAAATGCATAATTGTTAACTTTTTGTGTAACAGTTTCACCCATCCAATTAGCATTGGTAACAACATTACTACCATCAATACCTAATGGTTTAATTAATCCTTGTCTAATTTCATTTGTTATAGCTAAGTTTAATTCTTTTGCTATTCCTGTTTCACCTTTAACAGTAAATGCTGTGTTAATTCCTCTTTGTCCTACAATAGGTAATGCTTTAAACCATGAACTAAACTGTGCTGAGTTTTGAAAAGGTTGAACTATATCACCTAATGATGATATTGTTACTCTACCCAACATATTTAAGTTAGATAAAGTAGAAAGAATTGCAGCACTAGACCTCCATAGACCATCCACTTGTTGACCATATCTATCAAAGTATGCATCAATAGTATCAGCAACAAGACTACCTTCTTTAGCTGCAGCTTGATTTGCTTTTTCTACACTTAAACCTGAGTTAATATATTTTTGTTTTATTTGTTCAAAGAAAGGTTTTAATAATTGTCCATTCTCTCCAAACTGTCTAGTAAAAGCTATAGACCTCATAGATTTATTAACTATGTTAGTTAATATATTAGCAGCATCATTTACTAAATAATTATTTTTTTCTAATACTTCTTCTACTAATTTATAAGGACCATTTAAACTTCTTTCTTGTGAGATATGTTCACTAATAGGAGTGTAAACAAACTCTTTACCATATTTAGTTTTAGTAGCACCTGATATTTTTCTATTACCAGTAAATATTTCTGATAATATTTCTCTATTAAATACCGAGTCAGTATTATTTCTATGTCCTGCAAAATAAGTTTCAGCAGCTTTCTTAGGGTCTTTATATTTTAAACTTTTAAATATACCTTCTAATACTTTTTGGAAAGCTTCAGGGTCTCTATTTATTTTTTCCCAGTTAAATACTCTAGGAAAATAATCTTGTATTTCTGTTTTAGAAAAGAACCCTGCATCATTATAAACTTTTTTAAATCCATCTAAGTAATCTTTTATTCCTGTAGCTAATTCTTCTACTCTTGCAGGTGTATCTTTTGTTAACTGTTTTCCTCTAACAATAGAAACTGCAGCAGCTTGTTCAGCTTCAGTATAATTACCTTTATTAATTAAATCATATGCTTTACTAGTCCATTCTCTAGTTAATCTATCAGCATTTGATACAACAGATTTTTGAGAAACAGATGAATCAATTGTTTCTAATAATAATTTACCTACTTGTTCTGTTGCTCCACCATAAGCTTCTAATTTAGTAGAAGATGTAGATGCTGTTAATGCTCTAATTTGTTGTAAAGTATATTTAGTAGCTTCACTATCTATAATACCTAATATTTTATTTTTATCACCTAATGTAAATTTTTTACTAGCTTGTATGTATTTTTGTGTAGCACCCATTACAGCACCAGCAGTAAACCAATTTAATAATTTAGTATCTTCATCACCAAATAAAACACCAGCAGTTAATCCTGTTGCTCCACCTACTAAAGGTTTGACTGCTACTGATGTTAAACTTCTAACAGCCCAGTCTACTGAACTTTCTGTTGCTTTTAATTTTTCTAATATTAAACCATCTCTCTTAGCAACTAACTCAGCATACTTTTTAATTTTAGGTTGTTGTGCTTTGTATAATTCTGCTTTAGTTTTTTCTAATGCTTTAGTAGCATCATTTAGTTGAGTTCTAATATTTATTATTTGTTTACCAAGTGATTCCTGTTTTAACATACCAGGAACATTTGGCTTAGGTTTTTTTCTACCTTTTAAACTTCTAATTTTAATTAATAAATTTCTTTTATCTAATAAATTTTTTTCTAATGTTTTAAATTTAGAAACTTCTTTTGATATAGGTGCTACAAAATTTGCATTAGACCATTCAATTAAATTTTTACTAGCTGATACAACTTCTTTATCATTTGTTACTGCTCTTAAATTTTTTAATTGAGGTACAGTAATATTTTCTTTCTTAGCAATTTTATTATCTATATATTCTACAACTTCATCTACTTGTTTTTGTGTAGCTTGTGGTGCATATTTTTTAAATATTTTAGAAACAACAGGAGTTATCGGACCTAGGGCTGCACCAAATGTACTTGCTAATCCTACTTTACCATAATCAATTTCACCTTTAGTAGCTAAATCTCTTAAAGCTACATCAGCACCAATAGTTAAACCACCCATTAAAGATGCCATTTTATAACTCTTCATAGCAGCTCTTCCCCAAGGAGTAGCATATGCTAATATATAACCAGGGTCAAGAATAAGAGTTGCTATCTCTCCTGCTTTAACAATACCATCATCATCATATTTACCTGAAGCAAATTTCCAATGTTCTTTTTCAACATCTTTTTGTCTTAATGCTTCATTTTCTAAAATATAATCTTTAAAAGATTTATCTTCATCAAATATATCTTGAACTTTAGCTTTACCTATACGATATATGTTACCAAGTATTTGTGTATTTTTATCAAAAGCATATTCTAATTTTTCTAAATTAGATACTTTTATTTCTTCTCCACCAAGAAGGTCAGAAGATTCTGTATCAAGTGTTGTAGTTGTAGGAGTTTCTAAAGTAGAACTTAATTGTTCTGTTTCAGTAGTTGAAAGTGGAAAACCACCTGTTAAACTTTCTTGTTCATTATTTGTTAGAGTAATCCCACCTGTTAAAGTCTCTGAAGACATTGTTTCTCCTATCCTTTACGAAATGGTCTAATATTACTTTTGTTAGTTTTCATATTTTCAAAGTTACCTTCGCTATCAGTAAATGCTTCAGTTATTTTTTGAGTATTAGCATCTGTACTAGCTTGTATATCTTCGAAAGTTGTTCCTTTAATTGGTTTTTTATTTGTTTTGTTTTTAGTTTTTTTCCATTTATTATATTCAATTTTTTCATCAGCAGTTAATTTGTTTTCTTGATTTGAATTTTGAATATTTTCCCATGTATATTTTTTATTTCCTCTAACAAATCCTGAACCATCAGGTAGTAATATAACTTTAGATTTAGGTTTATTATTTTCTATTTCATTTGCAACTTTGTCAGGTGCAACTGTATTATTAGTTGATGTTGTTTCTACTTCAGTACTTTCAGGTTGACTTGAAACAAGTTCAGCTTTTAATTGATTAATTAAAGTTGCATTTCCATTTTCAATAAGCTGTTGAATATTAGATAGTTTTTGAAACTCATCTAATTTAGAACCTGCATATAATGTATCTGCTTTTTTCTTTAAGAAATTATTATATATTTCTGAAGATTTAGCCATATCAATATTAACCATCTTATCACCTATTCTAGTTTGATTATTAATATCAACAACATTTAAAGGTAACATAGTAATTAGTTCTCTATTATCTTCCCATGAACCTTTGCCTGTATCTATTTTATTTTGTCTAGTTAGTATAACATTTTGTACTTTTCTATTTACAGCATCAGCATCAATTAAATTTACTAAATCTGATTTATTTTTAGTTACACTATTATATAAATCTGTAGCATTATTTGCATTTAATATTTCAGAGTAAATTAATTTATAAGAATTTAAAAATGCTTGTGATGCAGGATTAGTACCTTTAATTGTTTCATCTTTTTCATCAAACTTAAAATTCATTTCAGAAGTAAATCCTAAATTATTACTTGCATTAATAAAATTAATTAAATTATCTTTATTATTTACTGAATCAAATTTAGCATTTGTTATTAATTTACTAAATTCTGTTTCATAAGCTTCAGGTGGTTTTCTTTTTTTCTTAACTGTATCAGTAAATGTTATATCTTTTTTACCAGTTTCTATAGTTTCTTCATTTACTACTTTAGCAGCTTTTAATTGTGATTCTACATCTGCATTAACATCTTTATCAATAGTAGATTTTTTATTAAGAATTTTATTAATTAAAAAACTATCACCTTTAGCATCTTCAATTGCTTGAGCAAAACCTTTATTAATAATTTTAGTATCAGTACCAAATTGATTATCAATACTATTTCTATCTAAAGTAAATTTATAATCTAAACCTCCATTAGATTTAGCTTGATTAGCAACATTAGAAACCATATCTAAAAATCCTTGTGGGTCTGCTTTTTGTAATGCATTAAATTTTTCAGTACCTAAACTGTGTAATAAGAATTGTTTAGCATATGATTCATTATCCATATTACCTGAAGCAGCAGCAGAATTTAATTGTTTAATCTCATTAGACTTAGCTTTTTCTTTTTTGTATTCAGCAATGTCAGCAGCATATTTATCTTTCTTCATTGCAATCATTAAATCTCTATTAGCTTTTAATTCTTCTGCTCTAATAGCTAATTTTTCATTAGTTAATTCTCTATCTCTTTCAATAGCACCTGTTGCAAAATTTCCTAAATCTGTTAATAATCCCATATTATTCCTCTACTTCTTCTGTCGTTGCTTCTTTTACTTTAGATTCTAATTCATTATCTACTCTTGCTAATAAACTTTTACTTAATGAATCTGGTTTAATGATTGGTTTAGTACTAGTTTCTGTATCAGGTTCACCATCACTATCCATATCAACTGGAGTAACATCATCTTCAGGTATCATAGTATCAGGGTCATCCTCTTCTTCATTATATAAAACATAATCTTTTATTTCTGCATAATCAGCAATAGCTATTAATAAATAAATTGTAGGCTCTGCTAACATTAACATCATATCAGGTGTATATTTTCCTTCAGTATATCCTTTATATAAAATTACTTGTGCTATTTCATCTAAAGGAACACCTTCAGAAATAATACCTACTAATTGTCTTAATGTATCTTGTTCAGTTAACACCATGTAAACAGCCATCATAGCTTCATCTTGGTCTGTATATTCAGGTGGTCTTTCCCATGCTCTAGGAGTTTCAGGTGATGCTGTTAATGATTCTCCAGGAATAGGAGCATTAAAAGGATTAACACCTACTTCATCAAATTGGTTTTCTTTTATTTTTTCAGCCATTATGTTCTATACTTTCTTACTTTGTTTGCTATACTCTTTGGTTGTTTAACAAATTGTTTACCTGCTGCTTTACCTTTTCTTTTAGCTGCACTTGTTCTTGCATACTCAGAAGATGATAAAGCTTTTATAGCAGCACTAGGTAAATATCTTTCTCCTGTTTTACTAGAAGGTTTACCAGACTTAGTTCTCCATTTTTGCTTACTCCAATTTTTTAAGCTTTGCTGAGACTTAGCTAGTGCCATTATGATTTATATCCTCCACCTGCTTTCTTGTAAGCTTTAGCTAGAGCCTGTGCTTTTCTTGCACTCCATTGTCCAGCTTTAGTTCCATGAGAAGCTTGTGATTTAATTCTTTGAAATATTTTTTTTCTCATTGTAGGTTTTGTATAGTTACCTGCTTTATTTACTGTACTCATATTAATTAATCCCTGCGTAGTTTTGATGTAACAAATTCATATTTTTATAATATGTTTTTAATCTATTACCTGCTTCTTGTCCATAAACTTTTGTAAAGAAATCTCCACCAGCAGTACCTTTAATATCTGTTTCACCATAATTAGACATTGCTGTTTGCATAGTCATATCTTGACTAGCCATGTAAAAAGGTTTAACATCAGGTGTATCTGATTTCTTTAATAAACCTTTTGCTATGTTTGAAGCAAAAGATTTAGTATCAAATTTCTTTTTAACTGTAGGGTCTTTAGCAAAAGTTTTATCTCCAGTAAATCTATAACCACCTTGACCATTGTCAATGTAATCTCCTGTTTTACTTAAATCTGCTATTTCAGTTTTAATATCATACTTACCAGTACCTGTTCCAGAATAATCCATATCACCACTATATGAAAGTACTTCTTTAGAATATTGTTTTGTTCCTATATTATTTTCTACAAATGAACCTATTTGTTCATCATTAACATATGTATTTAATTCAATAGCTCTTGTTTTAATATCATTAAACATTGTAGTTGCATTTTTTCCAAAACCTTTTAATCTATTTTGATATGCATTATTAATTGTATCAGTTATAATTTTATCTGATTCAACACCAACAACATTTGTTTTAGTAAACCATCCACTAGGTTTAGTTAAAGTTTGTGTACCTAATTCACTAGCTGATAATGTTCCTTTTTGAATTGCAGCAGCAGCTTCAGAACTTGTCATAGTACCAACACCAGGGTCAGCAGCTCCAAAAAATTCTACTGTACCTTCTTTTGCTGTAAAAGGTTTAGGTGTGTATTTTTTCATTGTGGCTTTAGCTGAGTTATATAAATTTTTAGCACCTGTAGAAATATTAGAAAACATATTTTTAACTCCTTGAGGTGCAAATTTTTGAAAACCTTTTGATATAGATTTTGTAATAGTACTAAATCCTTTTGATATACCAGCATTAAAAGCTTGATAACCTGTTCTAATTTGATTACCAATTGTACCTATACTTTTTAAAAAAGTATTAGTACTATTCATAGCTGTAGTTGTTAAACTACTTAAACCTGATAATGCATAAGGCATAGCAATAGCCATAGCAATAGAACCTAGTGGTCCAAGCTTTTGATTTAGTTTAGCAACACCACGCATAGTTGCTTTACCAACTTTCATAATACCTTTAACTACACCTTTAAAAGCTTTACTAATAGGTTTCTTTACTGCTCTTGTTACTTTTTTAAATACTCTTGATACACTTCCCATATTATTTCCTTAGTTAAATTTTCTTAGTCCTGTTTCTATTTTCATTTTATTTACTCTTTTAATTCCTCTGCCTGATTTATTCATTCTAATCCAATGACAGTATTTATCTTTACCAATATCGTCTGCTAATCTTGTTGCAGTATATTTGTAAATTTCTTTTATCTTGTCTAGTGCAGTATTGACTGTTTCTATATGCCAACAAATATCTCCACTATCCCAATCTAAATTTTCAAGTACTCCTGTTTTTAAAAATCTTTCTTCAGCAGTTTTATTTAAATATGCCCAGTTAGTAAAAGCATAAGCAACATCA
>Ga0181604_10001869_pt1 | contig 18531 bp, 19 predicted proteins | sample 041ome_12_FD_148663 | JGI IMG/M metagenome (GOLD analysis project Ga0181604, IMG submission 148663) | Coastal salt marsh microbial communities from the Groves Creek Marsh, Skidaway Island, Georgia - 041410US metaG (spades assembly) | ecosystem: Environmental > Aquatic > Marine > Intertidal zone...
AAGGGCTTTAGAGTCTGCAGGAGCCTCGCTTTTGTTATTAGAGTGTGTTCCTAAGGACTTAGCTAAGGAAATCACTCAATCTTTATCAATTCCAGTGATTGGTATAGGTGCTGGAGTTGATACGGATGCCCAGGTTATGGTAATTCATGATTTACTAGGAATTTCGTGCTTGGATAAATCACCTAAGTTTGTTAAAAACTTTCTTGCTGAAAATGATTCTATTCAAAGCTCTATAAGCGCTTATGTGAAAGCAGTCAAAGAGAAGCAATTTCCTGCAAAAGAACACACTTTTTTTTAAACTTGAAAGTTTTTAATTCACTTAATGATTTGAATCAATTTCTTGACTCTTCTGGAGAGGTAAATTTTGTGCCAACTATGGGCAATCTTCATGATGGCCATCTTAAATTAGTGACTGAAGCTAATAAGTTTGCAGGAGTTACCTTAGCTTCTATTTATGTGAACCCTCTTCAATTTGGTCCGAATGAAGATTTGGATGTTTACCCAAGAACCCTGGATCAAGATCTAAAGCATCTTGAAACAATTTCATGCGATGCAGTGTTTTGTCCAGGATCTAATTTTGCAAAAAATGCGATAGAATTAAGTGCGAATTCAATGCTTTCAAAAAAACTATGCGGAATCTCAAGGCCACATTTTTTTGATGGAGTCATTACAATTCTTAATCATTTTTTTCAATTGATTAGGCCTAATAATGTATTTTTTGGGCTCAAAGATTACCAACAATATTTGATAGTTAAAGATTTTTTAATCAATTCAAATCTCAATATAGACATTCATGGAGTTCCAACCCAAAGAGAGGAGGATGGATTAGCAATGTCTTCAAGAAATAACTTGATGTCTTCTCAGCAAAGAGCAAACGCAAAACATCTGTCAATTATTTTAAAAGAAATTGCACAAAGATCTAAGAATGAAAACTTAACAAATTTAAAAATAGAAGGTATTCAGAGACTTGAAGAATTAAATTTTAACGTAGATTATTTTTTATTTTGTAATTCAACTACCCTTGAAGAACTATTTGAGTTTGAACCAAATACTTTAGTGGCTATTGCTGCAAAGCTTGGGAATGTGAGGCTGATAGACAATTATATTATTCAATAATATTGGATTTTGGGCGTTTTTCTTGCATACTTCTCAACCTATGAAAAGAGTGCTGCTAAATTCAAAGCTCCATCGCCTTCACGTAACTCAAGTTGAGATTGATTACGAGGGCTCGTGCGCTTTGGATAAAGACTTCATAGAAGCGGCCAAGATGACTGAATATGAAAAAGTTGAAATATATAATGTTACGAATGGAGAGCGTTTCTCCACATACTTAATTGCTGCTGAAGCTGGTTCAAAAACCGTTTCAATCAATGGCGCAGCTGCTCATAAAGCATCACCAAAAGATATTATTATTATTTGTTCATACGCATCAATGCCTAAAAATCAAATAATTGATCATGCTCCTACGTTAGTTTATTTTAATGAATCGAATGAAATTGTTGATATTAAATCTTCAATTCCAACACAAAGACTTAGATCGCTTTAATAATCACCAGCAATGGTGTAACTTCAATGTCTATCATGAAAAATTTTATTACTACGCAGAATTGGTCTCGCTCAGAGCTTCAGGATATAGTTGATTTTGCCATTGAGCTTAAAAATAAACCACATCAACCTCTTTTAAAAAATAAGTCAATTGCAATGTTGTTTTTCAATCCTTCGCTTAGAACAAAAACTAGCTTCGAAGTTGGAATCAGCGAGCTTTCAGGCACAGCAATAATCTTGCAACCAGGTAAAGATGCATGGCCAATTGAATTTGAAGAAAATATTGTCATGGATGGAAATGCAGAAGAGCATGTGAAGGAAGTTGCACAAGTTTTATCATCCTATTGTGATTGCATTGCGATTAGAGCATTTCCTCAGTTTATGGACTGGGATTACGATAGAACAGATTCAGTTATTAACAGCTTTGCAAAATACGCTTCAGTGCCCGTGGTGAACATGGAGACAATTGAGCATCCATGCCAAGAACTTGCTCATATCTTAACTTTGCAAGAACATTATGGTGACCTTCAAGGCAAAGATTATCTGCTAACTTGGACGTATCACCCCAAGCCTTTGAATACCGCAGTTGCTAATTCTAGTCTTATGATAGCTAGCAAGTTTGGTATGAATGTTAAATTATTATGTCCCTCTGAGGATTATCATCTCGATGATAGATACCTTATAGCTGCAAAAAAGAATTGTGAATCTGAGGGAACTTCGTTTGAAGTGTCCTATGATATTGATAGCGCTTATTCAAATGTAGATATTGTCTATGCAAAAAGTTGGGGCAGTCTTCAGCACTACGGAAAACCAGACGATCAGATGGCTAGCAACAACAAATATAAACATTTTATTGTTGATGAATCAAAGATGAGCCTCACCGATAATGCTGTTTTTAGTCATTGCCTCCCTTTGAGAAGGAATGTCAAAGCTACCGATGGAGTTATGGATGCTGAGTACTGCATAGCAGTTCAAGAGGCTGCAAATAGAAAGCATGTTCAAAAATCTATGCTTAGTAAAATTTTATAGGAAGTAATAATGAATAAAAAAGTTGTATTAGCATTTTCAGGGGGTCTTGATACCAGTTTTTGCATTCCATACTTAATTGATCAAGGTTATGAAGTTCATACTTTGTTTGTTAATACAGGTGGCATCCCAGCAAAAGAAGAACTTGCAATTACAAAAAGAGCCAATGAGCTGGGTGCAAAAAAACATATCAATATTAATGTTGAAAAAAGCCTATGGTCCGAGATTCTCATTCCTTTAGTTCAGTCTGGAGCTCTCTATCAAAACAAATATCCTGCTCTATGTTCTGATAGATACTTGATAGTTAAGGAATCAATTAAATTATGCAAAAAATTAAAAACAAAAGATATTGCTCATGGTTGCACTGGCATGGGTAATGATCAAATTAGATTTGATCTATCCATAAGAGCTCATGGTAATTTTAACATTATCACTCCAATCAGAGAGATCCAAAACATCACTAAAAATGTTAGAGGTTACGAAGAGGATTATTTACAAGAAAGGGGCTACAAAGTTTCTTCCTTGCACAAGAAATACAGCATCAATGAAAACCTTATGGGTGCAACAATTTCGGGAAGTGAAATTGATGAGTGGGAAGAGCCCTCAAACGAAAGTTATGTTTTGTGTAAATTACCTCATCAATACCCTAAACAACCAAAAACTTTAAAAATAAAATTTCTTAGAGGGAAAGTTATTTCTATCAATGATAAAAAAATGCAAGGAGCTGATTTTTTAAGATCTTTAAACACGCTTGGAGGCTCTTTTGGAATAGGGCGTTCAGTTTTTTCAAGCGACACAATCATTGGATTAAAAGGTAGATTTGTTTTTGAAGCTCCAGGTATTACGATTTTGATGTCAGCTCATAGGGCACTTGAGGAAGCTGTCTTGACTGACAAGCAAAATTTTATGAAATCTCAAGTCGGGCAGGAATGGGTAAATCTTGTTTATCGGGGATTTTATTTTGAGCCACTAAGAGAGAATTTAGAGGCATTCTTATTTGATTCTCAAAAAACTGTTTCTGGAGAAGTCACCTTGAAGCTAACTCCTGGAAGAGTTGATGCAGTCACAGTCAAATCAAAAAATATACTCAAGAGCCCAGAAGGAGCTTACGCTCAATCTGCAACATGGTCAGAAGCTGAATCGAAAGGATTTATTAAGCTGATTGGTCAGAGCACTTCAACATGGGCTTCTATTCATAATAAAAAATGAACACTGATCTAGAGCTAACTCTTCGACATCTCAAAGCTCTAGTTGCATGCGATACCTCAAATCCACCGAGAAAGATCAAACAATCAGGATTAATTGAGTATCTAAGTTCTTTAGACTTCATTACTCCTCAGATAACGGATTTAGGAGAGGACTCTTTAAATATTCTCCTTACCAAAGGCTCACCAAACTATCTTATCAATGTGCATTTAGACACAGTGCCGGCAGGTGATGGTTGGCAGTCTGATCCATATGACTTAACGATTAATAACGGGAGAGCTTTCGGTTTGGGTACCTGCGACATAAAGGGAGCAGCAGCTTGTTTATTAACTTTAATTGAAAAAGGTTTAGAAAATTACGCAATCTTATTTTCCACTGATGAGGAGGCAGGGCAAAGCACTTGTATAAAGGAGTTTATTAAAACTCAACATCCCTATGAAGGAGTAATCGTTGCAGAACCAACTCAAAATAAGGCTGTTACATGTCACAGAGGTATTTTGACAGGTACGCAGGAATTTTTTGGTTTAGCAGGCCACAGCTCTGAACAAAGAGCACTAACTGATAATGCTATTCATAAATTAACTAGATGGTCAGATGCAGCTTTGAAAGTAGCCGAATCATACAACAACAAATCGTTCAAAGATTTACAGGGCATTGCTTTTAATTTGGGGCTAGTTGAAGGCGGTATAAAACCAAATATCATTGCAGACCATGCTCAGGTAAAATTTGGCATGAGACCGTTGCCTGGACAGTCTTTTGATAAATTATTAGGTGAATTCAACACTACAACATCTAAAAACAATGCAAAATTTACTGCTGGATTTATAGCCCCTGCATTGCCAGCATCTGGAGATGTTAGCGAAGCAGAATCTTTTGCAGATGAACTTGGCTTAGCTTTATCTTCTCCTGTAAATTTCTGGACAGAAGCTTCGTTATTTAGCGAGGCAGGTTACCGAGCTATCGTTTATGGTCCAGGCAACATTGCAGATGCCCATCAGCCGAATGAGTCGGTGGATCTAGGAGAGTTAAATCAAGCATTGATTGATTTTAAAAAGATAATCCAATGAGCAAACCTTCTAATCAATTTATAAAAAGTACCATTTTAAAACTCCTTGGCGCTATTGGCTCTGAGAAAGAAATAAATAAGTACATTGAAAAATTTTCTTCTCCCGAACAACGCTTTGCTGTGATCAAAGTTGGCGGATCAGTGGTTGAAAATGATATTGAAAATCTTATTTCATCTCTAGTTTTTTTAAATCAAGTAGGTTTGAAGCCTGTCATACTTCACGGAGCTGGTCCAATGCTATCTGAAGCCTTGCAAAAGAAGAAAATAGAATTTTCTTTTATTGATGGCCAAAGGGTGACTTCCCTAGAAGTAAGAGATGTTGCTTATTCAGTTTTCAAGGAAACTAATAAAAAGATTGTTGATGCCTTGGAGGCTCAAGGAGCAAAAGCAAAAGGTTTGATTTCCAATATATTCAAATGCACTATGGCTCACCCTGATCTAGGATATGTAGGATCCATCGAATCTGTAGATGTCAATCTTGTCAATGAAGTGCTGGAATTAGATTCAATACCAGTAATTGCTCCTGTAGGATTTATGGGCAATGAAGTGTTAAACATTAATGCAGATATTGCGACCGTTGAATTAGTGAAAGCAATCAATCCATATAAAGCTATTTTCCTGTCAGAAATAGGCGGTATTTTTAACAAAAGCGGTCAATTAATAACAAACATTAATCTGGCCTTGGAATACAATGAATTTATGCAAGAAGAGTGGCTGCATTCGGGAATGAAATTAAAATTAGAGCAAATAAAATCTTTGTTAGATGATCTTCCAAAAACAGCATCTGTGTCGATCACAGAGCCAATCAATCTACCTAAAGAATTATTTACGGATTCAGGTTCTGGCACACTAATTAAATATGGTTACAGAGTTGATCGGCATGAACTCCCAGACAAAGACATAGAGGATCAATTTAGAAAAATTATAGAAAGTTCATTCAATGGGAAGCTAGTTGATGACTTCTTTCGCTCCCCAAAGGATTTAAATATTTTTATGACCTCATGCAAGCGAGCTACGATAGCTATATCAAATGATTTTGCTATTCCGTACATGGATAAATTTGGAGTAATTCCTGAGGCTAAAGGCGAGGGTTTAGGAGCTGGCATTTGGCACGAGATGCGAAAAGCTTATCCTCAAGTTTTTTGGCGATCACGACCCAACAATCCTATAAACAGTTTTTATACCTCAATTTGTGAGGGTTGTCAGAAACAAGATGATTGGCATATTTTTTGGATTGGTATATCTGATTATAGCGCCCTTAAAGATTGCATTGAGTATGCTATCAATAAACCAAAAAGTGTAATTTAAATGGAAGTTAAAAAAGTAGGTTTATTAGGCGGCAGAGGTTATGTTGGTCAGGAAGTGATTAAGTTATTGGCTCAACATAAGCACTTAAATATAAGCTCAGTTTTTTCTACATCTAAGGCTGGCCAACCATTTGAACCTGATGCTGATAGTGGTTTGTTTTATCAAGATTTAAGTTTAGAAAATATTGTGTTAGCTGATGAAGATGCTTTTATCTTGGCTTTACCAAATAACGAATCTGCAAAATATATTGATTTAATTGTTCGGCATAATCCTGAAGCTATTATTATTGATTTAAGCGCAGATCATCGTTTTGATGATGCTTGGGAATATAGAGTGCCTGAGCTGTCAAATAGAGTGGTGTTAAGTAGAATCAGTAATCCAGGATGTTATGCATCCGCAATGCAATTTATGCTTGCTCCCTTAGTAGATATTTTGGTTGGCTCTGTAAATCTATATGGTATCTCAGGATATAGTGGAGCAGGAGCCTCGCCAAACCCAAGAAATAATCAGGAAGCCCTTAAAGATAATATTCTTCCTTACTCACTCGTGTCACATCTGCATGAGCGAGAAGTTAAAACTCATAGTTACCCAAATATATTATTTACACCTCACGTTGGCAATTTTTTCAGAGGAATAATGATGACTGGTAATTTTATTCTGTCAAAGACTGTGCTGGCAGAAGAAATTTATAATTTATTTATTACCTATTATGATCAAAAATCACTAATTTCTATACAACGAGAACTTCCAAATATGCAAGATGTACAAAATACATCTAATGTAATAATTGGAGGCTTTGAAGTAGATAAAGAAATTAATAGGCTGACATTTTGTTGTGCGCTTGATAATCTCCTTAAAGGTGCAGCAACCCAGGCTGTGCAGAATTTAAATTCTGCTTTTGGGTGGGAAGATAACTTAGGAATAACATAGACATGAAAATTTGGAACCAAAGCTCAAAAGGTAAAAATTCTATCATTGATAATTTCTTATCTGGTGAAGATATAGTTTTAGACCAAGAATTATTTTTGTATGACATAGAGGCATCTATTGCTCATGCCAATGAATTACAACATATTAATATTTTAAATAAATCTGAAACCAAGAAAGTTATTTCAGCTTTAAAAAAGCTTGCCAAGTTATTTCAAACAAAGAAATTCAAATTAACTTCTAAATACGAAGATTGTCATTCTGCAATAGAAGATTTTTTAACAAAAGAACTAGGATCGGTTGGAAAGAAAATCCACACAGGTAGAAGTAGGAATGATCAGGTGATGGTGGCTATGCGTCTTTATGCCAGGGCAAAGTTAGATGAAATTCAATCTATCAACTTACAGATTGCTAAATCATTTTTTGATAAAGCTACAAAACATTCATCTGATCCTATGCCTGGCTATACCCATTTACAAAGAGCTATGCCTTCGACTTGGGGTTTGTGGTTCGGAGCTTTTGCTGAATCTTTTCTTGATAACATCGATTTGATTTCAAGTACTCAATCCTGGATGAATGTAAATCCTTTGGGCACAGCAGCTGGATACGGAGTTAATCTTCCTATTAAGCGCGAACTTTCAACCAAGGAATTAGGTTTTAAAAGAAAGCAATTAAATAGTTTGTATGTTCAAAATAGCAGAGGTAAGTTTGAATTAGAGCTTATTGGTTCCCTTAAGCAGCCGATGCTTGATGTGAGAAAATTTGCATGGGATATGAGTATTTTTTTAGCTCAGGAGTTTAACTTATTGAGCATTGCATCTAAATATTCAACAGGATCATCTATCATGCCAAACAAATCTAATCCTGATGTAATAGAGATTATGAGGGCTAACTATGCAGAGATAGCAGGATATTATTCAGAATTAGAAAATTTAATATCTCTTCCAAGCGGATATCATCGTGATTTACAACTGACTAAGAGATCACTGATATATTCCACTCATTGCGTGACAAAGACCTTAAGTCTGCTTCCGGATTTAATTAAATCAATCAAAGTAAATACCCAGCGTTCAAATGAATTTATAGACCAGAACATGCTCATGACAGATCGTGCCTATAATTTGGTTCAATCAGGAGTACCCTTCAGAGAGGCTTATGTTAAAGTAAAGTCCGATCAAGACCCTCAATTAATTACACAACCAATTTCAAGAAATAATTCTTCATCTGGTTCTGCCTATAATTTAGAACTAAAAATAATTAAATCGAGGCTGCAAAAACTTATCATTAAAAAATAAACTACTTTTTGCTTTTCTTTTTTCTTTATGAGATTATTTAAAAAGAATGAATAAAGCTATCAGAATTCAAAAATCTGAAGCAGCTAGAAATAGACGGCATCGAAGGCGTGATTTAGCAGAGAAAAAGCTACAAAATGAATACGCTCGTCTTCGTAAGCTTAGAAGAAAAAAATAAACTTCAAGCTGCTTTTTAAATTTTAACAATTCAGTTGCAGAGGCTTCCTTTATCCTAAAACACTGCTTGCATCCTCCCCATCAAAGGTTTCTAATACTCGAATGAATAAAACACACTCATATTTAAAAAAGTGGCACGAAGGTTTAATATCCAATGACCCAAAATTATTAGATAAAATTCTTGATGAATCCTGTGTATTCACATCACCAATCGTTTTCAAACCTATTGAAGGAAAAGAAATGTCAAAACTTTATTTAATGGGTGCCGGTCAAACTTTTGACATGGATAGATTTGAGTATGTTCGTGAGCTCGTCGATGGTCTTGATAGCGTCCTAGAATTTGAAACTTATATCGGTGACATTTCCGTTAATGGTGTTGATATTATTCGTTGGAACGAAGAGGGTAAAATTATTGACTTTAAAGTGATGATTCGACCATTGCAGGCCATAGGAGCTTTGCAAAAAAAGATGTCAGAAGCATTAGAAAATTTAAGTAAATAATTTATATATAAAAAAAGGAGCTCTTTCGAGCTCCTTCCATTACTAATCTAAAAAACCACAACTAAGGGGTAAATGATCTTAGAAAGAGTAACTAACCGTGACTCCATATGTTTTGGGTGCATTAGGATATCCTTCAAAAGATGATGCGAATGGATCTCCAACTGATGAGAAGGCTGTGTGAAGATATTTGTCATCGTTGATATTATTACCCCAAAAAATAATATCTAAATTACCTCTTGTAATTCCTGCACTAAAATTTAGAGTATCTTTTGTCTTTTCACATGTTCCTGCAGCACACATAGCTGCATTTTCAGCAGGATCTATTCTGATAAATGTTGGGCCTGAATAAAGATGATTTAACCTAATGTAACCATCTGTATTACCTCTGTTCCAGTTCCAAGTAATGGAGCTAGTAAAGGAATCATCATGAACATTTTCAGGCTTAGTTCCACTTACATCACCTGCTGCTGAGCCAACAAATGAGTCATAGTTTGAATCCATAACCAATCCTCCGAAAGTGATATCTATACTAGGTACTGGAGAAAACATTAGATCAAACTCAAATCCTTCTGAAGATTGTTGTCCAGCATTAGCTAATATAAATCCTGAGCTAACGAATGTATTTGACTGAAAGTCTTTTATCTCTTGCTTGAATGCAGTTACATTTAAATATCCAGTAGACAGCCTCATTTTTACACCCAGCTCTAGAACTTCAGCTTCTTCTGGAGATGCATACCTTTGACCTAGAGCTGTATTTTCAGCTACTGGAGTTCCTGCGGCAGCCAATGCAGCAATTTCAACTGCATCAGGTGTTGAGTCTACAGAAAGATTCCATGCAGTAGATTTAAACCCTGTAGAAATGCCTCCATAGATTGAAGTATTTTCATTCAATGCGTATGTGAGTTTTGCAGTGTAATCAACATTGTCATCGGAGGATTTGCCACTTTGCCCAGCATTTGGGAAGGCCTGCATTTCAGGTAAAAATTGAAGAGCTTGAAATCCTAGCAATGGATTGAATTCGGGATTTGTTGCTAGGACAGCTGCGGTAGCAGGATCAATTCCAGCTTGAATTAATCCGACGGTTCCAATTCCAACAAAACCAAGGTTTGAAAAGATATCGGTATTAACATTTAAACCGGTAACTTCTTTTTCATCTTCGATATAACTTGCTCCAAGAACAGCGCTTAAGTTGTCAGTAATATTAATATCAACCTGACCAAAAAAAGTTGTTGTTTCTGTGTCTTGGGTAAAATAACCCGTGCTTTCTTGACCTGTAGCAAATAGAAGTGATCCTGGAATACCAATTAAACTTCCAACATCATTTAAGGTAAAAGTACCCCCAGTTAATCCATCTACTAGAATATCAGCATAAGTCCTCCACGCAGGTCCAAAAACAACGCCTGAGTCATTCTTAAGATCTTCTTTGTAATAATAGGCGCCGATCAACCAGTTAATTTTTTCATTACCTTGTGAAGCAAGTCTAAATTCTTGAGATTTTGCAGACAAGTTTACATTGGTTGTATTTGGATTAAGTATCCTTGAGCTATCAAAGTCTATATCTTGACTTTCAAGGCTATCTGAATCTCTTGAGGAGGTAATACTTGTAAATGTCATGTTATCCATTTCTTTAACGACATTGATTGAAATTCCGGAATTCTCACCTTTAGCAAATGAGTCAAAATTAAAATATACAGAATCATCATATGGGCTATTTGGAGCAGCTTGACCACCAAGTGCGTATACAACTCCCTTTGCAGGACCAGCAGAAACATTACTTACCTGACAACAGAATTCATCATATTCATCATAGTCAGCTGTTATTCTAATCTGAGTATCATCACTGGCTTCAATGAGCAAATCAGCTCTGAATGAATACCTGTCTCTATTATTGGTATCATTGCCTGTGACCTTATTCTTAGCATGACCATCAGCCTGATGGCTATCTGCACTAATGCTATATGCAACAGTATCGCTTAATGGTCCGGTATAATAGGCTCTTACTTTTTTTGAATTAAAGTTACCCAGAGATGATGAAATTTTTCCAAAATTTTCAAACGATGGCTTTTTAGTAACAATATTTATTACTCCAGCTGTAGCATTCTTACCAAAGAGTGTGCTTTGAGGGCCGCGCAGGACTTCAACCCTTTCTACCATGGGCAGGTCGCTAATTCTGCTTTGCATTTTTGATCGATATACACCATCAACAAACAATGCTACCGAAGGCTCCACACCATTATTATTTGAACCATTTCCAAAACCTCTAATAAAAAATGCAGCATTTTTGGATGATTGATACTGCCTTGTATCCAAAGAGGGAACCACTTGCATTAAATCAAAAGCATCAACGACGTTAGCTTTATCGATTTCATCAGCGCTGATAACTGATACAGCGACAGGAACTTCTTGTAGAGTTTTTTCTGTTTTAGTAGCAGTTGTTATGATCTCTTCGACTTCATTTGATTGTGCCAATGTGTTTAGCGAAAAGACAAAAATTAAACTTAAAGATAAGATATATTTGTATTTATTCATGGAAATTCCCCTCAGAATTTAATTTTAAAATAGTGACTTTATACTATATTTTAGAAAATTAAAGGTACATATATTTTATCAATAATACTTTAATTTAATATATAAATTATTTATGTTTGAGTTGAATTTAAACATGATTTTAAAATATAAAAGGTACACCCTATTAAATATATTCTTTATGATTTCTATTGGAATACTATTTGTAGAAACTTATGATATTAATTAATAAAAATTATATGGGGTGACTAAATGAGCAATGAAGTAAAAATAGGTGGATGTTTATGCGGCAAGATCGAGTATAAATTTGATAGTTCCAAAGTTATTTCAGCTCATCATTGTCATTGTCAAGACTGTCAGAAGTCCACAGGAAGTGGCAAAGCTACAATTGTAATGATCCCGGAAGAAGATCTAACTTTAAATGGTAGTCTCAAATATTACACCGTGACAGGAACTGCTGGCTCTCATATCAGCAGAGGTTTCTGCGAAGAGTGTGGCTCGCCGGTAATAAGTTTTGTTGAAGAAAATCCAGGAATCAAATTCATCAAAGCTGGCACACTAAATGACTCCTCATGGCTTTCTATTGAATCTAATTTCTGGAGCTCGACGGCAAACAAATGGTCGCCAGCAGATGAGAGCCTGCATAGTTTTACCCATAACCCAGACCTCGGTTAGCTTGATCAGCTACTAGGTGATTTTAAGCCTTGTAAATATCAAGTTTTAAGCTTGAATGCTTATACTCTTGGATGTATATTAACGAACTCAAAAGCGGGAATAGCTCAGTTGGTAGAGCGCAACCTTGCCAAGGTTGAGGTCGCCAGTTCGAACCTGGTTTCCCGCTCCACTTTGCTAACCTCTGAAACCCTCCTGAAATAAGCGATAGAGAGATATTGGTAAGACTCTATAAACCAAAAGCAAGGTTTTAAATTCAAAAAAATAACGTGTGTCTAGCGTGTGTCTGGCTGATTTCTCATATAAGTTCAAATAACTCAGAAAAACACTTAAACTCTTAGATATGAAAAAATTATTATCGAAATACGGAAGACATTTTAGTTAGTTTCACTGGCTTTAACTGTCTATGCCTCCTATGATTTTTGCTTATCACGAAGGAAGTTTCTTCGATATATTGATGATGTCTGCATTCACTTTATTGTTTTATTGGGAAGGGCAAGGCAAAGAAGGACTTTAAAACTAAGGACTTTATTATCAATTTAAATAAATTTCAAAGTTAATATTATTTGTTTCAAAAATATCTAGGTTAGATTTGCGTTTTACAAAACTTAGCTTAGAGTAAAAACCAAAATAATCGCCAATGTAAAAATTCAAGATCAAGCTTTGATCATTTCGTTTTTTGCCAAAAGCTTCAAACCTACCTTTGTAGTAACTTGATTCGATTGAAAAATCGTAGCCGGTTCTTTTATAAAAGATTCTTCTTTTAGAGGACAGTCCAATCTTATCGAAGCTATAGGTGTTTGTATTTGCTGAATAGCTTTCTAAGAAGCCACCACTAAGAAAACTTTCTTTGGTTCTTAGTGAGATCTTTACACCTTCGCCACCTTGAAAGTCATCTACATAATTTTTCTTTATCAGCCCTAAGAGCAAGTCAATTTTTTGTGAATATTTGAATTTATACCCAATTAGATAATTGGTTAGGAAGTTTTGTTGCTTAAACCTCACATTGGTAATGCTATAAATAATTGAACTCTGATCTCTTAATGAATTCTCATAGCTAAGAGAATAGGCTCCCACATCACCTGTTGAGCTAGGATAATCTGTTTGTGTGATTGATAAGTTTAACTTGTTCCATTGACCTGAACCACTTGGAAGAAAGTTTGAAAGTTGGATGGAGCTTTTTAAGCCAAGTCCTTTTTTTGGTTTAGAATTTTCTGAGGTTTTAAAAGGTAGATTAAATACTTCAATAAATTCAGCATCAATCCCTGAGTTATAATTATCTGAATAGATGGGAGTAAATCGAAAATTGTTTACGTAATATGCTTTGTTAAAGCTTTTTTTATAGTCTCGTTTGATCCTAAAAAAATCTTTCCTCGATAAATTATTTTGAGCAATTTGTAATGTATATTTAGCCTGTCCATCATTATCTATCTTAGCCAGTAGATTAATTAGCTCTGAGTAGAATAAATATCTTGATGGATCACATACCAATAAGCCCTCTAAAATCTTAATTGATGTGTTGTTAAATTCTAGGAGCTGAGAACTAAGCAAAGCATCTAATGATGTTTCTTGATTAGTGCATAAAGTAATATCTTTGCTTTCAAGCTTCAGAATAAAAGCATCTAACTTCAGCTTATTTTGATGGTTATTGTTTGGCTTTACATCAAAAGAAATAGAACAAACAAGACAAAGAATTAAAAACTGTTTAATGATTCTTTACTTAACACCTATAAAAGTACCGCTTATGTGATTGTCATAAGCATTTTCATTGTCATATGCTGCATAACTACCACCAATTTCAGCGGCACTGGGTCCAAAAAATGATGCATCAAAAAAACCTTCTCTTCCATTAGCCCAATCTATTGTGCCTGTAACATCTGATCCAGATATAGTTCCATTAAAATCTATGTTCCCGGCAGAAGCACCAGCAATCTGAGACCAAGAGAAAGGATCAGCAGTAACATAGTCATTTAAAATATTGCCTGTCAGAGTCATGCTTTGAAAGTTTGCAGTCAGAGTGCCGCTACCTTTATATGCATAGCCTGTACCTTCATAAACCCAAAAACCCATTGATTTCACAGCATAGTCTGCTGAAGATGAGGTTGGCATATCGCCACTGTAAGTCTTATCTCCGAAGGCAAATGAAACTAGATCATCAGTACCATAATCATAATCCATCCACCACATAACCATATCTACATAATCAGTTCCTGCATAGGCTTTTGTATCGTTCAAACCATACATTCTCAAAGTTGCATTAGAAAAATATTTTGTAACTGACAAAAAGTTAGGTGCTTCAGACAGAGTAAAGATATCATTTCCGGTAAAAGAAGCTTCATAATTAAGAACGAATTCACTTGCTGTAGACAAACCTTCAGGAGTAGAAGAGTAAAACTTATTAATATCTATTGTAAAAAAGGTATTACCATTTGCATCTGTACCTGAACTAAAGGACATATCTGAATCACCAAGACGTAACTGAGAAATATAATTGGTTTGAGCTTCTTCATTATAAGCTTGTGCTACAGCAACACCCGTTACATCATATTCGCTGACAGTATTGGTATCGAATCTTGACTCAACTGTTGAATAGTTATAGGTAGGAGTTGGATTTGGAGCAACCCCACCTCCCATTATAGAGGAGCCTCCGCCACCACCACCTCCACCACAGGCAGAGATAATAAAAACACTAACTAGTAGTGCAGAGAATTGAAACTTCGTAACCATAAGAGCCTCCTAAGCTATCAGAAATATAGTAGGTATTTGGGTAAATAATTTCACAATCTTTGTTTGCTTGTTTTAAGTATGCTTGAGCAGCTTTTTCGTGCGATTCCTTTGGGGGAGTTGTATCGACTAATCCTAGCGTAAGTCCTTCTAAGTAAGATTTTCCTGCACTGGCAAATGGACATTCATTTACATAGATAGTGTTGTTAGCTAAATATGGATAAACACTAAAGCACTTACCATCAACGTCAACTGGAACTGCTGCAATGCCATCATACTTTGAAACAGTTTGGATTCCTGCACAGGAACTCAGCACAAGGATTAGTATGGCAACAAATGAAAAATTCTTAGAAAACATCTAAAAGATTATGATGCTGGTTTCTTTTGAAGAGGAATCACAAAACTAGTAGGATAGTCTCTACCTTTATCAGTGATTGCGTCTGTGATGCCTAAATCAAAGAACACAACACTAGCACCGGCTTTAGCGGCATCAATAGAGCTGTTCACACTGCCAAAAGCTTTACGTCCATCTTCAGCAGTGCAGTCATACCTTAAAGCATCATCAGATCTTCTGATCATAGGGGTACTTGGAATAGGTGCTTGTAGAGCCATTCTTTTATTTGTAAGGTTACACATTCCAGAACTGCCATCACTAAATGACAAAGCAACTGGAACATACGCATCATTAGTAATAGTTGCACAGCCATAGCTACCAGCCAAAAGAAATAGACCTAGAGAATATTTAAGTATTGTTTTTGTGTTCATTTTTAAGTTTAGAGGTTTAGATGAAATATATAGTTAACATAACCTCATACAGCTTTCAGGCAAGGTAAATTAACTCAAATCAATTAACTCAAAATATTTAAATCAAAAACTAAGATATAAAAATGTTTATAAATTAGACTTAGGTATGCTTATTATCAATCAACTAGTTGAGCTAACACACGAAGAACTTCAACTAATGGTGCAAAAGCTTGATTCTAAAGATGTGGTTACGAGTCCTCTAGAGAGATTCATTATGTATTCCACAATTATTGCTCAAGAGGAAAGTAGAACAATTAATATCAAATACATTCAGGCTCAAAGCCATCAATCTTTTTATCGCTGCAATCAAGCTGTTAAAAAATTAATTAAAGATGATTGGATTGCTGCAAGCATTAACCAGCAAGATAAACGCAATACAGATTTATTACCTACAAAAAAATCCTCTCAATTAGTTAAGGCTTATGAAGGAGCTAGAGCTAATAGCTTAATCCAAAAAGGTGTTAAATTACCCAAGCCTAAGATCAACATAACTATCAAAGATATGCTTGATGCCAATGAATCTCAGTTGCAAAAGATCAAAGAAGACCTCTTAAAAAACTAGTTAATCCTAAAGAAGGGCTATAACAAAATAAAGTTTTCAAAGATTTAACTTTTATTCACAGATTTGTAATTCAATTGATTCATGAAAAGTATTAAATAATCAACATATGAACTAGATAATCCGTTCTCCCCAAAACTGGTTAATTCTACCCCAAGGTTCATATTAAATAAGGGGGCTTTTTTTAGCTCCCTTATTCTTATTCAGAAAGCACTTGACGCGAGGCTACTATGATCTCTTTGATTTTACTGTTTTCAATTCGAACATCAAATGATTCTCTAGCAACAACTTCTTTACCATTGATGGTATCGGTTACTTTGTAGGAAGAGGTCACCCAATGATGAATAGAGCCATCTGCTTGAGGCACATCATTTGCCATAGCATAGACGAATTCCCATGAAGGGTTTGATGTTTCAAACCAATTCTTAAGAAAGGCAATATGCTCTGCAGAACCATTCACAATAACTCCATTAGGAGCCTTGCCTACTATGTCGTCAGCATTAGTTTTATCAATTGCCTCAAGATCTCGCTGATTGTGAGCTTCCACATAATCAACCCAGATTTTTACAAGAGATGGATCCCCAGCAACAATATCTAACTTTTCACCATCTTCTGATATCTCATATCCAATCACGGCTCCTTTTTTAATATGACCTGATTCGTGATGACCAGCATATGTGATTTGAGTTAAGAAACACAAACTTATAATTGTTAGTAACTTATACATAGAATCTCCTTTACTATTTATATACCTTTATTAACTAATGCCAATAACTTTAGCATAGTAACAAGTGATTATTTTTTGTCTTTATGAGTTTTACATCATTTAAATCATGAGTCTGCTTGCTATGCCATGAGAGGTATCAGGAAGATGAGCCGTTGCTTCAGCATGCAAGATAAATTACTTCGAAATGTCATAAATATATTTATAATACTTTTAGATTTCTTAAGACTTAACTTTATGAGCCGATTACTTTTAGTATTTTACTTTTTTTTCTCACTCTCATCAGCAGCAGAGCCATCTAAGGTGATATGTGAGTTAAATGGTGAGTATTCTATTACCTATAAAGATCTCAAAAAAACCTATCTTTCTGAGGGTATAGAATTTTTTAAAAACCTAGCAAGACAAACCCAACAGTCTTTATTTCTTTTAAACAGAGCGAAAACTAGTTTTGCTGAAAGTGATTGGTCACGAGATAAGGTCTATGCAGTCCAGTATTGGGACATTGATTCTGATAATGAGACGCTGCAATCATTAAAGTACTCTATTGAACCATCACCTATATGGATTTACCCTGAGGCTTCCTCCCGCATTGAAATGCATCCTGAAGGATCATCGGTAGTACATTTTTTAAACAATGAAGACAAGCATCCATTCTTTGATGATTTGCTTGTAGATTTCTACCAAGTCAAGAACTCGATTAATTGGTTCACGGGCAGAGGGAAATTGAAAGTTGACATTTGGCTTAAACACAAAGACGGAGCTCGGGGCAAAAGTCCAAAAGTAGAGATTGATGCTCGGGGAAAATGCGAGCCTCAAAAGAAGAAATTTTAAGGTTACTTGATTGTCATTTCTTTTGCTGAATTAAACACTTCCACACCCCGAGAAAAGGTTGCGACCACATTGACCTCTAAGAGGTTTTTGGTATCAATGCTTAGGGGGTCTTCGGACAGAACAACTAAATCAGCTTGTTTGCCAACTTCAATACTCCCTTTAAGATCATCCTCAAAGTGTTGATAAGCTGCATTAATAGTGATTGCCTCAAGTGCTGAATAGGTAGAAATTCTTTGTTGCTTTCCAAGAATTTTCCCTGATCTGGTTTGTCTGTTAGTTGTTGCCCACAGCAGCCTCATCATGTCGGGAGGTACAACAGGGGCATCGTTATGAACAGTAAAAGGTATGTCTCTTTCCAGTGTGGATTTTGTTGGGCTGATTCGCATTGCTCGATCTGGTCCAAATACTGAGTCTCTGTGCCAGTCTCCCCAATAAAATGTGTGAGTCGAAAAGTAAGAGGGGATAATTTCGAGTTTCTTCATGAGATCTAGTTGATCTTCTCTGACGGTTTGTGCGTGAATCATGATGGTTCTGTGATCAGATTCTATTTCTGCATCTTTAACTGCTTTGATTAGCATATCTGCTGCAGCATCACCATTTGCATGAGCCATAATCGGAATACTTAAATCAGCATATTTTTTAA
>Ga0181604_10001876_pt1 | contig 18476 bp, 17 predicted proteins | sample 041ome_12_FD_148663 | JGI IMG/M metagenome (GOLD analysis project Ga0181604, IMG submission 148663) | Coastal salt marsh microbial communities from the Groves Creek Marsh, Skidaway Island, Georgia - 041410US metaG (spades assembly) | ecosystem: Environmental > Aquatic > Marine > Intertidal zone...
CTCAACAAACAGTCGTTAAATTAGAAAAAACAGCTTTTTCAGAATTTAATCTAGATGGAATTTTATCAGATGAAGAACTACAAAACGCAAAAGTAATTGATGTAATTTATGAGCATGAACCAGGATACAATACATCACCTTCTTATGAAACAATTACATATTTAACATACACTGATACTTTCTTATATATTGGTTTTAAAGCCTACAGGGATGAAGTTAAAGCAGATATTCATCCTAGAGACAATAGATCTCTTTTTGAGGATGACTTTGCTAATATTCATTTAGATACATATGGAGATGCAAGAAACAATATTGGATTAACTGCAAATCTTTATGGAAGTCAGGCAGATGGCATAAGAACTGATTCAAATGATAGATCAGGTAGTAGCTCGGGATGGAGTTCAGATGCAAACTTCGATTTTCAGTCTCTTGGAAGATATACAGACTTTGGCTATGAAGTTGAATTCATTATACCATTTTCTTCAATCCCATTTCCCAATGGTGTAAATCAAGAATGGAAAATTAATTTGAGTACTAATTACAGAGATAACAAAAAGCAAGGAGTAACTGCTAGAGTATACAGTAGTAAACTTGATAGGGAAAATTCATGTCAACTTTGTCAGAATAATCATACTATAGTTATGAATGACATTAAAATTGATAAAGTATTCAATATACTTCCATATGTTAGTACGAATTTATCTGGAAATAGAGAAAAGTTTTATGATAGAATTAATTACGAAACTCCCGAACTAAATTATGGTATAGGAGTTAATCTTGACTTAAATAAAAATTTATCTTTTGAAGCTACATTAAACCCTGACTTCTCTCAGGTAGAGGCTGATGTTACTAAAATTGATGTTAACTCTCCAACTGCTATCAACTACCCAGAACAAAGACCTTTCTTTAATCGTGGAATAGATATTTTTAATTATTCATTAGATGCTTTTTACTCAAGATCAATTAACAATCCAACATTTGCATCAAAAATCCTTAATCAAGGTAAAAACTCAAGACTTTACGTTCTAACAGCAGTAGACGAGGATTCTCCATATCTTGTTCCTACTCATTATGAATCTTTCTCAGGTGTTGGAGGTAAGAGTTTTAATAATGTTATAAGATATGAGCATCTACTTAGTCAAAATTCACGTTTAGGAGGTATAATTTCAAATAGGTTATATGAAGGTGATGCATATGGAAATCTGTATGGAATAAATGGTATTTTTAATTTTAACAAAAGCTGGAAGCTTCGTTTTGAATACTTTAGTAACTCTAATAAAGAACCAATTGCTGATTGGATAGACTCCGATAAAACTTTTTCAAATTACACTGTAAAACTTGATGGTGAAAAATATACTGGAAATGCTTTTTACTCTGAATTAAGGAGAGAAACTCTTAACTGGAGGTCAATTGTTAGATATACTGGAATTACACCAACTTTTAGATCAGATCTTGGTTTTATTGTTCAGAATGATATTAAAAGATATGAGCTGTTCCATGGATACTATGCATATCCTGATACAGAAATTTTTAAAAATTACAGAATAAGTGCTAAATATGATAGAGAGTATGATTATGCAAATAATTTAAAGATGTCTGCAATTCAGGCTTACATATCTTTCCTCACAGTATTTAATACAAATGTCTTTTACAACTATGAATACGATTTTTATAATTCACATTTAATGTCAGAGTTTAACGATTACATAAATCATTATTCTAGGCTTAGTTCTAGACCTTTTGAATTTATGGATATTCAAATGTCATATGCTTGGGGTAAAGATATAGCTTATAGAGAAGAGATTCCGCAGCTTGGGGTAAGATCAAATTTAGACTTTAAAATTGCTGCTAACATTAATAATAACTTTCGAGTTACACCAAGTATAAACTTTGAAAAATTAAAGAAGCTTGACTCTGATGATTATTTTTTTGATGGATATATAGCAAGACTTGACTTACGTTATCAATTTAACACTGCTTTTAATCTAAGAATTATCTCAGAATATAATGAATTCACAGATAAATTCTTTGTTCAACCTTTAATTTCATGGAGACCAAATTCTGATACAATATTTTATTTTGGAGGTAATCAAAATTATATAGACAACTTTGTTGATTATAACTCGCCAAATTATAGAGTAAACAAAACTCAGCTATTTTTAAAATTCCAGTATTTAATTAAATCATAGCTTTAAACAAACTTTTATCTTAATTTCCTTTCTAATTAACGATATGAAAAAACTACTGACACTATTTTTTATTATTAATAGCTTATTCTCCTTTTCTCAGGACATCATTTTAGAGCTTAATAAGATAGAAGAAGAAAAATTTATTCTTGATGGTGTTGTATCAGATCAAGAAATTAATGAAGCTAAAATTATTGAAGTTATTTATGAAGAAGCCCCAAGTTTTAATACTTTACCATCCCAGGAAACCATAGGTTTTTTTACTTACTCTGATAAATTTCTTTATGTTGGAGTCAAAGCAAAAAGAACTAAAGTTATTGCACCTTTAACAACTAGAGATAATAGGGCAATATGGAGGGGAGATTTTACAGGCCTTGCAATTGATACATATGGAGATGCAAGAAATAACATAATTCTTAATTCAAATCCTTCTGGAAGTCAGAGTGATGCTATTAGACTTCCTGGTATTGGTTTTGGTGGAGGTCCTAGTGTTAATTCAAATGTAAATTATGATTTTAAATCTGCTGGAAGAGTTACGGAAGATGGTTATGAAATTGAATTTATAATTCCTTTTTCAGAGATTCCATTTCCTAATGGTAAAAAACAAGCATGGAAAATTAAAATATTTAGTGGTTATTTGGATGAAGGAAATGAGGGTGTTGAGGTTAGGGCAGCTTCAAGTAAATCAAGTAGAGATGCAAGCTGTCAACTTTGTCTTTTAGATCATACAATAGTAATGGATGATATTGTAATAGAGAAAAAACTTAACTTTTTACCTTACGTTAGTTCAAGTATTTCAGGAACAAGAGATAAGTACTATGATAGGATTAATTTTCAAACACCTAAACTAAATTATGGCGTTGGATTTAATTTGGAATTAAATAAGAATCTTTCAGTTGAGGGTACAATTAACCCTGATTTCTCGCAGGTTGAATCGGATGCCACTAGAATTGATATAAACTCACCAACTGCAATTAATTATCCAGAAAGAAGACCTTTCTTTCTTAGAGGAATAGATGCATTAGACTATCAAATTGACGTGTTTAATTCAAGATCAATTAATGATCCATCATTTGCTTCCAAAATAATAAATCAAGGTCGTAAATCTAGACTTTATATGCTTAGTGCATTTGATAGAGAGACACCATATCTTATTCCCACACAATATGAGTCTTTTAGAGGTAATGTAGGAAGTAGTTTCAGTAATATCATTAGATATCAAAACTTTATAAACTCTAATACGCAAATGGGTCTTTTAGCCTCAAATAGATATTATGATGGAGATGCTTACGGAAGTCTTTATGGTTTTGACGCACTTTTTAATTTTTCTGATGTTTGGAAATTTGAATTTGAACTATTTCTTAATGATAATAAAGAACCTAACCTAGATGTAATTGACAATGACAAAACATTTGGAAATAAAACAGTAAAACTTGACGGTGAAAGTTTAAATGGTAATGCAGTTTATGCAACTTTAAGAAGAGATACTGAAACTTGGAGATCATATATAGAGTATAGTCAGATATCTGATGGGTTTAGATCTGACCTTGGATTTATAACAACAAATGATGAAAAAAAATACACCCTCTGGCATAGTTTTAATCAATACCCTAATAAAAGCTTACTTCAGAGGTATAGAATATCTTTGAGGCAAGATTTCGAGTATAATTATAGCCATGATATTTCAAGGTCAAATTTTCAGACTTACATAGGATTCTTGACTATTTTAAATACAGATGTACTTTACAACTATGAATATAACTTTGTTAAATCTCATTTAAATACTCAGTTTAGAGATTTTATTAATCATTTTATAAGATTTGAAAGTCAACCCACAGATTTTTTGAATATTAGCTTATTTTACAAATGGGGTAAGGATATAGCTTACAGGCTTGAAACACCAAAATTAGGATTTGAAACGAATATTCGTTTTGATTCTGAAATATCAGTTAATGAAAATTTTAGGATATCTCCAACTATAAATTATCAAGCTATTAGAGATATGGACTCAAATGATTATTACTTTAAAGGATATATTGGAAGGCTTGATATTAGATATCAGTTTACCAATTCTCTTGATTTAAGATTGATCTCTGAGTATAATGATTTCTCTGAACAATTTTTCTTTCAACCTCTTATATCATGGAGACCTAATCCTGATACTATTTTCTATTTAGGAGGTAATCAAAACTATGTTGATAGATTCACTGATTATAATTCTCCTCATTACCGAGTAAATAAAACTCAATTATTTTTAAAATTTCAATATTTGTTTAAATAGTTTAGTACCCTATATGCTCTATTAATAAAGATTTTAAATTAGTCATTAAATACTTTTATAATTAATAATTTTTACTAATTTTAGAAGTAACTATTAACCAATGGCAATTAATTCAAAAAGTATCTTTCTTAGAAGAGTTCAAGAGGCCTATTTACTAAAAAAAATAACCAAAAGGACTGCCACACATTTTAAAACTGTGTATAATAAGTTTGATGTTAAGGAAAAATCTGAAGCTGATGAAAAAGCTGATGAACTTCTTGCAGAATTAATCTCAGAATCTGTCATTATTAAGCAAAAAAGATAGTTATCTTATTGCCCAACATTCAATTTCAACCTTAGCTCCTAGAGCAAGTCCAGATCCTGCAAAAGCACTTCTTGATGGTCTTTTATCTTCAGTAAAGAATTTTTTGTACTCCTCACTCATTTCAGCCCATTCTGAAATATCTGAAAGCATACAAGTACATTTGAAAACTTTATCCATTGAGCTTCCAAGAGCAAGCAATATTCTTTCAATGTTTTTCATAGTCTGTTTAGTCTCTTCTTTGATGCCCCCAGGAACAACTTCTGTATTGCCAGGTAAATTACCAACTTGACCCGATACATATATTACATTATTCACAATTGTTGCATCAGAGAATGGAAAATCAAGTTGCTTAGTGACATCAGAAGTATAGTAATCTATTTTTGTTTCAAGACTAGTGTATGTATTGTGTGTTTTTGTGCTTACACATGAAGAAAATAAAAACAAAAGAACAATAATAATTTTTTTCATTGATATATTTTGATAATCGAAGGTTACACTTTTTTCTTAAAATTGCTAATTTTTTTAATACTTAATACGTATTAATTAATGTATCATTAATACATATATGTAAATAATATATTATAGAAATATAATATTATTTAAAATAATTAGTGATATATATAAAGATATTATATGTATATATTTATAATTAATAAATAAATAAATTAATAAAATAACACATAATAAAATAGATACATTATTTGTATTTATTTAAGTTATATATTTGATATTTAAATAATTACAATGAAAAATTCAATACTACTTATTTTCACAATAACTCTTTTATTAAGTTCTTGTGATACAAACATGCCAGAAAGAACTATAGGGTTTGTAACTGGTGATAACGCAGAACTTCAATGGCATCTCGGAACTCAGGATGCTATAGATGTCGTAACTACTGTTGATGATTTGTGGACTAACCAAGATTATGAAGCCATGAGACCATACTTTGCAGATAGTGTAAAAGTTTGGAGACCTAACGGTGTTTACACTGACACATTTGACTCTTTTATTGAATCTCTAAATAATGGATCTAATGTATCATGGTCTTATGACTATGCTTTTTCTGTTGATCTTAACCCTGAGACAGGCGGTGAGCATGTTCAGGCTGGTTTTTCCATAACTTATCCCGCAACAGAAGATTCAGAAGAGAGAGTTGACTATCAACACGAAAGTTATTATGTAGTAGATGGTAAGATTATAACGCTTAATCAATATTCTATTAGAAATGCTCAACAAGATTAATTGTTGAAAATTTGTAAATAACTATTATGTCAATCAACAACAAAGACTATAATTAATTAATACATTAATTATGTCTAAATAATTGGTTAATAGTCTTAGACATGTCATCCTATGACAAAATAAAAAAACCCTCAAGAAAGCTCTTGAGGGTTTTTAATTAACCATAAACCAATTTATGTTCGCCGAAGCCAACAAGTAAATCTATTAAGATTTTTCAAATTAGGTAGTTATGGTTATTAATAATTATTAACAATTACTCATCAAAAGTAGAAAGTAATCCTCCTACGTCAGCATATTCAGTAACTGTATGAACCTTACCATCTTCGTTAAAGTTCCAAACTAGGTAGTGTTTAAATTCAACTGATTTTCCAGTACTAGAATTTGTTACATTCCAAGTCCCGTACATTCTAACATTATTTGGTCCAGACATTGCTTGTACAACTGGGTATGTATTACCACCCCAAAAACCTACATCTGTTCCTGGTAGTCCACCACCTTCTGTAAATGATATGTTTTCAAAGTTTTCCATCCAAAAAGTAACGTTTTCTTTAAGGATATCAATACCCTTAACCATTTCTGCGTTAACACCTGGTCCATACCACTGGATTGAATCAGCAAAAATTGACACTACTTTATCATAGTTACCTTCTTCATAACCTTTAATAAAGTCATTTTTAAGAGTTGCAACGTTTTTTTCAAAAGTGTTTGCATCAGCTTCACTAACTCCACTTGAAGGAGCTTCACATGAAGCAAATAAAATAATTAGTAAAATAGCTATCTTTTTCATTTTTAAAATTTTTGTTATTATCAAAAATAAAAAAACCCCTGAAAAACAGGGGTTTTTATAGTTTAAATAATTTTAATTATTTAATAGGGTCTTCATCATATGCTTCTACAAACTTTGTTCTGTCATAGAATCCAGCATTCCAACCTATTTTGTTATCATCTCCAAAGAAGACAAGAACATTATGGTAAGGAACTGTTATTGACGTGTCATCATTTGAAAAAGTCTGACCTCCCCAACTTAAAAGAACTTTAAACTCTTCAACTTCACCACTTTCATTTGTGTCTGAACCCTTAAGTGCTATATAATTTGTTCCTTCTTCTCTAGTAATATCCCAAATAGAAGTAGTCGTTGCAAGCATTTGGCCAATAGCCTCTTTACCTTCAATGTTTACTCCGTTTGGAAAACTCCATGCAGCTTCGTCTGCATAAAAATTTAAAACTGATTCAACATCATCAGAATTCATTGCTTCATACATGGCATCAGCAATTGCAACTAATTCTGTCTCATCAATTACAGTAGGAAGATCTGAATTAGCTTCCTCATTTGGAGTTTCACAACTTAAAATTGCAAAACTTAATATTAGTGTTAAAAATATTTTTTTCATTTTTTTTTAGTTTAAGATTAATCTATTGTTCCAGTAACATACTCAAGAATAAGTCTATTTAACCATCCATCTGGATTAGCCTCTTCAAATTTCTTGAATAAGGATTGATCTAAACCTTCAAGAGCTGCACCGCCAGCCATGTGTTTCATGACATTTGTTAAATTATCATATACATCCCAGAACATAATTGTTCCATTTGTAGAATTTTGTGGAGCAATTCTAGTAGCATAACCCCAACCTGTCATTCCAGATTTCACAAGATTCTTTTTAAAATGTTTCTCAACATCCTGATTCACCTCCATAACAGAGTTTAAATCTTTAGGCCTTGCAAAATTTAAAATTAGGTATTGTGCTTTAACATCTGACTCAATAGATTTCTCTGTTTGCCAGTAGTAAAAACCACCTGTAGTTCCGTTAAAGCCAGAGTATAAGATGCTCGGATCAATTCCGTATTTTTCTTTTGAGTTGTTCCACCACTGATTACCAGCAGTCATATCCTCATAACTATCAAATACATGAATCCATAAATAGTTTGGCTGATCTGCATCAATTTCTCCAATATTTGGCACTCTTTTCATAAGATACCAAGCTTTAATATCACCTTTAGATATTTCATCTTGGGCTAATTCAGTTACATAATCAGTCATAATTTTTTCAAAATGTTCCTGATTTTCTTGAGGAATATTTACTGTATGAATATAAAATACCTCCTGAGAGAATAATCCAATTGTTATAAATAACAAAAAGATTGTTAAATAATTTTTCATTTGTTAATTGATTTTAGGTTAAACCTAAATATAGTAATTAATTGAATATCAAATTAATCTGAATCTCAATTTCATTATTTATTTTTTGGAGTAAAAGAGAAGGTCGTTCGACATTAAAGTCTGAGAGGTTAATTATGAATTTACCTTTTAATGAAATGTTATTATTATCAGTTGATTTATCTAAAAGAACATTTAAATCTTTTTCAACACCATGAAAAGAAATGGTACCTGACACATTAATTGTATTTATTGAGTCAACTATTTCTGTAGATCTAAAAATTATATTAGGAATTCTTAATGCATCTAAAACTCTATACGAGTTACTATCAAGACTTGAGTTTCCACTTTTAAAATCTTTCACTTTAGCTATAACTCCAATTTTTGAAATTTGATTATCGTTAAGTTCAATTAAACCAGTAATGTTACCATTTGTTGCATCCCAATTATGGAGAAAGTGAGTACCGGAATAACTAATTGATGAAATTGAATTATCAATTCTTAGTATCTCTTGGGCAGACAAAATATTTACAGATAGAACAAATATGAAAATTAATTTTTTCATTAAAAATCAAGTATAATTGTAATCATAGCAAGAGTATAACTTGCTACTGCAGTATATGCAGCGTTTTTATGAATTTCTCGATACTTATCTGCTTCATATTGTTTATCTGAGTATATATTGGTCACTATCATAGCTGGTAGATGAAGATTTGCTAAAATCTTATGGAGTCTAATATTATTTAAGCCTTCCTTCTCTCTATTTACAAGTGGAGGAGGAGTAAACAAAGATAGTCCAGCTCCAGTGAAATATGATGCAGTTACAACTTTACCAAGGGTTTTGTGTTGATCATAAACACTATAATCACCATTATAAAGTTTGCCTCCAAGAATACCTTGATAAATCATACCAGCAAAAGTTATGTAACCTATTATTTGGTGAGCTTTCAGCATTTTTTCTCTGACTATAAGTTCCTTTTCTCTATTTTCCAGAGTAAGATTTGAAATACCAGTCTTTCTAAATAAACCCTTTTCACCCCAAAGGATTTTCTGAGTAAAAATCATTTTTTCAGGAAGTAAAACAGGCTTCTCTACCTTAATTAAACTCTCAAACTCATCGAAAAAATCTTGAGTAAATAAATTATTAAAATTAAAAACAAGAATAAGTATCAATAACAAATATTTCTTCTTGCTTTTTTTCATTTACGTAGTTGTTACAGTTAGAATATCTCCTGAAAGAGTTGCAGTATATCTTTTAAGACTACCTGAAGTAGCGCCAGAATTACAATCTTTAATATCATTTCCATCAGTAGAAAAACTGTTTCCATGTGTACCACATTTAAATTGTTCATTAGTATATGACCAAGCATTCTTAGATCCATTGTGCGGACAACAGTTATCAAATGCTCTAAACGCTGTATTTGAAATTTTTAATACTAACATACCTACAGATGTTAAATTTACAAAGTCTCCAGGATTATTTAAAGTGCTGAATGTAGAGTTAGTTAGGTCAAGAGTAACTGTACTTCCGCTAACAGATATACCATTATCAGTTTGAGAGCTACCACTTTGTGAATCGTTTCCATATGGATCACTAGTTGTATTATTTGAGTTAGAGCTATATGAAGATCCTTCATCATCAGATTTTGAGCAAGCTTGAATGAATGATATTCCAAAAAAGGCAAACGTTACAGTTGGGCATGTATTTTGTAAAAATTTTCTTCTTTCCATAAAATTTATTCTAATATTGAATAAATCTAATATGTATATTTAGCAAAAAACTATGAATTAAAGAATTTAGTATTCTTTTAACTATATATAAATGAGCAGAATTAATGTAGATAAAAACATCAAAGTTGCAGAGACTCTTCCCTCAGATTTTTATAAATCAAATAAAGTATTTAGTGAGCTAAGGGATAAAGTTTTCTATAAATCATGGCAATTTATTGAACATAAATCTGTTTTACCTGTAAATTCAAACGTTTACCCATTTGAGTTTATGAAAGATTATATAGATGAACCATTAATTCTAGTAAAGGATGAAGAGGAAAATTTTAAATGTTTAACTAATGTTTGTACACACAGAGCAAATATAATAGTGAACGATCGATGTAATTTAACTGATTTAAGATGTATGTATCATGGTAGAAAGTTTCATTTAGATGGAAAGTTTAAATCTATGCCTGAATTTGATGATGCAAAAAATTTTCCTAGAGAAGACGACAATTTAAAGGAATTCTCCATTAGTAATTTTGGTCCATTTATGTTTGTGGGTTTAGAGCCTAAATATGATATTCAAAAGATATTTGACGAAATCTCAACTAGAGTTGGCTTTATACCCCTAGATAAGCTTCAATTTAGAGGAGACTTATCCAAAGATTATATTGTTAACTCTCACTGGGCACTTTATTGTGACAACTACTTGGAAGGATTTCATATTCCATTTGTGCATAATGATCTAAATAGTGTTCTTGATTATGGAGATTATGATACAGAAATATATGATAATTATAATTTGCAGGTTGGCTATGCTAAGGATGGTGAAGAAACATTTGAAATTCCTAAATCACATATTGATTATGGAAAAAATGTTGCAGCATACTATTACTGGCTTTATCCAAATATTATGCTTAATTTTTATCCATGGGGTTTATCAATTAATATTGTAAAACCCATTAATATTAAAAAAACAAAAGTTCAATTTTTATCATATGTATATGATGAATCAAAACTAGATTTAGGAGCAGGTGCTTCATTAGACAAGGTTGAAAGAGAAGATGAATTTGTTGTAGAGGGTGTTCAAAAAGGTATCAACTCAAAATTTTATAAAGCTGGCAGATTCTCTCCTTCTAAAGAAAAAGGTGTTCATCATTTTCACACTTTATTATCAAACTCATATAACTCATAATTATGAAAAAATATTTATTAATTTATATCCTTACTATTAATTTCTTAACAGCTCAAAATTATGAAGTAGATAAAGATAGAATTATAGACTTATTTGAAAATTTAAAACAATTAGGTACAAATGAAAATGGAGGAAATGATCGAATTGCATATAGTGATTATGATATAGAGGCAAGAAAATATCTTTCAAATAAGTTAGAAAATATTGGAGCAAAAGTGTACACAGATTTTGCAGGAAATCTAATTGCCAACTACAATCCTTCAAATAGTAAGTTAAAACCTATTTCATTTGGATCTCATATAGATGCAGTTCCAAATGGAGGTCATTATGATGGTCAAGTTGGAGTGATAGCTTCTGTTGAAGTATTACAAACTATTCATAGTAAAAAGATTAAACTTAAACACCCTTTAGAACTTTTGGTATTTACAAATGAAGAAGGAGGTGTTTTTGGAAGCAGAGCATTAGCAGGAAAAATTAGTAATGAAACTTTAGAAGTCATTACTGCTTCAGGGTACTCAAATAGAGAAGGGGTTGATCGTATTGGTGGAAATTCACAAAGAATTTTTGAAGTAAAAAGAAAACTTGGAGACATTCATGCATTTATCGAAATGCACATTGAGCAGGGTAATAACTTATATAGTAATAATATTGATATTGGAATTGTCAACGGGATTGTAGGTCTTAAGTGGTGGAATGTTGAGATTGAAGGATTCTCTAATCATGCAGGTACAACACCTATGAATCAAAGACAAGATGCTATGATTGCAGCTGCAAAATTTGTTTTAATGGTTAATGAAACTGTAAATTCTTTTGAAGGAACTCAAGTTGGTACTGTAGGAAGAATCTCTGCCCTGCCAGGGGTTCCAAATGTTATTCCGGGAAATGTGAATTTAAGTCTTGAGCTCAGAGATTTAAGCTCAGAAAAAATTTCCATGATTTACAATAAGATTATAGAAAACACAAAGCTAATTGAGAGTGAAACAAAGACCTCCTTTTCTTTCAGTCCAATTGATGCAACAGGAGACCCAGCATTAATGGACAATAGATTAATGAATGTAATTGAACAGGTTTCTGAAAGTTTTGGGTATAGCTCAGTAGTAATGCCAAGTGGAGCAGGACATGATGCTCAAGACATGGCTATAATAGCTCCATCTGCTATGATTTTTGTGCCAAGTAAGGATGGAATCAGTCACTCTCCAAAGGAATTTACTGATTTTGATATGATAAAAAAAGGTACTGATGTAATGCTTAATTCAATATTGAAATTTGATAACTTAAAAATAGATTAACTATGAAAAAACTTTTAATATACTTTACAATAGTTATCTCTTCTTTTTCTTACTCTCAAAAGAAAGCACTTGTAGGAGGTACATTAATTGATGGCTACGGAAATACTCCATTAACAGATAGTGTTATTTTAATTGATGGAGATATAATAACAGGGGTTGGAACAGTTGAGACTCTAAGCATACCTGAGAATTATGAAATTATAAGTACAGAGGGAATGTCTGTATTACCTGGATTATGGGATATGCATGTTCATTTAATGATTAATGGACATTCAGACTATGGTTACTGGGATAAGACCTATCCTGAATTATTTCAAGATGTGATCATGCCTTCTTCTGCTCACCAATTATTAATGGCTGGTGTTACTAGTGCTAGAGATCTTGGTGGCCCTCTTGAAGAAAGTATCAATGTAAGAGATAAAATTAACTCAGGGGAAATTCCTGGACCTACTATGTATGTTAGCGGTCCATTTATTCAAAAAAAACCATATCCAGGAACTGAGCTTTTTAGATGGGGAGTAGACGGAGAGAAAGATGCTAGAAGAAAAATTAGAATTTTGGCTGATGCGGGAGTAGACTGTATAAAACTTATTGATCAAGACCAGATGACGTATGAGGAGCTAAGTGCAATAGTAGATGAAGCTCATAAACATAATCTTAAAGTTATTGCTCATTCTCATCGTCCAGAAGAAATTAGACTTGGTTTAAAAGCTGGAATAGACAATTTTGAACATACAGGATTATCATCAGCTCCAAGATATCCTGATGATGTAATTGAAATGATAAATGAAAGAACTGCACAAATGAATATAGGACCATTATTCTGGACCCCAACTATAGAAGGGCTTTATAATTACACAGATTTAATTGACAGTAATGAGCACCTTGATAATGAGTCTTGGCATCTTGGACTTCCTGATTCAATAATTACCGACATAAAAAATTCAATTAAAAAACCTGGTGAGTTACCATACTTTCAGCTGACTCCTATTAGGAAACCAACTCTTAAAACAAAGTTTAATCAACTAAGAGAGGCAGGAGTTGTTATGCTAGTTGGGACTGATAGTGGAATACCTATGAAGTTTCACTCCCAGAGTACATGGAATGAATTAGATGTATGGGTAAATATAATGGGTGTAGACCCACTAGATGCAATTAAATCAGCTACATATTGGCCATCTTTTTTTATGGGAGTTGACAATAAAGTTGGAACAATTTCAGTTGGTAAACAAGCAGATATAATTGCTGTAAAAGGAAATGTTTTAAAATATATCTCTCTGCTACAAAATGTAAGTTTTGTAATGAAGAAAGGAGAAGTCGTAAAGAGATAGATTTAACTTTTTACTATATGCTTAATAATTTTCTCTGAATGATCACGAGAATTTTCAATGAACCATTTGTTAGTTTTAAGCCCACCACAAATTACCCCTGCTAAATAGACTCCATTTACGTTTGTTTCCATAGTATCATCATTATATTCTGGAGTTTTAAACTCATCAACATTGATATTTACTCCAAGTTTTTCAAGTATCTCGTAATTAGGTTGATAACCTGTCATGGCTAATACAAAATCATTATCAATCTCAGTTTTGCCTTTTGGAGATTTTATAATTATAGATTTCTCTTTAATCTCTTTTATTACAGATTCGTAGTGTGCTTTTATCTCTCCACTTTCAATTCGATTAACTATATCTGGTCTAACCCAATATTTAATATTCGTACCAATTTCTTTTTCCCTGATAATCATTGTAACACTTTTTGCACCCTTTCTATAGGTATCAAGAGCAACATCAACAGCTGAATTACCAGCACCAACTATTGCAATATTCATTTTATAATAAGGATGAGATTCGTTATAATAATGTAGAACCTTGCTAAGCTCTTCCCCAGGAATATTTAATAGATATGGAATATCATAAAATCCGGTACATATGATAATTCTCTTTGATTTAATTATTCCATTTTGAGTATTTAACTCAAAATATGAGGTTTTGTTTTTTATATCTAATACTTCGTTATATAAATCAAGATTAAGACTCCATGAGTCACAAACTCTTCTGTAATATTCTAACGCTTCAGTTCTAGTGGGCTTAACGTTATGTGAGATGAATGGAATATCTCCAATTTCTAGTTTATCAGAAGTAGAAAAAAAAGTTGTATTGACAGGATAGTTATAAATTGAATTAACAAGCATTCCTTTATCAATTATTATATAATCTAAATTATTTTTTTTTGCTTCGATTCCACACGCTAGACCAATTGGTCCAGCACCAATAATTATTAAGTCTTTCATAATATAAGTATGGACAAATTTATTTAATTTTGCTTACTAATTTTAATTTCTATCATTGAATAATTTAGTAATAATTGGGCATCCAGATAAAAATTCTTTTTGCCACAATGGAATCTTTAAAACTATATCAAAGATTCTTGATGACCATCCAAATCAAAAACTTCAGACTGTTGATTTATATGAAGATAAACTTCATAGAGATAAAAAAGAATTAATCGAAAAATATAAGGACCTGGTAACTTGGTCAGACAGAATATATTTTATCTCTCCAGTTTGGTGGTTTAGACTAACTCCAAAGATGGAAACATTTTTTGATGAAGTTTTTACCCCTGGTTTTGCATATGAGTTTGTAAATATTACTAAAACATATGCCTATCCTAGATCATTTCTTAAAAAGAAAAAAATAAGATGTTATCTTACGCATGGTGCACCCTCTCTTCCAGTTAAAACTATTTATCTAAACTCAGTCAAACTTAGATTAGTACTAGGAGTATTTACCTTTGTCTTTGGGTGGGGCGGTAATTGGAGTAACACCAAGCAATTCTGGTCAGTACCATTTGTGTCAGAGAAGAAAAGGCAGAAATATCTTAAAGTAGTGGAAAAAGATTTAAGAAGAGATTGTAAAAAATAATTAAACTTTAGTAAATCTTTTCTTTCTAATTTTATAAATTATTAATATGAATCGATTTGTTTTCTTTTTACTCGTTCTATTTATTTCTTGTTCTGATAGGGTTTCAATTATTGAAAATCAAGACTTTATTGAAATTAAAAACCGAGGAGGTAAAACGTTAGGATATGATCCTCAATCTGGAGTAGAAATTTTAATCATTGATAATTTTGCTTTCAAAGACCTAAATAAAAACAATAAATTAGATGGCTATGAAGATTGGAGATTACCTGTTGAGGATAGGGCTGAAGACTTAGCTAGAAAACTAACAATAGAAGATATTGCTGGATTAATGCTTTACAGTTCTCATCAATCAATACCGGGAGAAAATCAAGGTTGGCGTTCTGCAAAATATGATGGACAATCATTTGATGAGAGTGGAGCAGAGCCAAGTGATGTATCTGATGAGCAAATAAAATTTATAAAAGAAGATAACCTTAGACATGTTTTAATAACAAGTGTTAAGAACTCAACTGTAGCAGCTAAATGGAATAATAATATTCAATCTCTTTCTGAATCAATTGGATTTGGAATTCCTGTAAATATTAGCTCTGATCCTAGGCATGGAGATGATTCGTATGCTGAATTTACATCAGGTCAAGGCGGAAGAGTATCGTCCTGGCCAAGCTCACTTGGACTATCAGCCAGTTTTGATCCTAATCTTATGCAAGAATTTGGAAGAGTTGCTTCTATTGAGTATAGAGCTTTGGGGATTGCAACTGCATTATCTCCTCAAATTGATCTTGCATCAGATCCAAGATGGGGAAGATTTGAAGGAACAATGGGTGAAGATTCAAATTTAGTATCGGATATGGCTAGATCATATGTGGATGGATTTCAATCTACTAATATAAAGGGTTGGGGAGTTAACAGTGTAAATACTATGATAAAACATTGGCCTGGTGGTGGAACAGGAGAGGGAGGAAGAGATGGTCATTATGGTTTTGGATCTTATGCAGTATATCCCGGAGAGAATATTGAAGAGCACATGAAAATCTTTACAGATGGTGCATTAAATCTTAATGGTAATACCTTAAGGGCTTCAGCTATAATGCCATATTATACAATTGCCGTAGGTAATGGAGAAAAGGTTGGGTCAGCTTACAATAGCTATTTAATTAGTAATATTCTTAGAGAAAAATATCAATATGATGGAGTATTATGTACTGATTGGGGAATAACTGGGGATGCTTTTGCAGTTGATGTATTTTTTTCAGGAAAAAGTTTTGGTGTTGAGAACCTAACAGTTGCAGAAAGACATTACAAAGCTCTTATGGCAGGTATGGATCAATTTGGTGGTAACAATGATATGATTCCAGTACTTGAAGCATTTGAAATTGGAGTTAAAGAGTATGGTGAAGAATACATGAGAAAAAGATTTGAGAAGTCTGCTTTCAGGTTATTAAAAAATATTTTTAATGTTGGACTTTTTGAAAACCCTTATTTAGACCCATATAAATCAAGTAAAGTAATTGCTTCTGAAGAATTTGATAAAATGGGTAAAGAAGCACAAAAAAAATCAATAGTAATGTTAAAAAATGATCAAAATTCTTTACCTATAATTTCAAGAAAAAAAGTTTTTATGCCAATGAGAAAAGTTCCAAAAAGTATCAATTTTTTTGGACAAGAAACTCCTGAGAGTATGGAGCATAAATTAAATATTCTGGCTGTCGAAGAGTATTACGATATTGTTGATGATCCTGGTGAAGCTGATTTTGCAATAGTAAGTATTGAGAGTCCTGACAGTGGTTATGGATATGATAAATTAGATATAGACATGGGAGGCAATGGCTATTTTCCAATCAGCCTTCAATATAGCCCTTACACTGCTAATTTTGCAAGAGAAGTAAGTATTGCGGGAGGCAGTATTTTTGAAGACTTTAATAACAGATCCTACAACAAAAAAAGCATTAAAACAAAAAATGAGTCTGACATGAAGCTTGTTCATGAGACCTATAAATTGATGAATGGTAAACCTTTAATCTTAATTGTAAGAGTATATAACCCTTTAGTTTTTTCTGAAATTGAGCCATATGCTTCATCAATTTTAGTTGACTTTGGTGTAGAGTCAAAATCAATGTTGGAATTATTATCAGGAAAATTTGAACCATCAGGATTACTTCCCTTCCAGATGCCTATTGATATGAAAACTGTAGAACTTCAAAAAGAAGATATTCCACGTGATATGATTCCTTATATTGATTCAAAAGGTAATGAATATGATTTTGCATATGGAATGAATTGGAAAGGAGTAATAAATGATAAACGAGTCAAAAAATATAAATAAACATTCATATTGATTCGAGAAGCAAAATTCTGTAATGCGAAGAAAAATAGATATTTTCTAAAAAGAGAATGGGATAATTCTAAAGGGTTACTTCTATATATTATGTTGAATCCTTCAGTTGCTGATGAAATAAAAGACGATCCAACAATTCGTCGTTTGATAAATTTTACAAAGAAGTTTGACTATGGTGGATTTTTAGTTGGTAATATTTTTACAAAAATTACACCAAATCCAAAAGAGATTGACAGATCAAAAGGAATATCAGATAAAAACTTTGAAGAGCTTTTTAAATTAATAAATAAAGTTGATCAAATAGTTTATGCATGGGGTAATAGTGTTGAAGAGCCTAAAATTTTAAAAGAGATGATTTCAAACCCTAAATGTTTTGGTAAAAATTTTAATGGAACTCCAAAACATCCATTATATCTTCCATCAAGTTCTCAGCTAGAAAGCTACAGAGATTAGTTTAATTATTCAGTGATAGTAATAGTTCCAAGCATCGAGGGATAAAACTCACATATATAATAGTAAGTTCAAGCTTCAGTTGGTGACCATTAATTAATTAATTGAAGTTCTTCAAATTGTTCAATTAAAAAGTCTGAATATCTTATAAAACCTAAATCTGTAAAGTGAACACCATCAACAGTTCCTTCAAAGTCAGTTCCAAGAGCATTTTGACTTTTTAGGTATATGATATTATCATATCCATTATTAATCATTTTATCATACTGAGATTTTAATGCATTATTCATCTCACTAGTCCCTCTAGCTGCATTTTTGTCCAATGAGGTAAGAGGGGATGTAAATAAATCAACTAGGATTATAGGTGTATCAGGATCCTTAGCTCTAATAGTATCAATT
>Ga0181604_10001877_pt1 | contig 18472 bp, 23 predicted proteins | sample 041ome_12_FD_148663 | JGI IMG/M metagenome (GOLD analysis project Ga0181604, IMG submission 148663) | Coastal salt marsh microbial communities from the Groves Creek Marsh, Skidaway Island, Georgia - 041410US metaG (spades assembly) | ecosystem: Environmental > Aquatic > Marine > Intertidal zone...
CTGATGAGTCGATGCATAGTAGTATTGAATATCGACTTATTGGCCCTTTTCGTGGAGGTCGATCTGCTGCAGTAACAGGAATCCCTGGTCAGCCTAATACATTCTTTTTCGGAGCAACCGGAGGAGGGGTGTGGAAAACCACCGATGGCGGGACCACATACGAAAACATCTCTGACGGATATTTCGGCGGAAGTATTGGTTCAGTTAGCGTTGCCGAGAGTGACCCTAACGTGATGTACGTAGGTGGAGGTGAAAAAACAGTTAGAGGAAACGTTTCTTCGGGTTATGGAATCTACAAATCTGTGGATGGCGGAAAATCGTGGGAGTTTAAAGGACTTCCAAATAGTCGTCACATCCCGAGAATACGCATTCACCCCAAAGAAGAAAATGTGGTTTACGCCGCAGTGCTTGGAAATATTTACAAGCCTACTTCAGAGCGGGGAATCTACAAGTCAATCGACGGTGGTGAAACTTGGAGAAAAGTACTTTATGTAAACGATATGGCAGGGGCTGTTGACCTTATCATTGACCCTAATAATTCGAGAGTTTTATATGCATCTACCTGGCGTATTCAGCGAACTCCTTACAGCCTAAGTAGCGGGGGTGAAGGCTCATTGCTTTGGAAGAGTATTGACGGGGGTGAAACTTGGAATGAGATTTCAGATAACGCAGGATTCCCTAAAGGTACTTTAGGTATCATGGGAGTTACCGTGTCACCTGTTCAAAAGGATCGAGTTTGGGCAATTGTAGAACACAAAGATAAAGGAGGCCTATATCGTTCTGATGATGGAGGTGAAAATTGGTCTTATGTAAATTCTGAACGTAAGCTTCGCCAGCGTGCTTGGTATTACACTAGAGTGTATGCAGATACCCAAAATGCAGATCGGGTTTATGTTCTAAATGTTCGTTACCACCGATCTGACGATGGAGGTAAGACTTTTGAAACCTTTAATGCACCGCATGGTGACCACCACGATCTTTGGATCGCTCCAGAAGATAATAACCGAATGATTATCGGTGATGACGGAGGAGCTCAAGTGTCTTATAGTGCTGGTGAAAGCTGGAGTACCTATTACAATCAACCGACCTCTCAGTTTTACCGAGTGACGACAGATAACGCGTTCCCGTATCGCATTTATGCTGCACAGCAAGACAATTCGACCATTCGAATTCGTCATCGCTCTGATTCTTACAGCATTGGTGAAGATGATTGGGAGGAGACCGCAGGTGGAGAGTCTGCACATATTGCCGTTGACCCTACCAATGATGATATCGTTTACGGCGGTAGTTATGGAGGATTCTTAACTCGAGTAAATCACGCGAACAACACCACTAGAGCCATTAACGTTTGGCCAGACAACCCAATGGGTTACGGTGCTGAAGGGATGAAGTATCGTTTTCAGTGGAACTTTCCGATCATCTTTTCGAAGCATGATCCTAAGAAGCTTTATACCTTCTCTAACCACGTTCACCTATCTACCAATGAGGGTCAGAGCTGGGAGTTGCTGAGCGATGATTTAACCAGAAATGATGCGACCAAACTCGTTTCTAGTGGAGGGCCTATCACTCAAGATAATACCGGTGTTGAGTATTACGCCACCATCTTTGCAGCCAATGAAAGCCCGCTAAAAGAAGGTCTTCTTTGGGTGGGAAGTGATGACGGACTGATTCATTTGACCAGAGATGGCGGCAAAACCTGGGAGAATGTGACTCCTAAAAACATGCCAGAGTGGAGCATGGTAAATTCTATTGAACCATCAGCTTTCGAGGAGGGAACCGCTTATGTTGCCGCAACTCGATATAAGTTAGGCGACTTCACTCCATACCTATACAAGACTATGGATTACGGTAAGAGCTGGAAATTGATCACAAAAGGTATCGATCCCGAGCATTTTACGAGGGTGGTTCGTGAAGATCCGTCGAGACAAGGATTATTATATGCGGGTACCGAAACAGGTATGTACATTTCTTTTGATGACGGAAAGTCTTGGGATTCCTTTCAGAAAAACCTGCCGATTGTACCGATTACCGATTTACACATCAAAGACAACAGCCTAATTGTGGCTACTCAAGGTAGAAGTTTGTGGATGATCGACGATCTAACCGTACTTCATCAGTTAAATGCTCAAACAATGAAACAGGATGCTGTTTTATTTGATCCCAAAGATGCTTACCGAACTAAAGGGGGTGGAGGTAGAGCTTCACTCACTTCAGGAACTAACCTCCCGGCTGGAGTCACCACGCATATGTACTTCAAAGATCTTAACCCTAGTGACAAGGTGAGCTTAACCTATACTTCTAAAGCAGGAGATACTCTTGCCCACTTTAGTACTGAGGCTAAGGATAGAAATGAGAAATTGGGTATAAAAACAGGTGCAAACACTCATAACTGGGACACTCGCGGCAAGGGAGCAGAGCGATTACCAGGCATGATTCTATGGTGGGCAAATTTAGGAGGTCCAAAGGCGGTTCCTGGAACCTATGGCGTTCACCTGAACTATAACGGTTCTGTTCAGTCGAAGGAATTTGAAATTTTAGCAGATCCGAGGGCAGAGGCAAGTGTTGCTGAGATGCAAGAGCAGTATGACTTCATCACTGAAATCAACACTACTGTTGACCTTGCACACCAGTCAATTAAGAAGATAAGAGCGATCAATGAGAAGTTAGACACCTTCATTAGTGCCTATTCTTCAGAAGATTCGGTGAAAGATCTAGTGGAGAAGGCCAAGGAATTAAAAGGTCAATTCTCTGAGGTTGAGAAAGCACTTTATCAAACGCAGAATAGAAGTGGTCAAGATCCACTTAACTTTCCGATTAGACTTACAAATAAATTGGCTCACCTTAATTCATTGGTGTCGCTAGATGACTTTGGCCCAACGGTTCAAGACCGTGCGGTCAAGGAAGAACTTACGACTAAGATTGAGGAACAGTTAGCTCAATTCGATGCACTAATTGAGAAGGAAATTGACGCTTTTAATGAGACGTTCAACCAAAAGCAGCTACCTTTTTTACAGCTAAAAGACTAAGGTAGAATTAACGACCTTTGCCACTTGGAAGCATACAATTATATCAAGGCGTTACACCTCATATTTGTAGTCACCTGGTTTGCAGGGTTGTTCTACATGCCTAGGTTGTTTATCTATCATATTGAAGCACAAGAGAGCGAAGAACCCGCCCGGTCAATTCTGTCTGGGCAGTTCAAGCTGATGAGCAAGCGACTTTGGTTGATCATCACTTGGCCTTCTGCAATACTCTGTACTTTATTTGCCATTGGCCTTTTAGTGCTGATGCCCGAATGGTTGTCACAAGGTTGGATGCATGTAAAACTCTCTTTTGTTCTATTGCTTTTTGTCTACCACCTGAAAACCCATCAGATTTATAAGGAGTTACAGCGGGACTACTTTAGGTATTCATCGAAATTTATGCGGCTTTTTAATGAAGGTTCTACTCTCATTCTGTTTGCCGTGGTGTTTTTAGTCATTCTAAAAAGTGCGCTTAATTGGATCTTCGCAACCGTCGGGTTCTTTGCACTGGGGGCAATGCTAATGATGGGGATTAAAATCTATAAGCGCATTAGAGATAAAAATCCCGAGGCGTGAAAAACCTAAAGAGTCTACAGCTTCGAGTTTTTGCCGCGATGATTCTCATCGTTGTCTTAGCGCTTGTCTTTACGGGCGTAGTCTCTTCATACCAATATCGAGAACAATCCGCAGACTATCACAGAAATCGTTTAGAGCGTAAAGAAGAACAGGTTTTAAAGAGCCTTGAAAATGTAGTTTCTGGCACTTACCTAAAGCTGAGCGACGAGAATATGTCTCGAATTTTCAACGAAGCAGTTGGCCAAATTTCAGAGATACAAGGAGTAGATTTCACCCTTTATTCTATCGAAGGAGACTTAATCAAGTCATCGAGAAGAGATGTTCCTAAAAAACTCTTTCGCCCCTTGCTTGAGCGAGTTATGGACAACGAACGCTTCGTCGTCGAAGAGGTCAACGAGGGTCGATCAGTGCTCTCGTCATTCTTTTTCTTAAAAACTGAGAATGTACCTCTAGCCATTGTTCACCTGCCTTATTTTGAGGACAATACCTTTAATGATTATGAACTTAAGGAGTTCTTAGAGCGCATAGGAATTGTATATGCACTTATTCTTGCCGTAGCACTTGTGGTCGGATACTTTATTGCCAGGTATATCACCAACCCGATGAAGGAGGTTGCCCATCATTTGGCTGAAACAGGTTTGGGATATACAGAAAAAATAGAACTCAAGACAAGAAGTACTGAACTAGACTCGTTAATTGAAGCCTACAACCGGATGATCGACGAACTTTATGACAGTGCTCAAAAGCTAGCTCGATCAGAGCGGGACAAGGCATGGAAAGAAATGGCTCGTCAAGTAGCACACGAAATTAAGAACCCGCTTACTCCGATGCAGCTGCAGGTTCAACAGTTTGAAATGAGTTTTGATCCAGAAGCTAAGGATGCCAAGTCTCAACTTAAGGAATTCTCGAAGGCCATGCTACAGCAAATCGCTACCCTAAATAGAATTGCCACCGCTTTTTCTGATTTTGCACAGATGCCTGAGCTTAAAAGAGACCAAATTAACGGGGTTTCAGTAGTTCAAGGAGCGGTACAGGTATTCACCGAAAGCTTTATTCACTTCGAATCTAGCGAATCAGAAATTTTACTTTACGTTGATGGTTCTCAGCTAACGCAGATTGTAAACAATCTAGTTAAGAATGCTATTGAGGCTTGTAAAGAAGCCGAAAACCCAGAAGTAATCATTCGAGTACAACGTGACGAACAGAAGTTTGTTCTCAGCGTCATTGATAACGGGGTGGGTATGAGCGATGAGGTACAGCACCGAATTTTTGAGCCTAGATTTACTACAAAGACAAGCGGGATGGGTCTTGGACTAGCAATTGTACGAGCAAGTGTTGAACAAAATCAAGGTACTATTGATTGTCAATCGGTATTAGGCGAAGGAACTCAGTTCACAATTAGTTTTGAGGCGTTAAGTTAAAATCTTCGGATTTGCTCCATTTTTTACTACTTTCAAAGACACTTAACTAAACTATTGCACTTATTTATGTCAAATGCTAAGAATTCAAGACGTGATTTCTTGAAGAAATCTGCTGCTGCCGGCGCAGGTTTCTTTATTGTTCCAAGAAACGTTTTAGGAGGGCCAGGGTTCATTGCCCCAAGTGATCAATTGAGAATTGCCGCCTTTGGAGCCGGAGGAAAAGGTTATGGCGACCTGACTAACGCCTACAACAGTGGAGCTAACCGTATTGTCGCACTTTGCGACATCGACCCTAAGCAGGCCGCTCGTGCCATGGCTGATCACCCTAAGGCAAAGTTCTATCATGACTACCGAGTGCTTTTAGATAAAGAACGAATTGACGCGGTTACGATTAGTACCCCTGATCATACTCATGCGGTGATGACTTATGATGCCATGATGCAGGGTAAGGCAGTGTATGTTCAAAAACCGTTAACTCATACGATTGCTGAGGCAAGATTGCTTACAGAAACTGCTAGAGAACAACGTGTTGTAACTCAAATGGGTAACCAAGGGGGTTCTAACCAAGGGGTTGTGAAAGTAAAAGAATGGATTGACTCAGGAATTGTAGGTGAGGTAAAACACGTAAATGTTTGGACGAATCGCCCGGTATGGCCACAAGGTATTTCAATGCCAGAGGCCGATGAACAAGCACTTCCTGAAGACGTAGCTTGGGATCTTTGGTTAGGCCCAGCGAGTAAACGTCCCTATACTCCGAATCTTCACCCATTTAACTGGAGAGGTTTTTGGGAGTATGGTACAGGTGCACTAGGGGATATGGGTTGTCACCTTTTTGATGCACCTTATAAAGCGCTAGGACTAGGTTATCCTGTAGCGGTTCAAGCTAGTGTAGCTGATGTCTATTCTAGAATGTGGACTCCAGATTACACTCCTGAAGCTTGCCCAATCTCTACTCGAGTTACTATTGATTTCCCTGGTGGAGTTGTTTTTGAATGGACAGATGGAGGAATTCAGCCTGCTCTTCCAGACCTGCTAGTAGAAAATAATTTCGTTCCAGATTCGAGCGGAGTGATGATGATTGGTAGCAAGGGAATCATTACCGTAGACACCTACGGTAATCATCCGAAACTATTCATCGAAGGCAGAGAAGTAGAACACTTTGATACAGATGCTCAAGGCAATCTAGATTTAATCCATAACTCTTCTTGGACAGAAGCAGTTAAAGCTGGATACGGTTCTGATCAGCACAAGGCACTTACCTCGTCATTCGATTATGCAGGGCCATTCACTGAAACGGTACTTATGGGTAATATTGCTATTCGAGCGCATCAAATGCGTCGTCAGAATGAAAACGGTCGTTATGACTACTTTGGACGTCGTAAGCTCTACTGGAATGGTGAAGGCATGCGCATTACCAATTTGGAAGAGGCTAATCAGTTTGTTACTAAGCCTTACCGAGAAGGTTGGCGCCGAGCAAATCTTTAATAAAAAACGCCCTTCGGGGCGTTTTTTATTCTTTTAACGCTGAGCGAACAGCAGCTTCTGCTTGTGCTATAATAGCGCTTTTGTCTCCGGTATTTTCGATGGGCTCGTGAACGATGTACTCCATGCGAACTCCAACCTGTAATGGGAAAAGACCTTTCCTTGTAAACTGATAAGCTCTATTTATGGTTAAAGGCACTAAAACTGCGTCTGGGGCAGCATCTAGTAATGCAGAAACCCCAGCAGTTTTAAAAGGCTTCATTGCCCCACTTCTACTTCTTGTACCCTCTGGGTAAATGACAGCAGCAAACTTCTTTTTGTTGATGAATTGACCTAATTTTTGAATCTGTGGAATCGCTTGTTTAGAATTTTTTCGATCGATAGTTACAGATCCGCCATTTCTGATGTTGTAAGAAATGGTTGGTATACCTTGTGCTAATTCCTGCTTCACCACAAATTTTGGGTGATACTTTCTGAAGAACCAAAAGATAGGAGGAATATCGTACATGCTTTGATGATTGGCCGTAAATATTAGAGGGCGATCATCGGGTAACAACTCTCTTCCCTCGACTTTATAGGTAGCTCCTAAAATTCGAGTGGAGTTGGTGAGGCTCATCGTAATAATTGAAATGATAGCATCATGCGCTCGATGCCCCAAAAGCTTCAGTGTAATTCTTTGTAAAGGATCAAAGATGACTAAAATAAGCCCAAAGGCTAAATAGAATATCGGTGATAGCAAGTAGCTAAGCAGTGTTCTCATGAGTGTAAATCTATAAAAAAACCACTCCAGTGGCGGAGTGGTTTTTAAGTCACAATAAGTGATTATGGATTATGCGCAGAATTCGTCGTAAGCACCTTTTAGATTGTCAGCAATCATCTGTGCCGGACGTCCTTCAATGTGATGGCGCTCAATCATATGCACTAACTCTCCGTCTTTAAAAAGGGCCATGCATGGCGAAGAAGGAGGAAAAGGCACCATCATTTCACGAGCTTTATTTACGGCTTCGATATCGAAACCTGCAAAAGCAGTCACAATACGATCAGGAGTATGAGGGTGAGCTAAACTCATTTTTGCAGCAGGTCGAGCGTTAGCAGCAGCACAACCACATACTGAGTTAATGACAATAAGGGTAGTGCCTTCAGCATTAAGTGCGGTTTCAACAGCTTCAGCGGTTACTACCTCTTCAAACCCAGCAACGGTTAGGTCGTGCTTCATGGGTAAAACAAGATCTTCGGGATACATCATATCTAAAAATTTTATTAAGCTTAATTAGACTACAAAGATAGGGTTTTTCAAAAGTGTATCTTTGTGCCTATGCGCTCATTAGCACCTATTATCGGAGCCTTTATAGGCTACTCTATACTGCGTTTTCCTGGGGCTATTCTCGGCTATTTTATCGGTAGAATGTTTCAGTCAAACGTTACCGTTAAAACCTACAGTAATTCGAGATCCATTGATTTTGACTTTGGCATCAACCTCATTTCACTGGCGACTGCAATTATCAAGGCTGATGGCAAAGTAGATCAGGCGGAGCTTGATTATGTTCGTCAGTTTTTTATTCGAAACTATGGCGTACAGCGCGCTAATGAGGTTTTCAGAAGTTTCAAGTTTCAGATTAATCAGAGTGAGATAAATGTGGCAAAAATTGCCTCTAAATTTCGTTCATATACTTCTTATGCGACTCGAGAACAGATCTTATACTTCTTAATAGACCTTGCCAAGTCTGACGGCAGTATTAGTCAATCAGAGATTGATAAGCTCGCCGAAATTGCTCGTTATCTAGGTGTTCAGCAATGGGAACGTCTAAGAGCCCTTTTCGAAGATAGTTCTGATCAGGCCTACAAGGTGCTTGGGATTGAACCCTCTGCTACCAATGATGAAATAAAAAAGGCTTATCGTAGCTTAGCTAAAACCTATCATCCTGATAAGGTAGTTACCGACGACCCTGCTCTCAAAGCAGGAGCAGAGGAGAAGTTTAAGCAGATTCAAAAAGCCTACGATACACTTCAAAAAGAACGAGGAATTAAATAATGGAGACACTGTTTTTTTACTTTGAATTGGGAATCAATCATGTGCTTGATCCAAATGGATATGACCACGTACTCTTTATGTTTGCCCTTGCGCTGCCTTATTTATTTAAATCTTTTTCTAAACTATTAGTGCTGGCAACGGCTTTTACATTGGCTCATTGCCTTTCACTTGCATTAGCCGCTTTTAATGTAATGAGTGTGGACCCGGGAATCATTGAATTTCTGATACCTGTTACCATTGCGCTTACCGCCATTCATAATTTGATTACTAGTGGTTCTTCAAAAGGATCTTATAGTGTTCAACTTGCCGCTACCGTATTTTTTGGATTGATACACGGGTTCGGATTCTCTAATTATTTCAGAATGATCATGAGTGGAGAAGCGAGTAAGCTCACTGCACTTACAGGCTTTACCCTGGGTATTGAGTTGGCTCAAATTATTGTAATTACTTCGACCTTGCTATTTACACTTTTGATTGCGGTCTTGGCTAGTGAACGAAAGCCTCTTATCTTACGCATTCTTTCAGTCTTAGTATTAATTCTGTCAATAAAAATAGCCGTGGAGAACTGGCCATTCTAATGGAAGCAAAAAAACAACAGAAATACGACCTTGCCTATCTCGCAATGGCTAAACGCTGGAGTGAACTATCTCACTGTACCCGCAAGAAAGTAGGCGCACTTATTGTAAAGGATCGAATGATTATTTCAGACGGATATAACGGCACTCCTACCGGTTTTGAAAACCCCTGTGAAGACGAAGAAAACTATACTAAATGGTATGTACTTCATGCTGAAGCTAACGCTATTTTAAAGGTCGCAGGCTCAACCCAATCTTGTAAAGGAGCGACCCTGTACCTAACCCTTTCTCCGTGTCGCGAATGTAGCAAGCTAGTATTTCAAGCAGGTATCAAGAGGCTTGTCTATGACAAGGCTTATAAAGACACCACCGGATTAGATTTTCTTCAAAAGGCCGGAGTTGAGGTCCTGCAACTACATGCAGAATAACAATGTTTAGTGAATAGGATCTTTTGAAATCCTATTTTAGCTTCTCTTTTACTTTTAGAGATTGAAGATTAATAAGCACAATTAGGACTACGATCAACGAGACTAACACTCCGTAAATAGCAGTTCTAGAATCATCTGCCCACATGTTATTAAAATCGATGTGATAGGTATTGAATGCAGCTAATCCGACAGCAATGATTAGGATGATATAAGAGACAATCTTGTTCATAGTAATCTGTTTAAAAAAGTTGAGGGGCATTTGCGGCAAATAGTTTCACAGCTATGGCAAGTAGTATGATGCCGAAAACCTTTCGAATTACTGTAAGACCGTTGTTTCCAAGAACCTTTTCAATACTTTTCGAAGATTTAAGGACCACATAAACTACAATGAGGTTGAAAATGATGGCTACAATGATATTTTGAACCTCATACTCTGCGCGCAGCGATAAAATTGAAGTCATCGTACCTGCTCCGGCAATTAGCGGAAATGCGATCGGTACCACCGAGGCAGTTTCTGGCGCATCCTCTCCGAATATGCTAATGCCTAGAATCATTTCTAAAGCCAAGAAGAAAAGGACAAATGCTCCTGCTACAGCGAATGAATTTACATCGATACCGATAAGACTCAGAATCTTCTCTCCAATAAAGAGAAATGCAATCATAATAATCCCAGCTACAACAGATGCTTTCTCTGACTGAATATGACCCACTTTCTTTCTCAATGAAATAATTATGGGTACAGAGCCAAGGATGTCAATCACGGCAAAGAGGATCATCGATGCCGTTAAAATCTCTTTGCTGTTAAATTGAATATCCATGGTATTACACTGATTAGGTAGTGCAAAGTTATCTCAAATTTTGAGGGTTAGACGATTTCTAGACCTCTTTTAACGATGGTGTAAGATTTTGGCATTTCTAGTTCATGTTCGATCACGTACTTTCTATAAAAATCCTGAAAAATAGTGAAGAAAAACACCAGGATGAAGGTAGCTGCCACTGTTTTGTTTAAAGTTTTTGTCATAATCTTAATTATTTATTCTAATAAGTTAGACAAAATAATTTTGATTGAAGACTTTCCCCTTCTTATTACTCCGAAACAATTTTAGATAGAAACTCCAATTTACCTTCTTCAAATAGCAATGGTAAGCTGTCTAACGGCGTTCCTTTGGGAGCTTTATAGTTGTCGTAATCGAGAAATATAAAATTCCCTTGAGGTCTTTGGTAGGCTTTTCTAAAGCGAACCCCTCCGTCATTAATATGAAAATTATAAGACAGGTAAGAAAGTGCATAGGTTGAAGTATCAAAATAGTAACGATAGGTATCTTCATGATCGGCGCCACCATTCTCCTCTGAGAAGGACACCTTTAGCGTATGATATTCTTTTTCTTCAATTACGGTATTTTCTAGAAGTGTTATTACTGCAGCATCGTCTAATAGCGGTAACGGGAGTTGATAGAAATAGGCAACTGAATTCAGAGAGTTCATGAAACGTGCCTCATCCTCTTTATTCAGACTCATGGGTTTACCATTGACGCTACGTTTAAATTTTGTAGAATTCCAAAGACTATCGATCTGAATGATCGATTGTCCGGTAATAGAGTCTGTCAGTTGAATTTTTTTGGTATAGAGATAGGGAGATTGAGTTCGGTCGATGAGGTAGGTATACTCTCTAAACTTGAATTCAACGGGTTCTTTATAGAAGTTGTTAAACCCGTGATATTCAATAGAAGATTTAATTATACGATCCGCTTCTGCCTGACATGAAGTTAGGGCGATGAGAAGGAGGAGCGTAAATAGGCGATTCATAGGGCAAATTCTTTCAATACATCGATTGAAACAAATGATAGGGTTTTCTGATGGCTGGCTTCGAGTTTGATTTTTGGGGCAACCCCCGCCTCGTATGCCTCATACCAACGCCTAACACATAAACACCAAAAATCACCAGGTTTGAGACCGGGAAAGAGATAATAGGGGTTGGGTGTGATCAGATCGTTTCCTTTCGATAAACTGAAAGATAAGAATTCTTCGGTCACCGCTGCGCATACAGTATGAGTGCCGTGGTCTTGTCTGCCGGTGTGACAGTATCCGTCTCTAAAATAGCCCGTTAATGGGTCGAAACAACAGGCTACCAAAGGAGTTCCTAAAACGTTTAGCGCCTGCTCCATAACTTTAGGTGAGCTGAGGTTGCTTGATGGCTTCATAGATTCCATCCCAAAGCGTGATACGAACCTCTAAAGACTTTATTGCAACTGCTTCTGCCTCTTTCCAAAGGGAGTCGTTTTCTCCACAAAGCGTCTCAATCATTTTGAGTGCAATTGGGCCGTGTTCGTCCCCGTCTAATTCAATGTGACGATCGAGATAGTATCTGAATTTATCGTAATCTTGACCACTTGTCTTCGCCTCTTCTAAGATTGCGATGAACATATCAGGAATAACATCTTCTCGACCGAAGGTGAAAGAAGCGGCAATCTTATGAGCTTCTTTAGTCGCTACAATGCTAAAGGTATAATTCACGAAGTCTTGTGCGGCTTTTGGGGCATCAGCGATTTCTAAGGCTTCTTGAATGTTTTTATTACTTCGAAGGGCTGTGATGAACGTATCAATTCCTTTTGTCGAGGCGCCTAATTGTTTCATCGCATCGAGATACATTTCGAAGTGACTCATCGGTTCGCCGACCTCGTTAATATCACTCTCTTCTCCATGTACAATTTCATTGATAAATCTTGCTACTTCTCCGCTACCAGTAGGTAACCAAGGTAAGCTTACACAGGTAAATTGAAGTTGTAAGGCTTTAAGCAAAGACATGAAATCGAAAACGGCATAGACGTGAAATTCACTAAAGAGTTTCACATCATCAATGCTTTGTAGACACCTGTATAATGGATGGCTTTTTAACGAGGCTCTTAGCGGAGCTAATTTATTCTCTAAGGCTTTTATTCTCGAACTCATATCATAGCAATTTTAGAGTGCAAAATTAAGAACTTATGATTTTACAGCATGCATTCGAACTACCTCAGTTTGACCAACATGACAATCACCCTCTTCAAGAGTAATGACTTGTTGTTTTAGAGTTTTAAATCGGTATCCGTCAAAATGCAACTTCATATCTTCAACACTGTATAGAAAATCGTCTGATTTTGGACCTCCAACTGAAGGTTGTTCAGCCTGATATTTTAAATGGTTCGGACTAAAACCTTCTAGAATGATCGATCCTCCTGGTTTGAGGTAACTGGTAAGTCGCTCGAAATTCATTGAACGAATAGCGTTTGGAAAATGAACATAAATCAAGGCTATGGCATCAAAACTCTCAGGCTCGAAACTAAGATCGGTTAATGAGCATATTTGATAATCAATGCTTACCTTTTTTTCCTCAGCCAATTGTATCGCTTTTCTACAGGCATTTTCAGACCAGTCATAGGCTGATGCTTGCCATCCTTTTTCAGCTGCGTAAACAGCGTTTCGACCTTCGCCTTCTGCGGAAAGTAAAATTTTACCAGGAGGTAACAGGTCTAATTGTTCTTTAAAAAAAACATTAGGGTCTTTTCCGTAGGCATATTCGGCACGTCCGTAGCGATCGTTCCAGAAGTCTTTCATAGCATAATTTATTATGTAAAGTTAGGCAAAAGCAACTGGTCCGAAGACGGTAAGGAGGTTATGAAACGGGAAAGTTTTACTCTCTGATTGCAGTGTCTGTTGTTATTTCGATGACACCACTAGAGCCCCTAAATCCGTACGCTGAGGTTTCTAAAAGAGATTTCAAAATCTTAACTGATCGTATGCTGTTTAGATCGAGTCCCGGCGGAGCCTGTTCGCCGTAAATAATACCATCAATAACCCAGAGGGCATAAGGATTACCAGAGGTTGGAGCATACATTCTGTCGTTTAAGACAATCACCCGATTATCCCGAATCTTCGCTGTTCCTAAATGAGCTCGAAGGGCTTGAATAAGGCTCGGAGCGTTGACATCTACTTTGTATTCATTCAGTTCAATACGAGGTTTAGTTTGCTTTCTCTTACGTTTGCCTCTAACCTTGACCTCTTTTAAGGCGATAGTATCTTGATTCTCTTGAGCACAGAGAGAGGTTGTACCTATTACGAAGACGAAGGATAAAATAAGGTAGCGATTCATTTTTCCCTCGAAGAAAGCGCAACCGACATTGCGACGCCGATACTCACGCCGACACCTATACCAAGTGCAATATTGTCTTGACTTACCCCAATCGCGACCCCAATGGCTATTCCCATGGGGAGTCCTATCGCAAATTTTGATTTGTTCATTGTAGAAGGTTTTCCTTAAAGATAAATAAGATATTACTTACCTAAGGTTAACCTTAACTTCTCTTTAAAGGCTTCTAACCAAATTATATTTGTAATGTAAGAGTCTTAGAGACCAAGGGATTGTTCGAGATCCGGTCTCACGACTCTTTTTTAATGTTCTCTTCTCAATTTTGATAAGAACTCAGGAGTGATTCCTATATACTTGGCAATTAATTTGAGCGGAACTTCTTGTAGTAGTCCTGGGTACTTGGTGATGAATTGTTCATACCGCTCCTTGGCACTTAGATTTAGTAAATCCAGATTACGTTTTCGACTACTTACCAAGGCATTTTCGGTGATGATTCTAAAGTAACGTTCGAGTTTAGGAACAGCCTCGAAGAGTTTTAACTGTTCACTTCTTGAAATGCTGAGAATCTCACTTGAGGTCAACGCTTCTACCGAAAGAGTTGAGGGAGCATCAGATAAATAGGCGTAAAGATCAGTGATCCATCCGTGTGGTCTTGCAAATTGAAGAGGATTAATCTGATCTTTATTGTCAAGTGAATAAGAATAGAGGCATCCACTTACCACAAATGCTAGCGATCGAGCCTGCCCACCCTCTTTTAACCAAAGATCTTTGCGCTTTAATTTTAAGCCAGAAAAGGCCTGAATCACCTGTCGCTGCTCTTCAGCGCTCAATTCGACGTGCTTAGAGATCGCTTTAATTAATTCTAACTTCATTTTCGAACCACTTCAATTTCAGGATTAATCTCTAGAAGGGCAGCTACAAAAGCCTCATTGTCTGAGGGGCTAAAATAGATCTCATCGTATTTGTTGTAATAAATAATCACGCCGTTTTTGGCCGTTGCAGGCCGAGTACCTACCCAAAGCGTTTGGTTTACGGCTACTTTGTGAATGCTTGAAATAGAAAACTTTCCGAACAAAATACTTGAACGCCATCGCAGTTCATTTCCCTCTATTCGATAGTAAGTATGGGTATAAAATGCGATCATCATTAGGGTAGTTGCAGCCAGAATCACAAACGCGATGAGCGCTTCTATGCCCGAAATCCCTGAACGAAGCAAAGGCCACATTGGTATGACGCAAATGGCTATAGAAAAGATCATAAGCCCTTTAAAGAGAGCATCTGTTCGAGTTTTAAATACCTTTACGTTAGTTGTCGATTTCATCAGTTACTACAGACTTTAATTGAAAGAGATTCAGTAGGAGTAGGTGAGTAGGCTTGGCATTGTGCACATAATTGTTCTTCTTTTGAAATAGTAAAGTAGAATAGATCTCCCTCTTCGATCTCATTTGGGAAATCGCATATAGAGCGCAATTGAAACGCGTTGTTGTATGTTGTTTCTTCCCAGGGGTCAACCCATGTTTTAGCAACAAAACCTTGCTCATACCACTCCTCTGGCACTTTTTCTTCAATTGTTATCACATAGTTCATACAGATTCCTTGCACGGCCAATTTTCCTAGATAGACTGGCCCTTCTTCACAGGACGGCTCGTCGAGTAACGGATCGATCGAGTCACACTGCATCAGTGGCAATAGAATAAGAAGTATTACATAAAATTTCATCCCTCTAAAATTAGTATTTTGCAGGCTATGAAACGAATTATCTTTATCCTTGCTTTGGTTTGCGCCTTTACTTCTGTTCAAGCTCAAGAATTTGATCAAAATGAATTGCGATTGAATCTCTTAGACATGTTGTCTAGAGGAACTCTTAATGCGAGTTACGAGCGATTCTTAACCCCGCAGACCTCTTTAGGAGTGACTACTATGGTTGCTTTCAATGACGATTATAATGAAAAGTTTGAGTTTGCACCATCGTTTCGAATGTATTTTAATGACGATTTATTAGAGCTGCGAAAAAGTGTTTTTGTTGAGGTTTTCACTGCCTTTGTTGTGGCAGATAGTGGATATGATGACTACTATTATACAGACTGTAGCTATCCCACTCAAAGTATTCAGGCTAGTACAGACCCCCAAGGTTTATCTATCGCTCCTTGTGGGTACTATAATGAGCCATCACCAGAGGCTGCTTTTGCCTTAGGAATGATGCTCGGTAAAAAATGGGTCAATCAAAGCAACTTTACTTTTGAGTTTGGTTTAGGTTTTGGCCGTTACTTAACTCAAACTTACAATGAGGCCTATCCTCGTATTAATTTGAGTATTGGGAAGCGTTTCTAGAGAGCCATTGTTCTCTTCTTAACACAGCATTTTCTGAGATATCCTTCCAGAAAAGGTTAATATCAAAAGCATGATAGTTTTTGATAAAACTCATTAAAAAGCGCTTGGGAACTTTCGGGAGCGACGCCCAAATCATGCCGTCAATTAATTCAATGGTTATACTCTCAGGATAAATTTCTTTATCGTAGTACAACAATCCTTTGTGATTATCGAAGTTGGTCGTTTCTTGACTATTCCAAGTGATCGGATTTGAGGTAACTCGTCCTTTGTAGTAGCTTTTGTAGCTCTTCGGTAATTTACCTGACTTATAGGTATTCCAACTCACATAGCCCCCAATTGCTTCTGGTGTTTCAAGCGGCTTTAACGAACTAAAATACAAAGATTCGATTCCTGCGCCTGGTAGGTAAGCTGCAACGAGCTGGTTTTGAAGTTCAGTACCGTCGAAGAAATCCTTTACTAATTTACTACCGTGCATACTACCCTGTGAGTGTCCCGCGATGATAATACCCTTACCATTATTGTAGTTGTTTAAATAATACTGAAAGGCAGCTTTCACGTCTTCGTAGGCTATGGTCCAAGTATCACCGGCAATTGATCGTAATTTGTTATCGAACACTTTGTAGTGGGCTTGTCTGTAAAAGGGCACATATAAATTACCTGCATTTGCAAATGCCGAAGCCTGATTGGTAACGCTAAGCTCGATCACTTCTTCTCTGATATCTGATCGATAGATATCTGAATTCCATGCGGGGTCTTTTTTGTCGCTAAATAAGGTCGGATAGATAAAAAATACATCCACTTCTTTGTCACTTGTTGGCCCCACGAGTTCAGATAGTGACTCTGGGTATTGACCGGGTAGCACTGCCCAGCTTTCATTTTTTGAATAATCTGGACTTTTTGGGGTTTTTACCGAGCTAAACGGAATTATCTTTGCTGAACTACAACTTAGTAGAAAAGCTCCAAGAACAATTAGCAACCATTTGTTTTTCATAGCTATTAAATCGAGTAGTAAATTTAATGAATCATTGCTAGAATGAAATCACCTCAAATCTATATGACAACCTTGCTTTTTTCGCTGATCGCGTCAATAATCACAGCCTGCTCATCGGGGACAGGCCCAATTAGCACTCCTGAGCCAACCCAACCCAAATCATTTACCGAGGTCGTTATTTTCTCAGTGAATGATGTTCATGGTCGCATTTATAACTTTCCCAAGCTCAAAACACTACTCGATCAGGAGCGAGAGAAAAACGATCAAGTTTTCTTTGTGAGTGCAGGAGATTTATTTTCAGGGAACCCCATCGTTGATTTTCATCCAGATAAAGGCTTTCCTTTAATCGATTTACTTTCTAAAACAGGTCTAGATGTAAATGTCATTGGCAACCATGAGTTTGATTATGGACAAGAGGCTTTGACCGCAAGAATGAATCAAGCGAGCTTTGACTTTGTATGTTATAATGTAGACGGTGGTTCAGGAGCTCTAGCAGAAGTGCCCGAATACACACTGATTGAAAAGGGAGGAGTAAAAATCGCCTTTGTAGGTATTGTTGAAACCAGCAGCCCGGGGGGATACCCACTCACACATCCGAGAAAAATAGAAGGTCTCTCATTTGTAGACGGAAATGAGGGGTTCAGCAAGTTTGCCAACCTTAAGAACGAAACCGGAGCCGATTTACTAGTTGCTTTAACCCATCAAGGAGAAGTAAGCGATGAGGCATTACTAAGAGCAAACCCATTTATTGATTTAGTGGTCGGCGGCCATACGAACAAAGAATACGGTATCGCTATCGGAGAAGATTTTATGGTAATGTCAGGCGCTCATTTAGAAACCGTGGGTAAAACTACCATCAAGCTCTACGAGGATGGAACTACTGATTTCTCATGGCAATTGATCAACTTAGATAACTTAAGTATTGCTGAAAATTCAGAAATCGCAGATCTTGTTGAGGCATATAACAATAAGCCAGAGTTCTATGAAGTCATTGGTAACTCTGCAATAAATCACTCTAGAGATGAAACTGCCTGTTTCTACACCGATGCATTAAGACAAGTTTCAGGTTCAGATTTTATCATCCAAAACAGAGGAGGGGTACGAGCAAATCTTGATCAAGGGGAGGTAACCCCTTTTGATATCTATACCATTGATCCCTTTGGTAACGGGTTTGAGACCTATGAATTTACCGTGGGTGAAATGGAGAATGTACTAGAATCTATACCGACTAGTTACAGCTATTCGACTCACTATAATTTGATTTTTCAAGGCGATCAAATTGAAATTGCAGATGCTGACGGTAACTTACTTAACGATAGCACTGCTGTTACCTTGAGTATTAACGACTATTTAACCAACGTATTTTCTTCGCTTTTCGATGAGCCTAGTTATGTATTCGAGCTTACTACTGCAGATTATCTCATCGAGTTTTTTAGATCGCATGCTGTTGTGCCTGTCGACTATAGTGGCTGTACGAATTAGAAAAA
>Ga0181604_10001880_pt1 | contig 18439 bp, 24 predicted proteins | sample 041ome_12_FD_148663 | JGI IMG/M metagenome (GOLD analysis project Ga0181604, IMG submission 148663) | Coastal salt marsh microbial communities from the Groves Creek Marsh, Skidaway Island, Georgia - 041410US metaG (spades assembly) | ecosystem: Environmental > Aquatic > Marine > Intertidal zone...
ATTAAAGGATTAACAAACGATATTTACGAATCCCTACGAGAAGATGGATTCTTTGAAAGTGAGTTTATAGATGAGCATAAGTTTAAAGCTAGATTCTATAAAACGATGAGTAACTCAAATGTTACTGAAAACAATTTAGATGCCGAATCTATTATGGATTTGGTTATGGAAATCACCAAAGAGATTATCAAAGAGAATGTAGATAATACAGTTTCCGAATTGAAAGATAAGGGAGTACTCAACGAAGTTGAAACTGAAGATGGTGAAATTGGTTATGTATTAAATGAAAATATAGATATAAGTTATGAGTAAAGAAAACGAAAACCTATTACCAGAAGAGTATTGGAATGAACTATCTCAAGAAGAGATGGAAGCACTTCAATCCGCTGCAAATGAGATGGAAGGATATCTATCACAACCTGCAGATGAGTGGAATGAGATGGATGATGTATATTACGAACATCTCAGAGAAAGATTTAAGAAAGGGCCAGATGAGATTGGGCCTCGTTTATTTAAACAATTTCAAAATGCGTTTCTACCAATTCAAATGATGGTTATTCCAGCGGGTAGACAACACAATGGTGAAGAGGTGGTATCATATTACCATATCCTTACTGAAGATATGGAATTGGGTGAGTGTAATGGTTCATATGAATTGGTTACCGAAAAAGAATTAGAAGAAAAATTTAACATTAAATATAATTAAAAACAAAGTTATGAAGTATTACATTGCAAAAGTAAAAGTAGTTACAACGGATGACAAGGGTCGTCAAAAGAAAACGATGGAACAATATTGTGTACACGCAGTATCGGTAACCGATGCAGAAACAAAAGTACATGAAGAGTTTAAGAACGATGGTTTGGAATTCGAAGTTACATCAGTATTGGAAACTAAAATCATAAAGGTTATTAGCTAGGAGTAATTAATGAATTATGTAACAGGTTCAACTGTAATTGTAAGTGTATTTAAAGTTTTAAAGGTTGGGAGTGTAGTTGAAAAGCTACCAACTAAGAAAGGGTATAAATACACAATCAAATCAGAAGATGGTAAGGTGCATGAAAATGTTTACGTTGATGATAAAAACGCAGAATCATTTATAAATAGTAGTCTTACAAAGTCGTTTACTAAATCTAAAGAAAGTGGAAAAGAAGAAGTTTAATCGTATAAAGAAGAGAGTACTAAAAAAGTATCCTAAAGCAACTACAAGAATATCTAAAGATGGGTTGTATTATGTATCAACTGGAACAGAAGATTCTGTTGTTAGTGAGTATATGATACCACCACAACAAAGTGTTTCTGATGCGTGGTTAGTGGTTAGTGAAACTATGAAAGTACATCAGAATATAGAGAGAACTAATCCTAACCGAATGGACTCCGCATCTTTTGAGAAAAAGTTCAATAGAATTTCAAATAGAAATAAACGTAAATAGTTGATTTCATTAAAGATATTTTCATATTTATTGTAAATAGTTTAACACTTAATTACAATGTTATGAAAAGATACAATGGAAAACCAAGAGGTTACGTTAATCATGGTGGGGCATCAACTGAAAAAGATAGAGAGCGTTTAAGAAAGTTAGGTAAAAATTACAATTCAATTGATTTTGCTATGACTGATAAAATGAACGAATCTAACTATTCTGATAGAAGTATCCCAATTGGTACTTTGGAAGTTGGTAGTGTTTCGATTGATTTAACATGGTCTGAATGTAGTAAGATTATGGAAACCTTAGAAACTGCTCAACAAACACATCGACAAAAAATCCGATTAGGATTATTCTAATGAATGGAAACAAACGAATTCTTTAAACAATTAGGTTTAGGAGACCCGGATATGGAGAAAGCCCGTGAATGGGTTTCCTACACCAAGTTTGAAGAAGCTGTTCCTGATATACTAACCCTATCTGAATTCGTAGATACTGTATTAAAGAAAACAGTTACAGATGATGCAAAACCACACCTATGGTTTTCTGAAAGGTATATGATAAGTAGATATCTTCAATCAAACGAATCGGCATCGGATGATTATATAGAGAAATTCGATTATAGGATTAAAGTTTTAAAAGATAAGCTACAATCATCTGATGATAGTTATAACCACATACATAAATTCTTAGATGTTTTGGTAGAACAACTCCACACAAAGCGAATGATATTTCCAAAAGAAGTTTTAGGATATTTAAACCAATTATACAAAGGAAAGATAAAATAATGATATTTATATATGGTGAGTATAGATACAATTAAAGAACCATTTAAGAATAGGATATTAGAAATCCTAAAGTCTGAATCTGATTCGGATGCTAGACTCCGTAAATTAAAAGTATATATGTTAACTGAAGATTATTTTAAATCGTTAAATGTAGATGCCGCTTGGTTAGCATATGAGATAAACAAAACATATAGGAGTAGTGATTATGCACGATAATGAATATTGGGATGAGGGTGAGTTCAATTTCTTCAATACATTAGAAGATGTTGATAAGCTATTATATGTTTACGATTTAATGGTCGGTGAGTTTGTGCACGAGTATAATGGTGAGCATATTGATAATGTTTTTGAAATAGAGTTCGAAGAAGAACCTATGGATGAGATAAGGCAAGATGTAACCTTACAATTTACATCAGATGGTAAAATAATGTTTACAGGTTCTGAGTTAGCCATATTGATGAAGGTTGCTAACGATATGATGTTAAATGGTCTTATACTATCAAATCAAAATGTTGAATTTACAAAATACAAACCTTGGGATGTAATTTTAACTTTTGATTTAATTGGTGAAGCTTCACCAATCTCACTTAACTGACAATCTGTCAGTTCGTTATGACATAATTTCCGATTTATTAGAATGGTACACAAGTTGAAATATACTATGTGTAAGTTTAAACATTAAAAAAGGAGAATATGATTTTTAAAACAACAGAGCAATTAGTAAATGACCTACTTAGGGATGGTAATTTACATATGTGGAACAGACCGCATCCATCAGATTACTTTAATCGTAATATGAAAATTAAAGATGATGTATTATCAATGGAGTTTGATGTACCAGGGTTATCTAAAAAAGATATCTCAGTTAAGGTAGAGGATAACATCCTATCAATCGTAGGTGAAAATGATAGTAGAACGTTCAATAAGAGTTATAAGATTTCTGAAGATTGGGATGTTTCTAAAACTTCGGCTGAAACTAATGATGGTGTATTGACAATCAGTATTCCTAAGTTAGAAGAAAAGAAAGCTAAAGTGATTGAGGTAAAAGTTAAGTAAGTGTTTTGTAAAGAAGTTATAGAAAAAGGGGGGAAACTCTACATAGTTCTAAGGAAGATTCGGGTTACACATAATCCAATTGTTCAGACTTGGCGTGAACACCTCAGAGCCGATATCGTTTTGAAGAAAGAACCATTCTATTATTTTTGTGAGGAAATTGTAGATGTTGAACCAATAGAAGAAACTTAACATAAACTTAACATAGGGGAGTTGGAAAACTCCCCTTTTTTTATTATCTTAGTAGGGTAATTAAGAGATAGTATATTTATAGTATTATGAGTGATAACAAAGACAAACTACAAAAGACTGAGTTTACCATACAGGAGATATGGCAGGCTATGCGTGGTAACGTCTATAAGAATAAGAAGAAATATACTCGTAAAAAGAAACATAAAAACAAAGAATAGTTATGGGAAATTTAGGATATGCGTGTATCAATATGACGCTAGGTAAAAAAGGTATTACTACCAATCGTAGTATGATTAAACGCACCTTTAATGAAAAAGGTATTCCGTATGCATCTGAACTCAGTATTCAGAACGTAAGGGATTTAATTGAGATTATCAAATGGAATGAACAGAATGATATTAAGTTCTTTAGAATGAGTTCTAATGTGTTCCCCTGGTCATCTGAGTATCCATTATCAGAACTACCACATTACCATCGTATTAAAAACTTATTAGCTGGTGCTGGTCATCTTGTTAACAAATATGGTCATCGTATCACATCACATCCTGGCCCATTCAATGTATTGGTATCTCCAAACGAAAGAGTAGTACAAAACACCATCACAGACCTTTCTATACATGGTGAGGTGTTTGATATGATGGGATTAAGTAGAACTCCTTACAATAAGATTAATATTCATTGTAATGGTGTGTATGGTGATAAGATTTCTGCTATGGATAGATTCTGTAAAAACTTTGAACGATTGCCTGAATCCGTACAAACACGTTTGACTGTAGAGAATGATGATAAAGCTAGTATGTATTCAGTAAAGGATTTGATGTACATACATGAACGTATTGGTATTCCTATTGTGTTCGATTACCATCACCATAAATTCAATACAGGTGGTTTAACTGAAGAGGAAGCTCTTAGACTCGCTGCTAGTACTTGGGGTGATATAAAACCAGTTGTACATTACTCTGAGAGTAAATCATTACATGAAGGTAACGAATCAATTAAACCTCAGGCACATTCAGATTATATATCTGATTATATTAATACTTATGGGTTAGATGTAGATGTGATGATAGAGGCAAAAGCTAAAGAATTAACCCTTTTAGAATACAGAAGCGTTAACGCATAATATGGGGTTAAGCTTGATTAAGTATCTTAATTAATTTCTTTTTAATATTTATTATTAGATTTATGGGGTTGTGTTAACAACTCCATTCTTCTTATAAGAAAGAATTTGATATAAATACAATTCAGGAATTTAATGAAACTAAAAATAAGTAAATTTGTTGATAACTTTTTTTCAAAAAGAACTTGGTTCATCATTTTAATGAGTTTAAGTACCCTTGCATTAGCAGGCTCAGCAGCATACTACTCAGTATTTGGACTAAGTTCTTTGTTTGCTGGTGCACGATTTGAAGTTATTATTATGGCATCTGCTTTGGAGTTTTCTAAACTTATACTCGCATCATACCTACACAACCATTGGAAACGTGCTGGTTGGATGAAGTGGTATCTCACAATAGCATTAGTAACACTTATGTTAATTACATCAGCAGGTATCTATGGATTCCTAACATCAGCATATCAAAAGACTGCTGACCAATTAGGAGTATTAGATAAGCAAGTTGAAGTTGTTGAACTAAAGAAAAGTAGATTTGAAGAATCTCTAAATGGATATAAGGTGGAAAAAACTCAGTTAAATGGTTCTATTACAGAACTTACCAAAGGGTTATCCAATAACACTATTCAATACAAAGATAGAGAGACTGGTGAGATTATAACCACCACATCATCATCCACTCGTAGAGTTCTTACTGAACAATTAAACGATATGAAAACCCAACGTGATGGTGTATCGATTAAGATGGAAGCGTTAACGGATTCAATCACTAAATTGGATTTGCAGATTTTAGATTTAGAATCAAATAATGAAGTAGCAGCAGAGGTAGGACCTCTGAGATATATGGCTGAGATTACAGGTAAATCAATGGGGGTGATTGTAAACTGGTTTACACTACTAATTGTATTTGTATTTGACCCGCTTGCAATCTCAATGGTAATCGCATTAAATAAACTTTTAAATAAGGATGACTATGGAAATAGTAATAGTACTAACACTCAGTTGTTTAGGGATACTAATATTATGGAAGTACCCATCAATGATGAGAAGGATGGGGAATCAATATCAGTACCTAAACCAGAAGTGGGAGAAAAAAGAAAAGAAACTCCAAAAGAAAAAGTGGAAAACCGCAAAGAAGAAGTCGAAGAGGTAAAATTCATACCTACTGATAAAGATGCCATAAACATATATGGCGAACCTAAGAAAAAGAAATACAATGATTCGGTAGCAACTGCAGAAGGTAGAAAATAAATTTGGATAATTCAAATTTTATTCGTATATTTGTATAACAAACTTTAAAAAAAGGCTTTAAAAAATTATGAGTGATTTGTATAACGAAGGTAGAACCACTACAACTGGTGGTAATATTGAGGCAAGATACGAAACTACTCCATCTGAAAAAGAGAAGTGGTTTCAAGAGTTTAGAGAGTTCGATTATGGATTAGATATCAGAGATAATGTTATTTTAGTTCAAGACGAAATCATTCAAGGTTTAACATTTGATGTTATATCGAAAGTAAGATTACTTAGAAAAATAAACTCAGATTTAAAATCAATAACAATTCTTCTTAACTCACCAGGTGGTGATGTTGTTGAAACTTTAGGATTAATAGATTACATTCGGGCATTAGATACCAACGAAGGTATCAAAACCAACATTGTATGTAGAGGTTCAGCAATGAGTGCAGCAGCGTTATTACTCGCAGCAGGTACTGGTGTTAGAGCAGCATCTAAACATTCTAAGATTATGGTTCACCAACTATCATCATTCGCAGCAGGTAAACTTTCAGATTTAAAATCAAACGCAAAGTTTGCAGAACAATTGGAAGATGATTGTAATACAATTATGGAAGAGTGTACAAAGAAGGATAAGAAGTGGTGGGAAGAGAATCAACAAAACGATTACTTCTTATCAGCAGAAGATGCATTAGAATTAGGTATAATCGATAAAATAATTTAAGATATGGAATTTAGTTACAAACCTTTAGGAGATAGAGTTGTCGTAAAAATTGTAAAACGACACGATGAAAAAACAGCAGGTGGTTTATACAAACCATCTGGTTCAGATACAACAATGTTGGGTGAAGTTGTTGCAGTTGGTAATGGGTTATTTACTCAGACAGGAGATTCAATCCCAATGACCGTTAAGGTGGGTGATTTGGTTCTTTTAGAAGGGACTGGATTCAAACACCGCAATGGTAAAGATACTTATAACATTTATAGAGAAAGTGAGTTGTTATCTGTATTAGAAGAAAAATAAATAAAAATTAAAAGTTATGATACACATTTTAGATGAAAATCAAATAGCAGAAAACTACGAAAAGTTTCGTAAGTTAATTAACCAAACGTTTACAGGTGAGAGATTAGAAGCTCTTAACAAAATGTATGACCATCTTGAAGATAGAATTATCCTTACTCCTGCATCATCAACCGAACATTTCCACAACGCATTTGCTGGTGGATATGTTGACCACGTATTGAGAGTTACGAGAAATGCAGTTAAGGTATTCGATTTACATACTGAGTTAGGAATCGGTGATGGTGGATACGATAAGGAAACTGTAATCTTTACAGCACTCCATCACGACTTAGGTAAAGTTGGTAACGCTGATGAGAGTTGGTACATCCCAAATGATTCACAATGGCATGTTGAGAATCAAGGAAAGATTTACAAAACTAATCCATCAATGCATTGGATGAATTTGAATGATAGAACATTTTGGATGTTGAATCATTTTGGAATCAAAATATCAGAGGTAGAATACTTAGGTATCAAACTTACTGATGGATTGTATGATGATGCTAACAAAGAATATTATATAGCATACAATAAAGATAACTCATTAAAGACTGGATTACCATTTGTAATGCACCAAGCTGATATTATGGCTGCTAGATTCGAAAACGAAAGATGGATGAAGATGAAGCAAGGTGAGCTCACTACGAAGAACGTAGGTGGTAGACCAACTAAGAAACAAAAATTAGAAAACGTAACTATGCCGGAGAAGATTGATTTTAAATCTATCTTTGGTGAAGTAGAGGAAGCATAATTATGGAATTATTATTCATAGTAATATTATCAGTTTCAACCTTACTATTAGGATACACAACATACAATCTCCTTCGTAAAAACGAAGCATTAGAAGATGAGGTGGAGTTCGCAGACACGTATTTAGAGTCTACATATACATCTATGAAAAATGCATATGATAGAATGAAGAAGGTAGATAGGTTAGGTTCGTTTGAGGCTGATGATGAGAGTGGGTATATCTTTGAAGAGATTAAATCCGCATTGGAACAATTAAACGAAACATATAACTTAGATGCCGAGAAAGAGAAAGAATAAAAGGTATTTCACAAAGATTACTGAGATTGCTATTAACGCATATAATGGATGTGATGACCAGAAACTAAAAAATAAAATCTATAACAGATTTATTCACTATCCATTTGATAAAATGGCAGAGAATGTAATTCATACATACAAAACCTATTATTTCGATGTACCATATGAGGATGTTAAGGCAAATGTAGTTGCGTTTCTCAATGAAAAGATTCATAAGTTTAATGGTGATAATGGTAGAGCATTTTCATATTTTACAGTAGTAGCAAGAAACTATTTGTTCAATGAAAACAATGCCAACTATGCACGAATGAAATCTAGAGATGATTTAACCAAAGTTGATTCATCTCGTAATATTGTTAATGAGGTGGTTAGTCAACAAATGCAAGAATCTAAATCAGATTTTATAGACCACTACACTCAATATATTGATTATCATTTGGATGATTTATTTGTAAAAGATAGAGATAAGGCAATAGCAGATTCTATAAATGAGTTATTTAAAAACAGAAACGATTTATATTCGTACAATAAGAAAGCACTTTATATACTTATTAGAGAGAGAACTGGAGTTCATACTCAGTATATCACAAAGGTAGTTGGTAAATTAAAACTTATTTATGCAGAACTTTATACTGAGTACAACAAAACAGGTCATATTACAGTGATGTATAAATTAAAGGATAGTAATGGATAAGGATACTGAATTATTTAAAGGTAAAACATTTTCAGATATCATGTCGGATATCTATAATAATTCTAAAAAGAAAGATAGACAGTTAAAACTTCTAATCGCTCAATTAGAACCATTGGTTAAAAATATAAACGATGCAACGGTTGTAGTTCCATTGATTAAGGAGTATATGGAAGTATCTGTTAAGAACGATGAACAAATTGTAAAACTTGCAGCAATCGTTCAAAGAATGATGAAAGACGCTAACTCAGATGAAATGGGTGGTGGTTTAGGATTATCTGAAGAAGAGAAAAAACAACTTTTAGAAAATGCAAAGGCAATTGATGCTAAAATAGATTCTCTTCAAAACGAAGGAGATGAATAATGGCAGCATCGGGTACACTCATAACAAGTGGAACGGTTACATCAATAACACTTACTGACAACAACCCAAATGCCGTTCTTAGTATAGCAGTAAGAACACAAGGTGTGGGTAGTAGTTTAACCGCATATCCACTGGATGCAAACATTAAAAGAGTACCATTAATTGGTGAACAGGTTGTTGTAATTAAAGGAACATCTCCTGGTAAATCTCCTGGTAAACAGGCAACTCGTTCTTATTATCTAAATCCAACTGCAGTACAATTGAACGTTCATAATAACGCACTACTCAACGCAGATAGTGTGGGTTTCTCAGGTGGTGGGATTGGAGTTCCAACTGGATTTGAAGAAAGAGATGATGTTGGTTCATTACAACCATTCTTAGGCGATGTTCTAATAGAGGGTAGGTTCGGACATTCATTAAGATTTGGATACACCCCATTGTTATCAATAACATCTAAAAGACCAAGTTGGAATGCGCCAGGTAAGGTGTCCGAGCCAATCACTATATTATCTAATGGTAGAAAATCTGGTGGTAGTTTCAATAAATTTATTATAGAAGATATTAACGATGATTTATCATCGATATGGTTAACATCCAAACAACAACTAAAATTAAAACCATCTCAGAAAAAAATAGGCGATGGTGTTAAAAATCCAAACCTATGGAAAGACCCATCAATTGTATTAAATTCAGATAGGTTATTTTTAAATGCAAGAGATGAGCGAGTAATCATATCTGGTAAGAAAGATATTGTAAACGCAACTCCTAAATGGGCGATGGAGATGGATAAATTTTTCACCCTTATGGAAGATTTGGTAAGTGAGTTGGTAGATTTAACTTCGGCTAAAGCAACATATGCAACTGGTGTAGGCCCAACTGGCCCTGCTACAAATGCTGCTAAAGTTCAAAAGATTTTCGATGAACTAAAAAAGATGAAACAATAAAATGCCTGCAATCTGGCCAACATTCCAATCCAGCGTAGCTCCTTACTTAGATGATGTTAAGACGGAGAAAACTTTTAAGCAAACTGCTAAGAAGATTGCTGATGAGTATCACAAAGCTGTTGCTACTGCCAACATAATATTAATACCTGGAAACATACCAATGAAACGACCATCTTCAAAGGGTATTGAAGATGCTATAGCCGATGCGTTGGAGAAGATTTACAAATCGGAAAAAAAACCAATACCATCGCAGTTTACACCTTGGGCTAACGAATTGGTTAAGTATTGGAATAAGGTTGAGTTCAGCCCAGTACCACCTCCTGTAACACCACCACTCATACCAAATCCAACATTGGCGGCTACTCCAAACAAAATTAACAAAGTTTTAAATGGGGGTGTAGCCGCAACAATTCAATCAGGATTATTTGCAGCTTGGAACAATCCACCTGTAAGTACACCTATGGGTAATATTATATGTGGAAAGATGATTACAACATTCACAGCACACTTAGCTAGTATTAGTGGAAAGTATGATGGGGCATTACCCCCACCATCACCACCAACACCCACACCATTTCCTTGGGTTGGCGTAGTATAAAACAAAACAATTTGATATTTATATAAAAGTATATTATTATGAAGGCAAAAGAATTAGCACAATTATTAGAAGTAATCGTTAGAAAAGTGGTAAGGGAAGAACTTAAACCAATCTTAAAAGAGGTTAAACAAAGTTCTAAACCAGTTATTAGAGAGCGTGTAGTAGATAATAGTAAGATAACTAAAGACCCATTAGATATTTCAGGTCTATTAGAAACTAAAAAACCTAAAACACAAAAGTTCTCAGAAAACCCATTACTAAATGATATGTTAAATGAAACCGCACAGAGTGGTGAATGGAAAAGTATGGATTCTACATTTACATCACAACAGGCACAAGGATTCAATAGAGCACAAATGGCTGAGATGTTAGGTTATGGTGATGGTGTAGCAACCACAACAAATATGACACCAACCTTAGACCCGGATGGTAAACCTATGAATGTTAATATTGAGGGCACTGCAGTTGGTGATGCTTTAACAAGAGATTATTCTTCATTGATGAAAACCATCAATGCTAAGAAGGGGAAATAATAAATGGCTAAACAACGTAAAGAATATTCGTATCAAACTTTAGATTTACAACCTGATGTAGCGATTGGGGTAATGCTACCTTTTGGTAAACCAAAGGGTTTGTTTCAGTTAAGTTATACAACCGAACAACAGGCCGTATCTAATCTAAAAAGTTTACTATTAACTCGAAAAGGTGAACGAGTGTTTCAACCTAACTTTGGTTCTGATGTTTATTCTTTAATGTTTGAAAACATTAATAGTGATTTATCATCAACACTAGATGAATCTTTACGAGAAGATATAGAATATTGGTTACCTTACATAATTATTGATGATATAGCTATTGAAGTTATAGAAGATAGAAATTATGTTAGGATAGAACTATCTTTTAGAGTTACCGAACAAGGTGCTAACCAACAAATAATTCTATTTATAGATAATGCGGGAACTACCACAATAGAATAGGTTTAAAAATGGCAAAGAAAATTAACAATGATTTAGTACAAAAAGATGTATCGTTAATAGGTAGAGACTTTGGTGAGATTCGTAAGAATCTGATAGATTTTTCAAAAAACTATTTTCCAAACACCTACAATGATTTTAACGAAGCATCGCCTGGTATGATGTTTATGGAAATGGCATCGTATGTAGGTGATGTACTTTCTTTTTACACAGATACTCAATTAAGAGAATCAGTTTTAACAAACGCTGAAGAAAGTTCAAATCTATTTAATCTAGCAGCTGCATATGGTTACAAACCTAAAAATTATGTACCTGCCACAACTAACTTAGATGTATTTCAATTAGTTCCATCTAAAGGAAGTGGTGATGATGTAAGACCTGATTTTGATTATGCATTAAAAATAGCAGAGGATATGCAGGTAGGTTCATCCGAAAACAATGATGTAAACTTTATAGCATCGAAAAACATTGATTTTGCATTCTCATCATCATTTGATACAACGGAAGTATCCGTATATCAAGTTGATGAAAACACAAATGAACCTATATACTATTTGTTAAAGAAAAAAGTAAAAGTATCAAGTGGTACTGTTGAAACAAAAACATTTACATTTGGTTCTCCAAAGATTTATGATAAGATTAAGATAGAAGAACCTAACTTTATAAGAATAAAATCAATAGTAGATGATGATAGCGATGAGTGGACACACGTACCATACTTAGCACAAGATACTGTATTTGAACAGATTGAGAACAACGAAGATAACTCAACCGCGTTTGTAGAGTATAGTGGTGATACACCATACCTATTAGAATTGAAGAGAGTACCTAAAAGATTTATCACAAGATTTGAAGATAGTGGGGTAGTAGTAGTTCAGTTTGGGGCTGGTATATCACAAAACGCGGATGAGGAAATCGTACCAAACCCAGATAATGTGGGTTCTAATCTATATAACATAGTTGGTGATTTAGACCAGGGTATAGACCCATCTAACTTCCTATACACCAAAACATATGGAGTAGCACCATCTAACACAACATTAACTGTTGAGTATTTGGTTGGTAATGGTATAGTAGATAATGTTCCTGCCAAAGATTTAACAAACATAGTATCCATAGATACATCATTTGCAAATGAAAGAAATTTAGATAGTACCATAACTGGATTCGTTAGAAATTCGGTTGCAGTTACAAACCCAGAACCAGCACGTGGTGGTCGTAGTGAAGAAACATTAGAAGAAATTCGTAACAACGCAATGTCGTTCTTTGCTGCTCAAAACAGAACTGTAACTAGAGAAGATTATGTTATGAGGTGTTACGCATTACCACCACAATTTGGTTCTTGTGCAAAAGCATATTTATCACAAGATTATCAGATTGAAAATAAAAAATCCGATGGTACAACAATTTCATCTGAGATTCCAAATCCATTAGCTTTGAATTTATATACAATGGGTTATGATGATACTAAAAAGTTAGTACCTCTAAACCCTGCAACGAAAAATAATCTAAGAAGTTATATAGCATATTATAGATTATTAACAGATGCAGTTAACATAAAAGATGCACATATTATTAACATTGGTATTGATTTTGAAATTACGGTGTTACCACAATATAATTCAAATGAAGTTCTTTTAAGATGCATAAATGCATTAAAAGAGTATTTTAATATTGATAATTGGAGAATTAATGAACCAATTCAACTATCTAAAATTTATGTATTATTAGACCAGGTAGATGGTGTTCAGAGTGTTATAAGACCCGATAAGGATGGAATTGGTGGTTTACAAATATATAACAAATTTAATGGTAACTATTCACCTAACAAATATAGTATTAATAATGCTACAAAAAATGGCGTAATTTATCCAGCGTTAGACCCATCAATATTTGAAGTAAAATTTCCAAATTCCGATATTAGAGGACAAGTGATAACACAATCATTCTAAGGAGATACAAAATGATATATAGAATATACGGACAGAAGGATACTACAATTTACGAACATGGACTTCGTAGAAACCAAAACACAGGTATAGATTCTGTATTAGAGGTTACTAAATTCTTCGATGAAGATACTGATGAGAATTGGATAGGTAACAGTAGAATTTTAACTCAGTTTGATTTATCTCCAATATCATCATTAATATCATCAGGTGATATTTCTGGTAATAAAAAATTCTATCTGAACTTAACATCGGTTGATGAATTAGAGGTTCGTGCTGAATATCAATTAAATGTACATCAGGTATCTGGTAGTTGGATTAATGGACTTGGTAAATATAATGATAACCCAAAAAACACATCGGGATGTAATTGGGTATATCGAAATGATAATGAAGCATGGAGTGTATCATCCGCACAAATATTCAATGGTATCAGAGAAGTTGGAGTTCCAACTGAAGGTATTGTATTATACGAAGGATTTTCTGAAGGAACTGGTTCTTTATTTTTAACACAATCAATCAATGATATTAGGGGTAACTCCCCATCCATATCTATAAGTGATAATAGATTATTTATATCCGCATCTAATTTTGCAGGTACAACATTAGTATTCCCAGCACAATTAGATGAGAACCAAACATATGGTGTTCAGTTTCAAATCGACCCTGGTTCGTTTGATGATATACAATTTAGAGTTTTAGATGCAGATGGTGTTTTAAAAGCAGATGATGATTATGAAGGTTTTGTAGGTAGAATTACAACACCATCAACACAATCGTTTGATTTAACATCTACAACCGCAGGGGAGTATCAATTACAATTTACATTCTTTGATGGTAGTGGTGATGGAACATCAACAACTGGTTCGTTTGATGAGATATATGTTTACGAAAAAACAGGTAATACAATTGCGTATGAAACGTTTGCGTTTAACAAAGGTGGATTTTTATTAAGAAACGTTGTTAAAAATACAAATGATGAACTACCTCGTATGTTTGTATCCGAATCTAAATTAAATTTATATGCAGATAATATTGGTGGTGGTGATGCAACATACATTGAAACTCTATCAACCGATTTAGAATATACTTTAAGTTGTGAGGTTGAACCGGGTGATTATCCTGAAATAGGATTTACCATATACGACCCAAATGGGTTAAAGTATAGAAACGGTGTTACAAGCTTATCTTCATCATTTACAACACCTCAAACTCAATCGATAGTATTTACACCACAAATTGCCGGTGATTATATATTCGCATACACATTCTTTGATTCAGGTTCTGCAGGTGCGAGTGGTTCGTTGGATAACTTTAAATTAGTGTATTCAGGTTCAATACCCCAACCACCACAAATTGAAGCCGGGTATTATAAAAACGAAGGTGGAGCAACGTGGTACACTTCATCAGTAAGTAACACCACCATATCTCAAACATTTAACAAATACACCAAAGATTTAAATGTTGAAGTTACTGATTATGTTAATGATTGGTTGAGTGGTAGTAGAGAAAATAATGGATTCCTTATCAAAAGACCTGCAGCACAAGAAAGTGGTTCTATTAGATATGGTTCATCTAAATTCTTTTCAAATGAAACCAATACAATTTATGTACCTACATTAGAAGTAAGATGGGCTACTGGTTCATTTGAAACTGGTTCACTAAGTGAACTTACTGATGATAACATTACATTATACGTTAAGAATATACTTACTGAGTATAAGGAAACTTCTAAAGCAAAACTTAGATTAGTTGGTAGGGCTAAATATCCACAAAGAACATTCGCAGATTCATACCCATACACTACTATTAAATATTTGCCGGAAACTACTTATTATCAAGTAAAAGATGTAGAAACTAATTTATCAATAATTCCATATGATACAACTTACACAAAAGTGAATTGTGATTCAACTGGAAACTATTTTGATTTTTGGTTTAACACTCTTCAACCAGAAAGATTCTATCGTTTTGATTTCAGAGTAGATAGAAATGGAAAAAATGAGTACTTTGAAGGACCTATATTTAAAGTGGTTAGATAATGGCAGAAACAAAAGTAGATAAAGTTGCAGAAAAGGTAGAGAGACGGGATATTCGAAGAAATTTCTCTAATCAAATTATATCCTATGGATTGCCTGAAGATGGTAAGTTAAAATATGGATATAAGAGGTTACCTGCGCAATCGGTGGTATATTCAGCAGAATCCTATGATAAATCTATTGATAGATTATCAACCGAATTAATATCAAATGTGGGTGATTTAAGAATCACCGAACAAACATTAAATTATGTACAATTTCTAACACCATCTGGTGAAGCTGAATTTGAAGATACGTTTAGTGGTAGATACGCAATAACCGATGGTGCAGCTGAAGTTCCAGGTGGTGGTAAGTCTTGGACTGGATATAAAAATAATCACTATATTAATCCATATGTAGGTCCCGGTAGTGTTACACAATACCTAGACCATAGAAATAATTTTAGGCATGGTGGGTATCGTACCATTCCATTTGATAAGGCTGAAGAAGGCCCTGGTTTAGAAAATGGTGGTTATGTAATCACACCTGAACTTATTGAAAGTGGTAAGAGTTTAAAACTTACTGCAATAATCGGAGTTGCAAATGAACTTAAAGATAGTTCTGGTAACAACTTAGATAAATCCGTTCGGTTTAAATTCAAATTTAATAGAATCAGAAAACCATACGTTGCAAATATATCCGATAACTTAGGAAACGCAAAGTATGAATCATTTGATAGAGGTGAATATGGATTTATAAAAGTAGAGTTTGATGTATTAAATTCTAAAATGCAAGTTGGTGATATTTGGGAACTACAAGGACAAGTAACAACGAGTTACAGAGGATGTTTCTTCTATGGTAATAAATCTATATTTAAAGTAGATGTGATAGAAACTCCATTAGTTGCAACCACAACTAAAAAAGCACCAACTAGAAATGTCAGAATGCAACCATCCGATGAAAGCATAGCACCAGCCTCTAATGATACACAACAATCAACTACGGGCTCACCAATGGGTAGTGGTGTAGGTTCACCAAGCGGAGCTGGAAATACAACATCCAATCCTCGAAGTGGTGCAGGTACGGGAAGTGGTTCGGGTAGTGGAACAACTAATAGTGGTGCTGGTGTAGGTTCATCAGATTCACCAAGTGGAAGTGGTTTTAATAGTACTAATCTAAAACCACCAATCAATAGAGGGGGTATGGTATAAACTATGGCAATAGATAGATATCAAAAACCAGAAATACTAACTGATGTGAAAACACCAGTAGATAGTGTTGCCGTTTATTCCTTTTTAGATTCGGCACGTTTAAGTAAAACACCATTGGTTTTAACCCAACAATTGTTAAACCAATCGTATGTACATAAACACATCTATTCTGAGAATAATTTATTACACTCATCAGTATCACCATTACAATATGAAGTAACTTCTGAAGATAAAGCAAACTATACATATGATATATTATTAACACCTGAAAAGGATGTTAGAAAAGCAGATGTACCACGTGGTACATATAACATCGTATATAATTTTCTAAAACCATTTTCTTCAAAGTTAAGAATAAAAAACATTTCAGCAGATTCTACTGAGATTGAATTAGAGGTAGATAATTCAAACTACAGTCTAAAAAGATTATATGATTTAGTAAATAGTAGTAAAAACTACAAAGATAATTTAGTTTTAAATTTTGGTAAGAATAATCTATTCACAATAACGGATATTAGTTTTGCTAATAACGAAGTAATTGGTGAACAATTACGATGGCCAAAACACCCATCAGGTAAATACAATGGGCTTGATGTTACATACTTTCCATCAGAAGAAGATAGTGATAGAAATATTTGGATAGAGGTTTATAAAGGAACAAGATTAACAACTGGTAGAGCTACATCATTTACACCAATTGTAGATGAACAAACTTGGCAAGTTAAATTTGAACCATTAAGAGATGTTAATGGTACTCGAATATTTTTTTCAAAGAATTCACAAGAATTTGATAGAAGGTATGAAATAGAATCTGGATTGAGAGTATCTGATGATATATTTGATAATATATACTATGGTACACACCCATTCTCTAAGTTTAAAATATTTAACCCATATACATCAGATACAAATAAAATAAAAAATGTTGTTGTAAAACTATACACAGAATTACCAACTGAATTTGAAAATAGAACTCCAAAGATATCACTTTCTTTAAGGGAAGATTATATTGAAAGAATATTGGTATACCCATATATCAAAGAAGAAACTTATGATAACTTTTCATACGCTAACTTTAATATTGATATGGGTAATTATGGTAAATCACAAGGTACTGATTTAAAAACTTGGAATTCTTTATTAGATACCACTCTATCAACCTCACAACAAATAGTTGATAAATACTTATCAGGTTCAATTGGTAATACTACCTTAAACATAGATTATTCTAATTTCAAAAACTTTGTTAATTATTCATCAGCAGTAGAGCGTGTTAAAAACTTAAAGTATAAATTAGAACTCATAGAATCTTATGATAGTAGAATCAATACATTAAATTTAATTAGTGGCTCATCAGCACTAACTAATATATCACAATCACTACAAAGAAAATCAAATGTAATTAGTGGTATGGATGGTTGGGAAAGATGGATGTATTATGAAACCACAGGTTCTTTATATACACATTATAGCGCATCATCATATGTTATCAACCCTTGGCCGCATTATGATGAATTTCCAAAAAAACTTTATAGTGTAACATCATCACAAGCTATATCACACTACAATGGGTTAATTGATTCAGCAAGTATATATGATACATTTAATGATGCGAGATTGACAAAAACAATCCCATCATCAATGGTTGAGGACCCGCTAAACTTAGATTACATTTTATTCATTGATATGATTGGTCATCACTTTGATATTACGTGGAGTTATATAAAAGCATTGACTTCTATTAATGAAAGAGAAGAACATCCATATGATGG
>Ga0181604_10001886_pt1 | contig 18394 bp, 21 predicted proteins | sample 041ome_12_FD_148663 | JGI IMG/M metagenome (GOLD analysis project Ga0181604, IMG submission 148663) | Coastal salt marsh microbial communities from the Groves Creek Marsh, Skidaway Island, Georgia - 041410US metaG (spades assembly) | ecosystem: Environmental > Aquatic > Marine > Intertidal zone...
ATCAGTTTGAGCCGGATGGGTAGCTTCTGCTGCGCCCGCTGCTTCCTCAGGTTCCTGAGTAGCAGCAGGCGGTTGAGCTTCTGCTTGGCCTCGTACAAAGCATGCAGCCCGGGATGCTCGGCGAGATAGCGATGTAAGTTGGCGTGCTTATCGGGTGGCAGGTGCCACTCATGTCGGCGCATCAGACTGATCAGGCCTCGGTCTCTGCGTCCCTAAGGGTCGACGTCCTTCCAGGCGTTGAGGAAGTGCTGGTTGACCAACCGCACAACATGGCAGCGATCGGCCACGATCTTGGCGCGGGGAAAGTGCTGCCTAGCAATGCTAGGGTAGGTCTCAGAGAGATCCATCACGATCAGCTTGACGTTGTCTTTGCCCGGTAAATGCCGCAGATAGCGGTTTAGGCTCGCCTCAGAGCGTCCCAAGGCGGAAATCGAACACCTTGTTACGGTGGAGATCCACCAGCGTGGTGGCATAGCCCTTCTTCCGACTGAAGAAATGCTCGTCGATGCCGAGCACCTTGGGGCAGGGCCGGTTCGACATCTCGGAGATCCGGGCCCGGCAATGGTGCTGGTACCAGCGCTCGGTGGTGGCCGCGCTGATGAAGTGAGTGCGCCGCAGCTTGGCCTGGGTGACACCGCCATAGTGGGCCTCGAATACTTCGAGACGGGAGGCCTCTGAGGCTCTGTAACGTGGCCTCACGCCCTTGAATCGATGCCGGAAATAGCGGCCGCAGCGCTGGCAGTGGTACTTGGGCGAGCGTAAATACAGCGTGATCAGCTGGTTACCTTAGCGAGGGTGCTTTAAAGCCCGCTCATACGGCGCCTTGACCCTCAAATGGTCATGGCCGCAGTGAATACAGCAGGTACGCTGCTTGGGCTTCGCATACACGCTGATCGCATCATTACGATCAACCCGTTCGACCTCCAGCTCCGGAAGGCCTAGTATCAATCCTGCGTGGGACATCGGGGGTTCTCCACTAAAGCGTTTCCGCAAAAACAGTCTAATGAGCCCCGGTGTCCCCCGTTAATGATGAAGAGCCCCGCCGCGCAATAAAGGTGCCCCGAAAGGGCCAGCTCCTGAGGCCGCATATTTTGCTTAAAGCGATAGTGCAGTCTTACGTACGACGAGACGCGTAGAAGAAATTTTAGTCATGCCCTCAGCGGGAGGGGCCGATCGCTCAGAAATGTCGCCTCTTGTCTTACGCTAGCAGGCCTTTTCTGCAAGAGCATCAGTTTTAACTGGCTTTGCCATTTAAATGTCCGTATTTTTTTTTTAGCAAAATTATGATAATTCCACTTTATACGAGGTCAATGGAGAGACTGCCTTGTACTCTAGAGTAATAGTCTGGGCTTTGCTGCTGTGCACGCTTGCTTCAGGTGCTCTTGCCGATGCCACTAGGGAGGACGTTATGCTCATGAGCGCACCATCCGCCCGCTCAGAGGGTGTGGCGAGCGTTCCGAAGGGTGCCGAGATTTCAATTCAGGCCAGAAAAGGCCTCTGGGCAGAAATTTGTTATCAAGAGGTCTGTGGCTGGCTGCGAGTTACTGCAGTTTCGAGAGACGCAGCCAATAACTCATCTAGCACTACCTCTTTAGCGGCACTTAAGAGTGGCAGAGAGGGTGCGGGTAATGCCGTTTCCAGCACTGGGGTTAGAGGTCTGGACGCGGAGTCTATTGCTGTAGACCAGCCAGATTATGCCGCGTTAGCTGAACTTAAAACGCGACGAGTGACGGGTACCGAATCTGCTGAATTTGCGGCGGACCTCTCGTTAGAAACTCGAACATTTGCGCTGTTGTCCGCGCCAGAACCCCAAGTTGAGCGTGACGGTGCCGCAGTATCTGGTCAGGAAGATCCGGCGCCGTTGCAAGAGGACACGCGGGGAAGCAAGAAAAAAAGGAGAGCCAGCGACGATGATTGGTAGACGCAGTGCAATGCTGGCCGTTAGATCTCTGCTTTTGGCCTTCGTCGCAACGCTGGTGATTGGATGCGTTGCGGCACGAGCTTACGCGCAAAGTGAAGAGCAGGAGGCCGGAGAAAAAATCGTTGCAATTTATTTAGGTGCGGCGCCGTTGGTAGACGATGTCGAACTCAACCGTTACGTCAGTCTGGTAGGTATGCGCGTAGCCGACCAATCCGAGAGGGGCTCCCTTGAGTGGACCTTTGGTGTTTTAGATTCTGACTCAGTAAACGCTTTCTCGGCGCCCGGTGGGTATGTATTACTGACGCGTGGACTACTGGCATTGCTTGACTCGGAGGACGAACTCGCTGCGGTGCTTGGACATGAAGTTGCCCATATCACCCGGCAGCACCATTGGAAAATTATTAAACAGCAGAAGGATGCCGCTGCAATTGTCGCGAAAATGCAGGGCAACATGAAGGGTGGCAATGAGCTTTTTACGGAAATGAACTCGCTATTTTCCGACATGATGACTCGTGGATTAGACAAAGGGGCAGAGTTTGAGGCGGATCGTGACGCCTTAATCTTGGCTGCCAATGCTGGTTATGATTGCTCGGCAATACTGTCTTTATTAGAAAAATTAGATAACTTAAAAACTGACAGTGATGGCAACTCGTTACTGTTTCAGACTCACCCCTCGCCGGCGGAGAGAATAGAAGAAGTGATATCAGTGCTAACACCCGAAATGGATGCCTGCGCTGTAGCGTCACCCGCGGCGCAGCGTTATCGGCAATACGTGCACAACGATGCCGGTTAGAAACGACACTAGAGCGTGAATATGCGTGGGTTGGTTGAGTCATGAATAAGCTAAGACTACTCCAGCCCCTCGCCCGTCTTGCGTATTCGCTGGGATTCTTGAGTCGGGAGTTACGAACTCAATTTTTTTTGGGGCTGGCACTCTTCTTCACGCTTTTCACAGCCGCCTATTTCTTTGATGCTGTAGTGGGAGGGGCTGCTGAACAGACCCTTGATTATGACGCCGGCACCCTTGACATGGCCATGGAGTGGCGCCTTTCCTCACCTCACCCTAGCTCAGATATTGTGATCATAGATATTGATGAGCGAAGCCTCGCCATCATGGCCGAGGAATTCGGTAGATGGCCATGGCCAAGATCTGCGATGGCCGACTTTCTGGCGATGCTGATGGAGCTGGAGCCTAAGGCGGTGGGTGTCAATATCATGTATAGCGACGCTGACCTCAACGATGTCGAAGGAGATCAAATATTTGACGAAGTGATATCGTACTTTCCCAACGCCGTATTCCCAATGACCCGACTATCCCCCGCAAATGATTCTTTGAGTGAGATCTCCGTGGGCATGTTGCCGGGAGCGGTGTGGGAGGAAGGTGGGGGTAACAACACCGTGTCGATGCTGTTCACTATGTTTCCGTCCGCGCAAGACAGAATGGGACTCAATAATTTAGTTCTGGATGACGACGGTGTTGTCAGAAGATTTCAGCCTCATTGGTTAGACGAGGGTTTTTCGCTGCCAAGCCTTGCGTACCAGATGTCGGTAGTAGCTAACGAGAATTCATGGGCCAGAGGATCGGACTTCCCAGAGTATTTGATCAATTGGCGTAATAAAACAGGCGTCTACCGCAGGGTTTCTTTTGTTGACGTATATCAGGCACTTTTGGGCGAGGGCGATCTGAATCTTTCCGAGATCGAAAATAAGTACATGGTACTGGGTCTTACGGCCCCCGGTCTTGCGGTGCTGAAGGGAACAGCAGTTTCTTCGGCGACAGACGATAATCTCATCATCGCTAACTCCCTCGACGATATCCTCAATGATACGGGTTTATTGACGCTCCCTTCATGGGTAATCGCGCTGATTGCGATAGTGTCGTTCTGGGGGATAGCGTGGTGCTATCTCGTCGATATCGATGACGAGCTGATCGATCTCGGATTTGTAATCTATGAATCCATAGCCGTATTTATAACGGTGGGTAGCATTAGCTTCACTCGATACGCGTTTGACCTCTCCTACGTGGCGCTAACGGGTATTGCTTTTTATACCGCAGCGTTCGTGTACGACATGCCGGCAAAGGGCTCAATGCGAGCCACTCGCCGCTTTTATGCCTCACAGGTGTGGCAAGACTCGACAGAAATGGTCGCCATTGCGTTCTACGACAGGGAAGACCAATTTCAGCAAACGGCGAGACAATTTCAAAAGCTTTTGGGCGCAAAACATGTCTACCAGATTGATAACTTGTTCGCTGGTGAGAGTATTGCCAGTGAAGCGCTAGAGCCGATCAGAGTTGTGTTGGTGCTAGACCCTTCTCCAGTCGAGCAACAGTTGTCTGAACTTGACCAGATGATGGGCGTGGCTGTTGCGCGCATGCGGCGATCGCCAGATGAGGATTTAACGAGGTTACTTATTAGCGAATCGGTGTTACGTGCATCATTGAGTTTATTACCAGAAATTTCGGAGCCAGCTTAATGTCGTCTCAGTCTCTCTCGAATTTCACCATCGTTCACGTAGTCCGCGGACAGATCCTGAAAGTGATTTGCAGGTCAAGCGCGTTGCTTGCCGTAGGTGTGCTTTCTTCATTTTTGCTCGGGCATGATGCCAAAGCGCAAGAAAGCCCTCAAACACTTTACTGGGCAGGAATATCCTTCGCGGGAAACGCCAGTGATATTGAACAGAGCAATCCCTACCTGTTTAAGTTTGTGAACGACGCGGGTTTGGACCAGCTAAACAAGTTGGCCTGGGAAAAGCTGCAAGGTATCAAGCGCAGTGACCTCAATTTGGTTGCGGATCTCGGTCGATCTACAACGGGCGATGCAATTGCGATGACACTAGCGCTGGACTTTGAAGTAGTGAATTCAATCTATTACTCGAGAGTCAATCGAGTTTGTGCTTACGTATCGGTTTATGCGCAGATCATGACTTTTGATATGACGAATAGTCGATTGATTAGCGCATTTCCAATTTCTTCGAAGTTGCCGGGAGATTGCGAGGTTGATACGAATGCTTTGTCAGAGAGCAAAGGATTGGAATGGATAGAGTCTGCAGTGGTTGGCCACGAACGTTCGCTCCTTAACGTATTGCCTGCGCAACTCGAAACCCTTCCCTTGAGCCAAGGGTGGCTTGCGAACATAAAAGTTGAAGACATTGCGCTCGGACCGACTGTGGTTGCAGAAATAGCTCAGGTAGGTTTGTCTGAGGGGGCCTACAAACGTTGGCTAGCTGCTCAAGTAGCGGCTCGGATGTCATCGGCAATGCAAATACCAGTTCTCCCTTATACGCTGGGTCAAGCCATCGGCGGAGCAATGCCGCTGAGATTCAAAGACTCTCAAGCGTTCGACATTACATTGCCACCTGCTGATTTCCATATCGATCTCACGGCCAGAGGGTATGGTAAAAAAGAGCTGGATCAAACGAAAAAGCGCGTGGCTAACAGGTACTTTTTTTCTTTGGGAATCGCATTCAACGACCCCATGCTTGGCGACACTTTTCTTGACGAAGATCTAATGCATAGGCTGGATACCCAAGAAAGCAAGGAGGATGAGACCCCTGATTGGGAGAGATATGAGCGGCAGACGGTCGTGTTGCTGAGTGATTTCTTTCAACAGTTTCCTGATCCTGATAAGGCGTGGTCTCAGGAGCATGTGCTCGGCCTTAAGAAGAAAAGCACGACATGGAAAGCTCTAAAAAAGTCATTTAGCGCAGTCGATCAAGATGTGTTCCGAGAAATAAGAGGAGGTGATTTATGAAGCCTGAACTGTGCCGCCCGTTGGGTGCGATTTTTTTGTCGTTTTCTATGCTCTGTGCGAGCGGATTGTCGCTGCCCGCTTTTGCGCAATCCTATGCACAGGGTTCTGCGTCGATCGAAATGAAAAAAAAATGCAAGGATGATAGACCTCGGAAGCAGGAGGATTATGACTTGGCTCTCAGGGATGCTAAGCGAAACGCTATCCGATCTTGGACCGCTCAGAAGAGCACCTCCTTTGCTGAACTGTTTCAATCATCAGAGCAGGAAATTATGGATGAGATCGATAATTACTTGCTGAACCCTTATATCAAGTCCAAATGTGATTCAAAAACCTTCACATTGTCAGTTAGGTCAGAAGTGAACGAGTCTGCTTTGGCGCAGTTGATGGCCAGTAAAAAGCCCCAGCCAACTGGCCCTCGATCCAGAATGACTGCGGTATTCGTCGCTAGGCAACAAACCAGCGTGAAAACTTTTGACGCCAAGGTAGTCCAAATTAATGAAACGGAGGAGTTCTCCGAGGCAGAGCAATCGGCTGATGTCTCAGGTGCCGCAATGTCAGCGTCTGGCTACACCTCTAATCGAAGCGTGCAAACCTCTGGTGGAAGTACCACAAGGAAACAAGACCAGATTGAATGGGATGTGTTCCAGGCAGACGGGCTCGATGCTGCAGTGAACGAAACATTCGCATCTTTTGGTTATCGCACGGTAGATGCATCGCAGGTTGCGGGAAGATTTCCAGGCTTTGATTTGGATGCCATGCGGGCAGAATTCGGCGTAGGGAATGACCTCAATGACGACACAAAAAATGCGGCCTTTAATGCTATTGCGGGGAAGATACCTATTTTGGTTATCGCTACGGTGGATGTCCTAGGTGCTGATGACGATCCCGTTAGTGGGCAGAAGAGGGTCTATGTATCTGTGAAGGCTCAAGTGTATCAAGATGACGGGTTATTTTATGAGACGGTGGCTTCGGTGGCGCCTACTCAGGAGCAGGGCCTAGGCCCTAGTGAGTCTGTTGCTAGAACCAACGCCCTAATTGGTGCTGCAAAGTTAGCGAGCACTGAGATTGTGAATCAACTTAATGCCAAAGGTATCTATTAATGAAACCAATAATTCAATTTTTTACGATTATTTCTTTTATTGCTTCGCTTTCTATTTCTAATGTCGCCACCGCGCAGTTTGGGAAGCTTTTCGGCGGTGATAAAGATGAAGACGATTCATCAGAGCAGGCCGATTCTGGAGGCTCTCCGCTGGGAGGATTATTTGGCGGTGGCAAGGAAGAAGAGCCTGAATTTGTATTGGCTGACGCCGAGACATGGCTAGCCAAATCTGAGGAGGAGCAAGCCGATTATATCGTTGAAGTTAGAGAGCTGTACCCAGAGGATCCGCCCATTGGGAGTCCAGAGGCCGCCGCACTTGCCCAAGAGCGAGAGAAAGAAGAGGGCGGACTGGGTTTCCTGAAGAAGGCAGGTTCGGTTTTGGGTGGCGGAGAGGAGGTTGACGAGGGCGAGCTGGTTCGGGGGATGGATGACGATCAGCTAAAGGTGTATCTGGCGCTTGGGCCTCAGGACCGAGCCAAATATGCTCTGAGCAATAAGCAAGAAGTAATGGTCACGGTGTTTAAAGGTTCCCTGATCGAAGTGAGTCAGGGTCAAGCCAAAATGTTGCTCGCTTTTGATCGAAAGGACGAGGCGGCGGCTCTCGAAGCTTCAATTGCTTCGCTCTCCGGTGAGTGCGATAACGCGTGTCTCGAGGGAGCTATCGAACAGTCAGAGACCCTGACAGCGACTATCGATCAGTACGTGCAGGACGAAACAGAAATGACTGAGGAGGGAAAGGAGCAATATGCCGGCGCTATGTCGGATCTCATGGCGGGTGTTGGGCATCTTATACTGCTCTATCCGGTGGCTATGGAGTGGGGGCCACGCGCACTGAACACGATAGCTGAGGAAACAGCAGGGGGCTTAACGAATGCTTTAGATGCTGGCATGGCTAGCGCTGCTGCTGAGATGGAGGCTCAAGGTAAGTCTGAGGAGGAGCAAACAGCGCTAAGAGAGGAACAGGCGGCCCTCCAAGCAGAAGCAGATGCGGCCGCTGAAGCGATGGCAGGCAATATTGAGGAATTGCTTGCTCCGGGTATTCTTGTGGTAACAAAGGGGTTACCGATGCTCAAGGATTACGGTGGTCTGATCAAAGACCTCACCACTTATGGTCAGAAAAATGATTTGGATACCTCAGAGGCCGAGGACTTTGATTTCGGAGATATCTGAGTGAGCAGCGCGGGTTTTCGGGTGAAGCTCTGTTTCGCAATGAGTCTCGCGCTGGTAGCGCTGGCCAGTTCAATCGCACTCGCTGCCGACAAAGTGGCTCTCATACCCACGGAAGCCAGCGCTTGGGGTGAAACCCAGCGGGACGCCACCGTGGCCGCGCTAGCCGAGGCGGTCGCCCAGGTCAATGGTCGCGCAGTGGCGGCCTCGAGTTCCATGAAGCGAGCGTCCGTTGAAGTGGGTGTGGACGATGAGTCCAGCTACGCCTGGCGAGAGGAGCTGGCGAGCGAGGTGGCCGACGCTATGCGGGGTGTGGTTGATAGCTACGAGATTCTCGCTGTGGAACCAGATGGCAGTGGGTGGTTGGTTACTGTAAAGGCGATGGTTGCTCGGCTCGTCAGCGATGGCTCTCGCCGGAAACCCCTTGCCATCATCCCTTTTACCGCCGGTCGGGGTGAGGTCACGATCTTTGGACAGGGTTGGGACAGTACAGAAGCGTCGCGGATTCTGACCCAGCTACTTGTTGACAAGGTCACCGGCACCCGGCGCTTTGCAGTGATTGATAGAGAGTTTGTAGAGGTCACTCAGGCGGAGGCATCACTAAAGGTTGCAAACCCTCTCACCCCAATGACGCAACTACTGGAGTTGGCCAATCGAATGGTCGCGGAATACATGGTGGTAGGCCAGCTAGAGAGTCTTACCGCCACTCGAACGTCAAATTATATCGAGATGCAAAAAAGAGAGATATTTACCGATAGCGCGGCGGCTACGATCACTTTTCGTGTGATTGATGTTGGTTCAGATCAGGTCAAATATGCGGGAACTGACGTTTTTGTCCTTGCAGATGGCGAAGTGCCGAAGTCGGGCGGGGCGACAGCGGTAGGAACTCGTATTCTCGAGATCGCTGCCGAGCAGATTACAGATGCAATGATAAATGCCATTTATCCGCTCTTGCTCGTCGCTATTGATGGTGAGGTAGTAACCCTTAATCAGGGCGGCGACACTATCAAGGTAGGCAGTATCTACGAGCTTTATCGTTATGGGGACAAGATCGTCGATCCCTACACCCGCGAGTCTTTGGGGAGATCAGAGACGCTCGTGGGCGAGGTGAAAATAGAGAGAGTTAACCCCAAAACTTCTTTGGCGAAAATTACAACGCTCCACAGCGAAGCGCCAATTGAATTCAGTCAAAAAGCATTTGTGCTCAGGCTGAAAAAACGGCAGGGCGATAGCGCAAATGCTGCCTCAGCGGCGAAGGCGACTGAGGTGACTGAGAGTATCAGTAAGAAAAAAGAAAAATCGGACGAGAATTGGTAGGGTGTCAGAACAAAAAAAAAGGAAGCAGCAATGAACGTGATAAAGAAAACCCGCTTAGAAATGGCGCGACTTGTGGGCTGTGTGCTCCTATTCTGTTCATGCACCGCCCTAGCGCAGGTGGATGAGGGTGTTGCTACGGTGCTGAAGGCTCAGGCCGAGCCGCCCTCAGTCTCCGCGCCTACTGTCGATGACGTGCAAGCAGTGCTGAGCGATTGGGTTTATAGCAAGGGATGGAGCGAAGGCTGGGACGCTGAAAAAAATCGCATGATATTGATTGAAGAAGTGTCTGGGCGCATCAGAACAAGTGAAGGCGACTTCTTGGCGAAACGAGCAGCGCTCTATCAAGAAGCAGAACTCAAGCTAAAAGCCAGAATCATCGAAACGTTTTTTATGGAGGTCGACGCCTCTGTGATCATTGATGTGCCGGGTAATCCCATTGCTGCTCAAATGGAGGCGATCACAGATGAGTACGAGGAGTCGCTTGCGCAGGCTCGTTATGCCGTAGAGGATGCGGCAGAAGATTATGCGGATATCCTCGACGCAGCGGACACCGCGATAGCGGACGAGCTTGAAGGGGTCACTCTTATTGATCGCATAAATGCAATCCTCGATGGAATCGCAAAAAAACTCGACGAAGAATATAGCAGTGAGGCCGTCGCCGCGGACAAGCGCGCACGAGCCAACGAGCTTCGGGGTATGGTCGATGAGGCACAGGCTAATCTAAGCCGGGCCATGACCGCAAAGGCAGAGATCGAGAGGAGAGCCAGCGAGGAAGTTAAAGCCATTCAAGGTGACTATGCACAGTCGCAAACCACTTCAGTGAAGTCCTTTTCAAAAATGCCGTTACTGGGTGCTGTTGTGTTGAAAACCGCGGAGGCCTATGACGGGCGGAGAGACTATCGGGTCGGAGCCGTGATGGCGTGGAGTCCCAAATTGCAGGCCGAAGCGGCTGCAATTTTGTTAGGGAACTCCAAGCCTAAGCCCAGACCCAACAAACAGACGTTTGACGAGTGGATCGCCGCACTTGACCTGTCTAGCATGATCGGCACGCGGCGATATCTGGCCGCAGATGGCAGCGTGAATTTCATCGGCTTTGCCGCAGTTGAATACGACCCCAATGATGTCGGCAAAGAGAAAACATTACGTGATAAGGCAATGCAGCAAGCCAGAGGAATGGCTGTTTTGTCTATGACGTCCAATGTGGAAGTGGCCAGGCTTGCAGAGACTCAGACTTTTGGTGTTGACGGCGAAGGCGGACGAGAAGATTTCACTTTCTCCAATATGGCCCAAAAATTTGTGCAGGATACTGATGGTGCCGTGGTGGTGCAGGGCATGAATTCGCCCTCTGCTAGAAGGGTAACGCACAAACCATCAGGTAAACCAACGTTTGTCGCCTATGCATACATAAACAGTGATGCGGCATCAAAATCAGAGGCTTTTCGAGAGGAGACCTACGCACTGAAACGCTGGATCAATAAAGATCAGGCGGAACGAGCGGGGCGAGAGGCCGGGATGCGGGCAGCCGCGGACGATACGAAGAATGATCCGGGGGCTTATCGCGAGGGGTACATGGCGGGAGAGACCGGGGTCATTGGGACTGACGCAGCAAATCAAGCCGCTGCAGCCCCACAGAAATCGCTTGCCGCCAATGATGGCGCTGCTGCTCAGGGACAAGGAGTTGAAGAGCAAGAGGCAGAGGCCGGCACCTTTATGGATGACAGTGATGTTGACGACGATTTTTGACTGTCGGCGAGTGACCTTAAAAAATGCTGGTAGCGTCTGGATTCGGTTTTATCTGCTCTCCTAAACAAGGACTTATGCGTCTCCTCTCTCTTGCGATTGTGGGTATGTGTATGTCGCTGCAAAGCTGCAGTGAGGCACAAGACGGTACGGGCGGAGTACGCAGCCTTGATGAGGGAGGTGAATCATCAGCTGCGAGTAATTCCGAGAGTATGCAGGTTGCCTTTGAGAGCCAGCGGGCGGAAGTGGAGAGCTCGCAAACAGTGGTGGAGAGTTCGGGTTTTGTTTTTTTCGCGGTAACTGTAGAGAGCCCCGCGAGCGCAGCGCCTGAAGATATGAGCCGCGAAATGCAGATGCGTCTCTTAAACGAGATGATGACCGTCCTAGACGGTCATGCCGCAAAGGTATGCGAGTCAAAAGGCCTTACCTTGAACGACGGTGGTAAGCGATTCAGCTTCAGTCGCACTACCCTTGACGTGCGTCGCGATGGGGGATCGGTAACGCACACCTACGGGGTGCCGGCAGTCGAATTTAATGATGCTATGTTGCAGAATTGTTTGCCCCGTTCGAGCAGCAGTCCGTGATGTCTCGAGTAGTATGATAAGTCGTGCGGTGCTTACTCGCAGAAGACGACCCGGACATTAATCGTTATGTCTCCGAAGGACTGGCCTCAGCTGGTTATACCGTTGATTCTGTGTCTGACGGTCAAGAGGCCATATATCTTTCTAAGGAGTTCGATTACGAGGTGGCGGTGGTCGATCTCGGTCTTCCGATAAAAGACGGGATGGACGTCATTCGGGAAATCAGGGCATCGGGTAGTACGCTGCCCATTATCGTGTTGACCGCGCGTTCTCAGGTGGCGCAAGTAGTTTCTGCTATTGAGGCAGGGGCCGATGATTATTTGCGGAAGCCCACCGACATAGCGGAGTTATTGGCGCATATTGAAGCGGTGCGCCGTCGTGCATCCGCCAAAGCAATGCCCGCTGACGCCATGCTGAAGTTTGCGGCTTACGCCCTCGACTTGAGAAAGCGGGAACTAACCTGCCGCGGGCAGAGGATAGACTTGACCGCTGGGGAAATGGCTGTGTTGGAGATGCTGTGGCGCAGTGCGGGCGAGGTCGTCAGTAAAAGAGACATAGCGGGCAGTTACCAACGAGACCCCGACGTAGAGACCTCCGTTAACAGTGTAGAGGGGTTGGTCAGCCGGCTTAAACGGAAATGTGCTGACCCCGTGATAGGCGATCGGCTGCCAATCGCTACGGTAAGAGGTGAGGGGTACCTCTTCGACACATCCACATGCCCGTGACGCGATCTATTGTTCTATCCTCAATGCTGGCCTCAGCGGTGGCCTTATCTTTAGCGATGCTCATCTTGGCGGTCGCAGGCCGTCAGGCGCTACTCAGTCGGACGCAAAGTTCCATTGAATCACAGCTCTCACCGTGGGCGACAACCTTGGCCGCCAGATTAGTTAACAACGGTGAGGAGTGGCAGTTTCAAATGGATCAAGCTATCGGACCTAGCGCTGAAAGTACCTCTGACAAGGGCGCGATCGGCGTGCCTCAGGCAGGTTTGTGGCTATCTGGCGATGATTTTATTTCGGTCAGACCGTTATTGGACCAAACCTCTGCCGCCCCTTTTATGAGCGCAAGTAATCTCTACGCAGCGTTGGTTAACGCCGAGGGGGCCATCGAGTGGCGTAGTCAATCTTTTGGGGCCCCCGGGACCGCCGCAAATTCGGGTAATGCCAAATACGGGGGAGGAATCCTCGACTCGCATATTCTCTCTGGAAGGTGTGAGTTGGTGAATGGAGCGGCATGCATCACCGAGGCGTTCTCTGGGGCAGAGCGGCGAGAGTCAGGCAGGTTGTTCGTTGCAATATCCGATCCCGCAATAGCTGCCAATACAGCGGCGCTTGTGAGTGGCTTTCACCTGGCACTTATCGTCATTTCGGGCTTGATAATAAGCTTGCAATCAGTAGTGCTCTATTTCAGCTTCAAGCCGCTTGAGCGCCTTCGTGGTGAGATTGCGCTGATAAAAGACGGCCGAAAAAAGGCCATAGAGTCCGGTGTGCCCTCTGAACTGACTGAACTTGTCGACGGCTTCAACGATCTTATAGCTCAGGAATCGGAGCGACGTAGTCGTTTGCGCTCATCTCTTGAAAGATTGGCTCATGTGTTAAGGACACCCTTGGCAGTTCTAAAATCAAAGACTTTCTCAACACAAGCCGATCAATTGCTGGTGCATGGTCAGTCAGACCGCATGCTGGCAATCGTAAATACGGAGCTCACAAAGCTTAGTCTGGAGCAGCCTAAGCCACTGGTGGGCTATGAGTCGGTTGAAGTCCAGCCAGTATTGCAACAGATTATATCGGCCTACAGCACATTGCCCGGTTCGCACAGAGATGGCGCTCCGCTGAAGTTCACCTTGGAAGTTGACCCCGCAAACTTGGCTTTTTCTGGTGGCCTGCAGGATCTGCAGGATATATTTGGCACATTGTTAGAGAACGCCCTCCGCTTTGCCAGCAAGTCTGTAGTGGTAAAGGCACAGGCTGCGGATCAAACGCCGACCTTCAGCTTACGGATTTCTGATGATGGTGAAGGGTTCTCGAACGAGGTTTTAGAGGCGTTCCACTTAGGTGAGAGGCTCCACTCGGGAGCTTCAAGCGGTTTTGGGCTGTCAATAGTGCGGAGCATGGTTGCGCACTACGAGGGTGAATTCATCATAGAAAACCTCGCGACAGGCGGGGCAATCGCCTCTGTTACTTTGCCCCGCAAAAGTTTTTGAAGTCATTCAGCTTCTGTTCAGTATTGCTGCGAGACACTCTTATTCGGAGGGCGTTTCGCCCACTGTTTAGGAGCTCGACATATGACGAGATTACCCTCGATAGCCACCTCTCAGCGAGGCGGGTCAACTTTTATGGGTCTTGTTGCGGGCACATTGCTCGGCATGCTGATGATTATCAAATGGCCCGGTCTGGCATTTTATCTTACTCCCTACCTTGAGCGGGTACAGATCGATGGTGCGTCACTGCTTGAGGGTGTTCACGCTTCGCAGGCCTTGACAGAAGATAAGGAAACGCAGCCCCAGGTCCAGAAAGCCCCTAGAAATTCCTTCCTACCAGCTGCTCCGGTAACTGAGAGGTCGGTCCATGCAGAGTCTAGAGAAACCGAAGTAGTCGCCAATCCGCCGATTGAATCGCTCAATAGTTTAACTCCCAGCCGTGGAACGGGCGCCCAAAAGGCCGCGGTTTGGAGTGCTTTTTCTTCAGAGGCAGCCGCCCAACACTTTGCTGAAGTTGTTAAACGAGCGATCGACGCAGATGTGTTGGTTTACGAGGCAGGTCCCGCAAAGTATGTCCCCGAAGTGGCTTGCATTGATGAGCGTGAGTGCCAATCAATCAAGGTGGCTGTTCACGAATTTTTTAACACTCCGGCGACTGGTAGTGCCCATGAATAGGGTTGTTTGTATCGGTACCTTGTTGTTTTGCTTGTTTGGGCAACCACTAGTGGCCAGTGCAAAGTCGGCTGAGTGTTTGAAAGACTGTGGACAATGGCACGGGGCTCACCCAGAGCAGAATTTTGGCCCATTGCCGCAAAGTGTGCCCTACAGAAACTGTTTTATCAGCGCCGGCCGTCAGCACGGGGTGCCGCCAAGACTGCTCGCTTCGGTAGCGTACGGCGAGAGTGATTTCAATCCAAACGCGGTTTCCGACAAAGGTGCAATAGGGGTTATGCAGATCAGATGGCCGCTAACGGCTCGACACCTTGGTGTAGGTAATAGATGGCGACTATTCGATGCCTGCACAAACATAGACGCCGGAGCCAGATATTTAAGAGAGCTCTCTGAGAAGTACTCGGGTAACGTGCATTACATGCTCGGGGCCTACTTTTATGGTCCCTCACGAATTGATGGAGCATCTCTGCCTGCACCGGCAGCGCACTACAGCGATTACATTTATCAACGAAATCTGGCATTAGACCGATTTAACGCTTCACCCCAAACCATTGTTTATCTGTCATCTGGGCATTCTGCTCGTCGATGGCAAAAGGCGTTGAGCAGAAGGTTTCCGGACATCCAATTTTCGGTGGCTCCGAGTACCGACGGAACATACGGTGTCACTGCAAACGGCGCCAGTGCTGCAATGAGAAAAATGTCTGACCAACTGGGCTCTACACTCACTCCCTAAGAGAAGAGGAAAATGATGATGATGATGAAAAAAGAAGCGGTACCAACAAAAGTGCGACCACTTGTATCTGCCTGCATTGCAGTGCTTCTGGCCGGGCCTCAGGTCTCGACTGCAACCGTTGGGACGGGGCCCGCCATTAATTTATTTACGCCCGTGAGCATAGAGAGCTTATCTGCGACCTCGAAAAATGCGAAGGCCCTCGAATCATCCCTGGAGTCACTAATAGAGCGGCTCGAGACTCAGTCGTCCCTATATGAGGCTGCGAACTGCGCAGTGGCCACAGACAGTGGGTGTCAGAATTTGTTGCGCGGCATGAAGGAGACATATCGCGCACTCCTGGTTGAAATGCAGGACCATCTTCCGGAGATTCGTGAAAGCATCGAGGTGACTCGCGATTCGCTAGCTAATCAGATGCAAATGGAGTTAGGTCGAAAAATGACCCCCGGGGATCTGCAACGTCTTTTAGCCGGTAGAGACGGGTTCTCCGATCCGTTGCATTCACAACGGTCATCCACGAAGGGCGGGCGACTGAGCGGGTTGTTTGAGGGCTACTATAAGTTAGTGAAGCGGAACGGCGTGGGAGCAGATAGCGGTGCGGTGCTGGCGTCGGAACTCTATTTGGATTCGATGTATTCCGCTAAATATCTAGACCTAATTGAAGCCGAAATTGATTCTCAGCAGACAGAGCTTCTCCTCGAGCTTGAGTGGGTTGACTTGACTGCACAGATGAATGGGACCGTTGGCAACGTTAAGCGCCTGCTGTGGGGGGATGTTGGAGACCGAGAGGAGCTACTCAACATCGGGCTAGAGCCATTGGTCGAGACAAAGGCAACGTTCAGTGATCTTTACGTTAACTAAATTGGGAGGACGTAACATGAATCAGATTTGTGTTTTTACTTTGATAGCTAGTTTGGCCGCAGTCACGGGATGTGCAAGCAACACTGTTGCAGATGTCTCATGCTCAATGCCCAATGCTGAAATTGTTGAGGACTATGTGGACTCGGCCTCAGCGAAATTGGATAGCTATAGTTGCGCAACATCTTTTGACAGCCTTTACAGCGAGTTGATCGAGATTGGTAAGGAAAACCCAAGCGAGGACAACAAAGCGCAGTTTGCCCGTCTCATCAGATCAGGGATCGATTCCGGCGCGATATCAACGAAGTATGGAAAGCAACTTTTCAATGAGTACTTTGAGCCAGAGTTTTATGCTCTAAAGACCGACGTCAGGTCTAACTGCACTGCGCTAAGAGAACGTGAGGTTTTTGTTAGTCAGATGGAGGAAGAGTTAGGGCGAAAAAAAGTCGGCATGCTCGATGTGATGGGCGACGAGGACGGTTTTCGTCTATCTCAGCGTTACTTCACTGACCTAACAACAGTTATGGACGCAGTTGCTTACTCCTGCGAATCGTCGTTGGCGCGTAGATGACTCTTTTGTGGCCAGCGGCCGCTTTCATAGCAGGCATGGTTATTGCGGTCATGGCCGATGCCATAGCAATCGTGTCCGGGTCTGCATCAGACAGTGTCATAGCTTGGGTCCAGACTAATCTTGGGTTGAGTGCCGTCGTGTTTTTGTTAGTGCTGTTGTTCATTGGTCATACCTTAAATGCACTGATCAACGCGTTGGGCGAATGCGAGCTGGACCCGACCCGGATTTTTTATCTCGAAAACCAGTATGACATCGGAGCTTCACTTCTGTTCGGAACTGGAGTTCTGTTTACCGCGGTTGGAATTCGTGATGCGCTAACCGAGGCGATTTTGCCAGGTCAAGCAGCGACAAGCCCGACTGATGTACTCGGTGCGCTCGTGAGTGGCGGTATTTTGAGTGCTCTGACCACAACAATTGTTGGCGGCGCGTTGGGATATGGCGCTCGTCTCCTCAAGAATGTGGTTGTGGGGGCGGAATTAGAACGCTTTCACTCGCTTTGCGTGGATCGGGCAGGCGCTCGGCAAGAACAGCTTTTGCAAAATATCCACAGTCTCTTAAAAGAAATGCAAGATTCGAGGCGCGTGTGAGTCGGTTCAGATGTAGGAGCTCACCGTTTCTAAATGATGAAGCCGATTTGAGCGTGGACGTAATGCGATTTTTTGCGATTGTGGCGATTTGTCTCTTTGCTCTGGCACCGATGATTGATGGCGGAGGTAAAGGGCAAGCTCAGCATGGTCTCGAGCTGCGGCAACCTCAAGTTGTCGAGAAGAAGGCTTACACGGACTCGCTTGTTAGTGACGTTGAAAATGTTGTGCCAAGGTCCGTTGCATTTAAGCTCAATAACTACCAACGAACCCAACAGCGGATTCGACCGGCACCTAATGACGATGCAAGCCAAAATGATGAACAGCTCGAGGAAAAGGGTATTAGGTTCATTAGCCAAAGAGCTTTCGATAGCGCCATTGCTTCAAAACGTATTTCGCTATGGGTGAAAACGAATGATGCGCGGTTCGTCCTTGACGTGGATAGAAATAAATTTCGGTTGGGCGATGAAGTTGCGCTTCTCTATCCGATTGGCGACGCGGAAATCAATGAGCAGCTAAAAAGTCTTGCTGCGGTAGCCTCCCGTCAGCCCGTCAAGGAGTGGTATATCACTCTACCGACAGATACGGTGAGGCAAGCTGCTGCCGCGCTCCAAGCGGCCGACAAGTGGGTGCTACTCAGTGCCCAAGCTTCAATAATTGCTCAGTGACCGATCAGTCTGGGTGTTATTTTTCATTTTACCTTGCTGGCACCTTGAGCAGAGTTGCAGCCTTTAGTGTCCGAAGTCGCGACGCGCCAGCAAGAAGGTGCCCACAAACCCGCCGGCAGTATCCAACAGCTGTATGTAGACGCAAGCTGTTATCAGGTTCATGCCCCAAAGGGCGTTGGCTTGCACATACAGCGAAAGGCCAAGTAATAGCAGTAAGGATAGTCCAAATTCTATGGTGGCATTTTTTACGGCAGTCGCCATAACAAGCGTTTTCATCATTTCGATGAAGAGTACTGAAGTGCCAGCGAAGATCATCACAATTTCCGACTGCAGAAGACCGCTTAGGACTGCCGCGGACAAAAACGCGTTCGTTGGAATAGTAGATAGCAGCATCGTCGAGAGGTTTATCTAAAGGCCTAAAGTAGGAGACTACCTTATCCCTCTGCGTTGAAAAAGCATCAAGGAAGTTGGATGAACCGAGACAGGAGATGCAATATTTGGCGATGTGCTAAACCAGTCTCTCTCCACTAGATT